>Ga0209181_10002509_pt1 | contig 29943 bp, 26 predicted proteins | sample MAT05_FD_187208 | JGI IMG/M metagenome (GOLD analysis project Ga0209181, IMG submission 187208) | Freshwater microbial communities from Lake Fryxell liftoff mats and glacier meltwater in Antarctica - MAT-05 (SPAdes) (version 2) | ecosystem: Environmental > Aquatic > Freshwater > Ice > Liftoff... | reverse complement strand
GGATCGACTACCTGTACGAGTTCCAGGCTCGCCATCGGGCTGGCCACTGGATTTGGGTCCATTGCGTCGGCAAGGTGGTCGAGCGCGATGCAGCGGGCCGCGCTCTGCGCATGGCCGGCACGATGGCTGACGTCAGCGCGCGCAAGGAAACTGAAAGCGCGCTGCTGCAAGCCAAGGAAACCGCCGAGCAGGCGAGCCGGATCAAGAGCGACTTCCTGGCCAACATGAGCCACGAAATCCGCACGCCGATGAACGGCGTGCTGGGCATGACCGAACTGGCGCTCGACACCGCGCTCACGGCCGAGCAGCGCGAATACCTGAGCCTGGCCAAGAGCTCGGCGGACTCCCTGCTGCAGGTCGTCAACGACATCCTGGATTTTTCGAAAATCGAAGCCGGGCGCATGGACCTGGAGTGCATCCAGTTCTCGCTCGAACACACGCTTCACAACACCATGAAGTCGCTCGCAGCGGGTGCGCACAACAAGCGTCTGGAGCTGATTTTTCAACTTGCACCGAACATCCCGGCGCTGCTGCTGGGCGACCCCGGCCGCTTGCGCCAGGTGATCGTCAACCTGGTGGGCAATGCGATCAAGTTCACCGAACATGGCGAGGTGGAGATGAGCGTTCGCCGGCTAAATGGCAGCACTGAGCCCATGGCCCGGCTACGCTTTACGGTGCGCGACACCGGCATCGGCATTGCTCCGGACAAGTTGACAGCCGTGTTCGAGTCCTTCTCACAGGCCGACTCCACCACGACGCGCCACTACGGCGGTACCGGCCTGGGATTGACGATCTCGGCACAGTTGGTCCGGATGATGGGGTCGAAGATCGATCTGGCGAGCGCGCCGGGCCAGGGCAGCACCTTCGAGTTCACGCTGGACCTCCCTGTGGTGTCAGGTGGTCTGCTAGCACCCGGCAGCAGCAGTGCTCGGGTCGAAGGCATGCCCGTGCTGGTGGCCGACGACAACGCGACCAACCGGCGCCTTCTGGTGCGGATGCTGAGCGACTTCGGCATGTTGCCCACCGCCGTGGATGGCGGTGGGCAGGCACTGGAGGAACTGGCGCGAGCGCGCCAAGCCGGCCGTCCCTATGGCCTGGCTGTACTCGACGTGCAGATGCCCGGCATGGACGGGTTTGAATTGGCCGAGCGTATGCGGCAGCACTCAGAGCATGGTGCCACGACCGTGGTAATGCTGACGTCGGAGGGTCAGCGCGGCCACGCCGCACGCTGTCTCGAGCTGGGGCTTGCCGGCTACCTAATGAAGCCGGTTTTGGAGTCGGATTTGTTAGGCGCCATCATGACGGCACTGGGCGATCCGCTCGCGCAGTCCAGACCCTTGATCACTCGGCATTCCTTGCGCGAAACGCACCGCCCGCTGAACCTGCTGTTGGCCGAGGACAACGCGATCAATCAGACGCTGGCGGTGCGACTGTTGCAAAAGCTGGGGCACCGCGTCACAGTGGCCGGGAATGGCATCGAAGCCGTTGCGCGTTGGCAGCAGGGCGGCTTCGACGCAATCCTGATGGACGTGGACATGCCACTGATGAACGGCTATCAGGCCACCGCGCAGATCCGAGAGCAGGAGCGCGGCAGCGGCGCCCGAATCGCCATCGTGGCGATGACGGCGCATGCCATGCAAGGGGCACAGGAAAGATGCCTGCAGCACGGTATGGACGGCTACCTGACCAAGCCCATCAACACCGCGGCGTTGTGGCATGAACTGGACAGCCTGGCCAAGCTGACCCCCGCCAGAGACGAGGGGGAGGCCGATCGGCCAAGCGTCGCAGGCGCGGCGCCAAGGCGCTCGCTGATTGCGGACTTCACTCGGGTTCGCCTGACGCTGGACAACAGCCGCGAGCTCTTTGTCGAGATGGTGGCCTTGCTCGACCGCGATGCGCCAGCCTGTTCGCAGCGCATCCGGCAGGGTATGGCCGATGGCGACAGTGAGGCCATGCGCCAAGGCGCCCATGCTCTCAAGGGCATGGTTGCCATCTTTGCGGCCGAGCGCAGCGTGCATGCTGCGGAAAGGGTTGAGCGGGATGCCGGGAAGCCCGGCCAGGACCACGCCGTAGCGGAACTTGGCGTTGCCGTGGCCGAACTGCAGACGGCATTGCACGACTACCGCTGGTGATGTGCCTGCGAGGGCAACCTTTGGGACACTACCAGCCGCACTCCTTCACTTGATGGCGGCACCATGAGCTCTGGATTCCGGACGGTGTGCTTCCGGAGAAGTGCATCGCAGAGGTGATGCCCCCAAATGCACATCCGGCTCTGGCTGCATTTTTTCCGAAACTCATGCTGTTGAACTGACTCGATAGGCTTGAGTGAGACGCCGGATAGCCGGCCACCGCCACGAAGTCTCGCACGAAGGCTGCGCGTCACGGCTGGTATAGACCTCCGCCAACGCCCTCAACTGAGAGTTCGAGACCAGCACGTGCAGGCCACCCACCAACACGGCCAACTCAGGCGAGGTCAAGGTCAGCAGTTGCGCCTTGTCCACAAGCAGTTCGGCCGCCGCGCCCTCCAGCCCTGGGCGGACATGATTGCGGAACCCGTCGGCTTTGGGCTCCAGCGCGGTGAACGAATCGACGTCGGTCTGCGTCTGGTCTGCCGGCCACCAGTCCTGGGAGTCGGTCATCAAGGCGTTAAGGTCTGCCTTCAGGGCATCGAGATCGAGCTGCTTGAAAGCCTGGGCGTAGTCGAAGCCCGGCGCCATCGGGTCGGACAGCGCAGGGTGTTGGTGCAGCATCGCCAGGTTCAGCTACTTGGGCCACCAGGCTCGGTTGCCCTGGCCACCGCTGGCCATGGTCTGTGATGTCGTGCTGCCCGCAAACGGGCATTGGGTTGGGTCTGACATGGGTGTCTTCCCAGGCGTGTTGTCGACAGCGTTCACCTTGGGCGTGCACCCGCAAACGGGCCAGTCGGTTCTGGCTAGGCCGTCCTTGGCGCAGTGTGGGGTGAATTCACGTCAGGCACGGCCGCGGCGTGCAGGACAATTCCCGGCTGACAGGAGGATTGGCATGGGCATGTCCGGGGCATTTGCGCAGGTGGTGGCGGTGGTGGGCGAGGCGGCGTTGCGCTGGCGACGCTTTCAGGGTGCCGCGCCCGAGCAGGCGGTGGGCGCCACACCGACGATCCCGGACGGCCGGTCGCAGGGCAAGATCCCGACGCTGAAGATGCCCAGCGCCAAGGGCTGGGCGCACGGGCAGACGCCGCTGGCCGCGCCGGGCCTGCAGGTCAACGCCTTTGCCACCGGCCTGAAGCACCCGCGCTGGATCCACGTGCTGCCCAATGGCGACGTGACCGTGGCCGAGGCCATGCAAAAGGCGGGCAAACCCCGGTCGCTGTTCGAGCATGCGATGGTCAGCACCATGCAGCGCGCGGCCGCCATCGGCGACAGCCCCAACCGCATCACGCTGCTGCGCGATGCCGACGGCGATGGCGTGGCCGAGACCCGCGACACTTTTTTGGCGGGCCTGCGCCAGCCCTTTGGCATGGCGTTGGTGGGCAGCACCTTCTACGTCGGCAACACCGACGGCATCGTGGCCTTTGACTACGCCCCCGGCGCGACAAGGCTGGCCGGTGCAGGCCGGCCGCTCACCCGCTTCAAGCCCGGTGGCCACTGGACCCGCAGCCTGCTGGCCAGTGCCGACGGCCGCAGGCTCTATGCCGGTGTGGGGTCGATGACCAACATCGCCGACGGTGGCCTGGCCGTGGAAGAAGGCCGCGCCTGCATCGTCGAACTCGACCTGGCCACGGGTCAGAGCCGGCCGTTTGCCACCGGCCTGCGCAATGCCGTGGGCATGGCCTGGGAGCCGGGCACCGGCCGGCTCTGGACGGTGGTCAACGAGCGCGACGGCCTGGGCGACGAAACCCCACCCGACTACCTGACCTCGGTGACCGACGGCGGCTTTTACGGTTGGCCCTTTTGTTACTGGGGCCAGACGGTGGACGACCGCGTGCCGCAGGATGCCGCCCAGGTGGCGCGGGCGCTGACGCCCGACTACGCCTTGGGCGGCCACACCGCGTCGTTGGGCCTGTGCTGGCTGCCGGCCGGCACCTGGCCGGGTTTTGGCGAGGGCATGCTCATCGGTCAGCACGGCTCCTGGAACCGCAGCACGCTCAGCGGCTACCGGGTGGTGTTTGTGCCGTTTGCCAACGGCCGGCCCGACGGGCCGCCGCGCGACATCCTGAGCGGCTTTCTGTCGCCGGACGAAAAAGAGTCTTACGGTCGGCCGGTGGGCGTGACCTTGACCGCAGACGGCGCCTTGCTGGTGGCCGACGATGTGGGCGACGTGGTGTGGCGGGTCACTGCGGCGGGCTGAGCGTCCGCCCTGGCGAGGGCCCTGACCGGCGTTGGAGTCCACCAATTTAGGGATGTCGGCTTGCCGGGTGTGCACAGATCATGCCCAGGCGTCGCAGTGGCGCCATTGCGAGAGACCACGCCATGGCCCAAGACGACACCGGCGCCAGCAACCCGCCTGGACCTCCCATGCGGTCCACGCCACCCGCGCCACCCACGCCACCCGCGCCGCCCGCGCCGCCCCCGGCACCACCCACCGTGCCACCCCCGACGGCAGCCGCGCCCCGACACCGGCGCCCGCGTTGCCGCCGGCCTCGGGACCGGTGGCACCACAGGAACGCGACGAACAGGCGTACCCCTACCTGTGGCTGTTTGTGCTCTTGCTGTTTGTGCTCACCGCGCTGTTCAAGACCGTGGCCGGCGAGCATGCGATGCTCGGCTCGATTGCGCTGGGTGGCCTGATGATCGCCTGGGTCGTCTGGTTCATTGCCTGCTTCACCGGCGACGCCGCGCGGCGGGTCAAGGACATGTTCGTATTTGCCTATGCCTTCACCTTTGGCTCGTTCGGCACGCTGCTGTTGCCCTTTGTCACCGAGCATTCGATCGATCAGGTCGCCTCGGCAAGGCCGGCCGCGCTGGAACTGGTGCGCGGTTGCGTGCGTGCTGGGGCGAAAGGCGGGCTCGGTGACGTCTCTGCCGTGGTGATGTGCCCGTACGACGTGCCACCCGTGCGCGACGCCTCGGCAGTGGCGGCAGCCGCCGCGGCCAAGCCCGGCGATGCGCGCCATGTCTGGCCGGCCGGCGAGGTCGAGGCGGTGCGCTTCACGCTGCTGCTGGCCATCGGCGGCGTCGCCGCGACAGTCAGCGATTGGTCCCCGCCGGACAAGCCCGGTACCGCCAAGCCTGCTGCCGGTACGGCTTGCGGGGCCGGCCAGCCTCTCGGCAGTTGCGACGGCGCAGCCAGACGACCGCACGTCGAGGTGGTCGGCGGTTTGGCGGTGCCGTTTTTCGTGTTGGTGCTGGCCTTCATCGGCGGCGCCGTCAGCCTGTCGCGTCGGGTGCCGGCGTACCAGCGCCGGCTGCACGTCAACTATGTCGGCTCGGTCGAGGAGTACAGCCTGCAGCCGTTCCAGGCGCGTGAGATGGTGGTGTTCCAGATCATGCAGCTGATCTCGGCGCCGTTTCTGGCGATCGCGACCTGGTACATCGTCAGCCCGATGGGCCTGCCGTCGGCGGCGACGCTGGCCTTCGGCACCGGCTTTGCGTCCGAGCCGCTGTTGCTGATGATCCGCGGCCTGGTGATGGGCATTCGGCCGCAGGTCGTGGTCACCAAGCTGCCGCCGGCATTGGCGGCGCCGCCGGGCGCGCCGACGCCTGCAACCGTCCCAGCACCCGCGCTCGCGCCCGCGCCAGGCACTGCGGATGCCGCGCCACTGTCGCCCCAGCCGCCGGCAGCCGCGCCGCCGGCAGACGCCCCGCCGGCAGACGCCCCGCAGCGCGACGCGCCGCAGCCTGACGCGCCGCAGGCTGCGGAGTCGGCGCACGCTGCGGAGCCGCCTGCGGAACCGGCGGCAGCACCGCCGCCCGCCGCCGGGACCACCGGGTAATACCAGGTGATGCCAGGTGATCTCAGGTGATCTCAGGTGATTCCAGGTGATCCCAGGTGATCCCAGGTGATCCCAGGTGATGCCAGACCGGCGAGATCGGCCAAGGTTCTGTCTCAGCCGGCCTGCTCGATCCCGGGTCTACACGCCGCTTGGGATTGCCGCAGTTCGAGCAGGCAGCGCAGGCACAGGCAACTGCGGTAGTGCTGCTGCAACGCGGCCCGCAACTCGGGGCTGAGCTGCAGGCCGCTGCAGGCGCAAGGTGCCGTGTCGCGGGCACCGCAATGAAATGCGGCGTTGCAACGCGGGCAACACGCCCCGGCCTTGCTGTCCTGGCCCGACGCCAATGCGTCCGCAGGGGTGGCTGACGTTGCCGTGATGGCGCTGTCGCTCATGCAAACAGCCGCTCGTGCTGCGCGCGCAACAGGTTTTTCTGCACCTTGCCCATCGCGTTGCGCGGCAGGTCAGCCACCACGACCAGGTGCTTGGGCACCTTGAAGTTGGCGATCTGGCGTTTGAGCTGGCCAATCATGGCCGCCGCGTCAGGTTGGTGGCCGGGCTTGGCCACCACCACCGCCACCACCGCCTCGCCAAAGTCGGGATGCGGCACGCCGATCACCGCCGATTCGGCGACACCGGGCATGTCGTTGATCACGCCCTCGATCTCGGCCGGGTAGACGTTGTAGCCGCCGCTGATGATCAGGTCCTTGCTGCGGCCGACGATCACGACATAACCGTCGGCCTCGATCCGGCCGACGTCGCCGGTCTTGAACCAGCGTTGGCCCTGTGCATCGGTGCTGAACTCTTCTTGGGTCTTTTCCGGCATTTTCCAGTAGCCGGCAAACACGTTCGGGCCGCGCACCTGGATGTGGCCGATCTCGCCGTTGGGGCAGGCGGCGCCGGCATCGTCCACCACCCTTAAACCCACGCCGGGCAGCGCCGGGCCGACGGTGCCACGCCGGCGCACGCCGTCGGTGGCGCGGCAGGGGTTGCTGGTCAGCATCACGGTCTCGCTCATGCCGTAACGCTCCAGCAGCACATGGCCGGTGCGCGCCGTCCAGGCGTCGAAGGTCTCGACCAGCAACGGGGCTGACCCGCTGATGAACAGCCGCATGTGGCCGCAGGCCTCGTGCGTCAACCCGGCCTCGGCCAGCAAGCGCACGTACAGCGTGGGCACGCCCATGAAGACGGTGGCCTCGGGCAGGCGGGCGAGCACGGCCTTGGGGTCGAAGCGGCTGAACCAGATCATCTTGCTGCCGTTGAGCAGTGCGCCGTGCGAGGCCACGAACAGGCCGTGCACATGGAAGATCGGCAGCGCGTGAACCAGCACGTCGCCGGGCTGCCAGTCCCAGGCGCGTTGCAGCGTCCGCGCGTTGCTGAGCAAATTGCCGTGGCTCAGCATCGCGCCCTTGCTGCGCCCGGTGGTGCCGCTGGTGTAGAGGATGGCGGCCAGGTCGTCGGCTTGCTTGACGGCCGGCGTGTGCTGGTCGCTGTGGGCGGCGGCACGCGCCAGCAGGCTGCCGCCCTGGGCTTCACCCAGCGTGAAGACATGGGCCGTGCCGGCTGAAAAAGCGATCCGGCTGACCCAGGCAAAGTGCTGGGGCGCACACACCACCACCGCGGGTTCGGCATTGCCGATGAAGTATCCGATCTCACCGGCCTGGTAGGCGGTGTTGAGCGGCAGGTAGACCAGACCGGCGCGCAGCACGGCCAGGTACAGCATCAGCGCCTCGACGCTTTTTTCGGTCTGCACCGCCACCCGGCTGCCGGCTGGCAGGGCCAGCGAGTCCAGCAAGTTGGCCAGCATCGCTGTGCCACGCTCCAGGTCACGCCAGGTGTAGGCGCCGGTGGCTACGCCAGGGTCGGCGACCTCGATGGCCACCTGGTCCAGGTCGGCAGGGAAGGCGGCGCGCAGCGCGGCGAACAGGTTGAGGTTGCTCGGCTTGGACATGGGCGGATGGGCGGATGGGCGGATGTCGGGTGGGTATCGTGCAACTGCAGCGCAGGCGGCAGGTGCGGAGTGCGGTCTCAGTCCAGCTTGGCGCCTGAGTTTTTGACCACTTCTGCCCAGCGCTTGATCTCGCTGCCGACAAACTGCGCAAAATCCGGCCCCCACACATGGGGCGGGTTGGCGCCCAGGCCGGACCAGATGGTCTTCAACTCGTCGCTGGCCAGCGCTTTTTTCATCTCGGCCTGCATCGCCGCGATGGCCGCCGGCGGCGTGCCCTTGGGCGCCCACAGGCCGTACCAGGTGGCCACCTGGTAGCTGGGCACGCCGGCCTCGGCGCTGGACGGCACGTCCGGGAAGCCCGGCGCGCGTTTGTCCGACGCCACCGCCAGCGCCTTGATTCGGCCGTTCTTGATGTGGGTGGCCGACGAGCCCAGGCCGTCGAACATCAGGTCCACCTGACCGGCGATCAGGTCTTGCAGCGCCGGGCCGGCGCCGCGGTAGGGGATGTGGGTGATGAAGGTCTGGGTCTGCAGCTTGAACAGCTCTCCGGCGAGGTGGTGCGAGGTGCCGTTGCCGGCCGAGCCGTAGTTCAGCTTGCCGGGGTTCTTGCGCAGATAGTCGAGAAGGCCCTTCAGGTCGGCCACCGGCACCCGCTGTGGGTTGACCACGATCACCTGGGGCACGCTGGAGATCAGGCCCACCGGGATGAAGTCGGTCTCGATGTTGTAGTCCAGCTTGGGGTACATCGACGGCGCGATGGCATGGTGCACCGCGCCCATGAAAAAGGTGTAGCCGTCGGGTGCGGCGCGTGACGCCAGGCTCGCGCCCACGGTGCCGCCGGCGCCGCCCTTGTTGTCGATGACAAACTGCTTGCCGGCGTTTTTGGTCATCACCGCAAACAGCGGCCGGGCAAAGGCGTCGGTGCCGCCACCGGCCGGGAAGGGCACGACGATCGTCACCGGTTTGGTGGGCCAGGCCTGGGCCAGCGCCGAGCCCAGCGGTGCGGCGGACAGCAGCACGGTGGCCAGCGCGGCTGCGGCGCCTGACAGCAGGCTGCGGCGCTGAAGCTGGATATGAGGCAGGGGGTGCGCCAGGGCATGCGTCAAGCGTTGGCGTGTCGGGGTGTGGGTCATCTTGTCTCCTGTTGTGGTGTGGATTTGTCGAGCGGCGCAGCCGGCTGGCCTGCTGGCTGACAGCCCGTCATGGTCTCAGAGCAGCGCCGACAAGGCGCGGGAGTGCACCACCCGGCCCTGTACAAACCGGTCGTGGCAGTTCTCGATGCGGGTCAGATCGTAGAGGTAATTGACCATCAGCCCGGCCGATTGCTTGAGGCCTTTGGCTGAGAGGTTGGCCTGGGCGTTCAGGCGCTCCAGCCGGGCGCCGTTGTCGAGGTGGAAGCGCGCCACCGGGTCGCCGCCGGGCTGGGCCGACCGGTGCACCAGGTACAGCGCGGCCAGGCGCCACAGTGCATGGTGCGCGGCAGCCGGCAAGGCGCTGAGCGTGTGGTCGTGGCTCAGGGCCTGCAGCTCGTCGCCGGCGGCCTCACGCAGCACGGCCAGGGCGTGCAGGGCGCGTTCGGTGGCGGCAGCGGGCAGGCCGGCCAGGGCGCTGCCCGGGTTTTGCGGGTCGTACGGCGGACCGCGCACCGGATCGTGCGCCGGGTTGGCCAATTGGTGCAGCCAGGTGCTCAGCGCGGGGATGGGCGACAGGGTGCAGAAGGTCTTGAGCTGCGGCAGCTCGTGCTTGAGTTGCTCGGCCACCCGCTTGATCAAAAAGTTGCCCAGCGACACCCCGCGCAAGCCGGGCTGGCAGTTGCTGATGGAGTAAAACACCGCCACCTTGAACTGGTCGGGCGCCAGCGGTTGCGACTTCTTGTCGATCAGCGGTGCGATGGCGCCGGCCATTTCGGGCACCAGCGCCACCTCGACAAAGATCAGCGGCTCGTCGGGCAGTTGCGGATGGAAAAATGCAAAACAACGCCGGTCGGGTAGCAGGCGACGCCGCAGGTCGTCCCAGCCATCGACCTCGTGCACCGCCTCGTGCCGGATGATCTGCTCCAGCAATTGCGCGGGCGAGGTCCAGTCCACCTTGCGCATCTGCAAGAAGCCGGGGTTGAACCAGCTCGACAGCAGGTGCAGCAGGTCGTGCTCGACCCCGGCCAACACCGGCTTGCGCGGCAGGCGCTCCAGCAGCGCCCGGCGCAGCCGCACCAGCGCCGCAGTGCCGCCCGGCGCCCGGTTGATGCGGCGGAACAGCTCCTGGCGCGGCGGCTCGGCGGCTTGTGTCAGGTGGATCAGGTGCGCGCTGTTGGCAGGGGCTTGGGCATAAGCCAGAGCTGCGGCCAGCACCTTCTTCGGGTCGGGCGAGTAGTCGTGCGCCAGGTGCTCGAAAAACCGGCCCCGCAACTCGTCGCTCAGGCTGTCGATCTGGCCGACGATGGCCTGGGCGATACCCGGGCCATTGGCCTCGCCACGCTCGGACAGCAGGCGCCGGCAGTCCAGCAGCAGGCCGCGCAAGGCTTGATCTTGGGGGCTGCCGGGTGTGGCGCTGCGTGAGGCTGCGCGTTTGCCTGTGGCTGTGGCTGTGGCTGTGGCTGCGGCCGCAACAGTGATTGCGGTGGTCCCCGCTGTTGGGCGTGGCCTGGCGCGGGCTGCGACGGCAGGGGCGGTCATGTCAGATCCTCAGGCGGGAAGCTGTTGGGACTCGGCCTGCTGCAAGGCTTTGAGCGCTGCGAGTTGGGCCATCAGGTGCGCATGCATCGCGTGCTCGGCACGGGGCGCGTCGCGGCACAGCATGGCCGCCAGCAGCGTACGGTGCTCGCTGATCGACGCCCCGATGCGGCCCGGCAGTTTGAGCTGACGGCCGCGCCACAGCCGCATGAAGCGCCGCAGATCGCCGGTGGCGCGGTCCAGCCAGCGGTTGGCCGCCAGTGCCTGCACGCGGGAGTGGAACTCATGGTTGACGCGGTAGTAGCCGTCCAGATCCTGCGCGGCGGCGTGGCGCTCCAGCTGGTCATGCAGGTGCTGCAGCAGGGCCAGGTCGTCGTCGTGTGCACGCAGTGTGGCCTCGTGTGCACAGCGGCCCTCCAGCATCGCCATCACCGGGAACAGCTGCTCGGCGTCCTCGTCGGTCAGCGCCACCACCCGGCAGCCGCGGCGCGGCACCAGCTCGACCAGGCCCTCGGCGGCCAGCACCTTGAGCGCCTCGCGCAGCGGTGTGCGGCTGATCTGCCAGCCCGCTGCCAGCGCCAACTCGTCGATGAAGTCGCCTGGCGCCAACGTCCGGTCGAACACCATGTTGCGCAGCCGGGTGGCCACGCCATCGTGCAGTGAGGTGCCGTGCAGCGGGGCCGGGTCGGTCATCCGCCCACTGTAATCCTGTAATTACGTGATGGCGGGGGCGTTTTCCCTGCAACCTAGCTGGGCTGGGCTGAGCTTGGGCCTGGGGCAGGTGCGGGCCAAAGCTGGCGAGACCGGCCGGTGCACCGCAAAGGCGGTGCGCGGGCCGCCACGGTCAATAGCCCAGCCGCTTGCAGATTTCGAGCGTCAGCGCCGACTGGTTCAGCGCGTAGAAGTGGATGGCGGGCGCACCACCGGCGATCAGCCGCTCGCACAGCCGGGTAACGACCTCGATGCCGAACTCGCGCACCGACGCGCCGTCGTCCAGGTAGCCTTCCATCTTCAGCATGACCCAGCGCGGGATCTCGATGCCGTCGCGCGCGGCAAACTGCGCCACCCGGGCAAAGTTGTGGATCGGCATGATGCCGGGCACGATGGGCGCGGTAACGCCCAGCTTGCGGGCCTCGTCGACAAAGTGGAAGTAGGCGTCGGGGTTGAAGAAAAACTGCGTGATCGCGGCATCGGCCCCCGCCGCCATCTTGTCGGCAAAGTGCTGCAGGTCACGCCGGGCGTAGCGCTGCTCGGGGTGGTACTCAGGGTAGGCGGCGACCTCGATATGCCAATCGCTGCCCTGGGTCTCGCGCACGAACTTGACCAGCTCAGACGCGTAGCGGAACTCACCCGCCACCGCCGTGCCGCTGGGCAAATCACCGCGCAGCGCCACCAGCCGGTGGATGCCCTGGGCCCGGTAGGTGGCCAGGATCTCGGCGATGCCGTCGCGGGTCGAGCCGACGCAGGACAAATGCGGTGCGGCCTCGAAGCCGGCCGCGGCGATGTCGCGCACGGTGGCCAAGGTTTTTTCGCGGGTTGAGCCGCCAGCGCCATAGGTGACGCTGAAAAACTCGGGGTTCAAGACGGACAGCTCCTGCACCACGGCCTTGAGCTTTTCGCTGCCGACGGGGGTGTTGGGCGGGAAGAACTCGATGGAGATCGGCAGCGGGGACAAAACGGCCATGGTTTGGGCTCCTGGTGCATGGCGGTCGACTGTCGCCTTGCACCCTAGGGATAAAAAAAGGGCGCCCGCCCGCAAGGGTAGGGCGCCGCGCAGGCGTCGCGCACCGCAGGGCGCGCGAGCGTCAACGATCAGTAGCGGTAGGTGTCGAGCTTGTACGGCCCGGTCTTGGCCACGCCGATGTAGGCGGCCTGCTCATCGCTCAGCTCGGACAGCTGGGCATTGAGCGTGACCAGTTGCAGGCGCGCCACCTTCTCGTCGAGGTGCTTGGGCAGCACGTAGACCTTGCCGTTTTCGTACGCGTCCTGACGCGTGAACAGCTCGATCTGGGCAATCGTCTGGTTGGCAAACGAGCTGCTCATCACATAGCTGGGGTGGCCGGTGCCGCAGCCCAGGTTCACCAGCCGGCCCTTGGCCAGCATGATGATGCGCTTGGCCGGCTTGTCACCCACGGCCGGGAACAGGATCTGGTCGACCTGCGGCTTGATCTCTTGCCATTCGTACTTCTCGACCGAGACGATGTCGATCTCGTTGTCGAAGTGGCCGATGTTGCAGACGATGGCGTTGTGCTTCATCGCGGCCATGTGGTCGTGCGTGATCACGGCCTTGTTGCCGGTGGCGGTAACGAAGATGTCGGCCTTGTCGGCGGCGTATTCCATGGTCACGACGCGGTAGCCTTCCATCGCGGCCTGCAGCGCGTTGATCGGGTCGATCTCGGTCACCCAGACCTGGGCCGACAGCGCCCGCAGCGCCTGGGCCGAGCCCTTGCCCACGTCGCCGTAGCCGGCAACGACGGCGACCTTGCCGGCGATCATCACGTCGGTGGCGCGCTTGATGGCGTCCACCAATGATTCACGGCAGCCGTACAGGTTGTCGAACTTGCTCTTGGTGACCGAGTCGTTGACGTTGATGGCGCGGAACATCAGCGTGCCATTGGCCGACATCTCGTTGAGGCGGTGCACGCCGGTGGTGGTCTCTTCGGTCACGCCGATGATTTCGGCCGACTTGCGGCTGTACCAGGTGGCATCGACGGCCAGCTTGGCCTTGATCGCGGCGTAGAGCTCGATCTCTTCTTCACTGCCGGGGTTGGCGATGACCGACAGGTCTTGCTCGGCGCGCTTGCCCAGGTGCATCAACAGCGTGGCATCACCGCCGTCGTCCAGGATCATGTTCGGGCCTTCACCCGCCTCACCTTTGCCCGCAAACTCGAATATGCGGTGGGTGTAGTCCCAGTAATCCTTCAGCGTCTCACCCTTGTAGGCAAACACCGGCGTACCGCGCTCGACCAGGGCCGCTGCGGCGTGGTCCTGGGTCGAGTAGATGTTGCACGAGGCCCAGCGCACTTCGGCGCCCAGGGCTTGCAGGGTCTCGACCAGCACGGCGGTCTGGATCGTCATGTGCAGCGATCCGGTGACGCGTGCGCCCTTGAGCGGCTGGCTGGCGGCGTACTCGCTGCGGATGGCCATCAGCGCGGGCATCTCGACTTCGGCGATATCCAACTCTTTGCGGCCCCACGCGGCGAGCGTGATGTCGGCAATGATGTGTTGGGCTTGGGGCAGCGATTTCAAAACGGCATTCATGGGTTTGGCTCCGGAAACAAGTGGCCCGAACAACTCGAGACAGGGGGGATGTGGTACCTCACCCGCGTCAAAAGCTGGGGGTGAGCGACGTTGCACAGAAGTGGTTTCGAGCCTGGGGCCGGTGGTGGCCTCGCAACGCTCCTCGAAACAGGACGGATTTTAAGCACAGCGCCGCCATCCTTGCCGGCCACGGGCCGTGCACTCGTGCACGCTTTGTGACCCCCCGCGAACAGGGGGGGCGGGCCGTCAGGCCATCAGCCGCTTGGCCACCTCGGCGGCAATCGCCTCGACACCGCGTACCAGTGCGTTGCGGGCAGCGTCTACCTGGGCCAGCAGACTGCTCACATCGTCGAACTGCTCGGGCATGTCCACCACCTCCAGGTGCTCGGCACGCGGGTCGATGCCGCGAAAGCCGGCCGAGAACACCTGCTCCAGCCAGACCGCATCGCCGCGAGGGTTTTGCGCCTTGACGCCCACCATCACCCCGGGCGAGTACGCCACCAGCCCGTGCAGTGCCACGAAGCGGCCCATCACGTTGGCCAGCAGGATGCCGTCGGCCTGCGGGGCTTTTTTGCGAACCTCCTTGATCAGCGCCGCCTCGTTGGCCGCGGCGTCCACCGGCACCAGCAGCACCTTGACATCGGCATCGTCCAGCGCGTCGGCCAGCGCGTGCACAAAGTGCTCGTGCAAGCGGGTCTTGTCCGGGTCGAGTGCGGCGGTCAGGCGGTCGGTCTTGAGCTGGGCGTCGGCGCCGGTCACGGCCCGGTTGATGATCGAGCCGATGCGCCCACGCGCCAGCGGTGGCGCCATCGCGATCAGCACCTCGTACGCCTCCTCGAACGGCGGATCGACCACCGCCAGGCGCCTGAACGGCGCGCTGCGGGCAGCCAGCAACGGCGGGGGCAGCACCAGCGCCAGGGCGCCGGCCAGGCCACGCTGCAAGGTGTGTCGTCGGCGTATCGTCATGCGCGCAATGCCAGGGCAAGGCCTCGATCAGCCGTTGCCGGCGGCGAGCTGGTCGTCACTGAGGCTGGGGACCAGCGACGGGCGGCCGACGATCAGCGGGTCCACCGGGCCCAGCGCCTTCGGGTCCTTGCGGGCATAGGGCAGGCGGTGCAGCAGGTAACGCAGCGCGTTCAGGCGCGCCCGCTTCTTGCAATCACTCTTGATCACCGTCCAGGGCGCGTCCGAGGTGTCGCAGTGCACGAACATCGCCTCCTTGGCCCGGGTGTAGTCGTCCCATTTGTCGAGTGAGGCCAGGTCGATCGGGCTCAGCTTCCACTGCTTGAGCGGGTGCAGCTTGCGCTCCTTGAAGCGGCGGCGCTGCTCGGCGCGGCTGACCGAGAACCAGAACTTGAACAGGTGCACCCCGCTGCGCACCAGATGGCGCTCGAACTCGGGCGTCTGGCGCATGAACTCGTCGTACTCGGCGTCGCTGCAAAAGCCCATCACCCGCTCGACGCCTGCGCGGTTGTACCAGCTGCGGTCGAACAGCACGATCTCGCCGCGGGTGGGCAGGTGCTGGGTGTAGCGCTGAAAGTACCACTGGCCGCGCTCGACCTCGCTGGGTTTTTCCAGCGCCACCACGCGTGCACCCCGTGGGTTCAGGTGCTCCATCAAACGTTTGATGGTGCCGCCCTTGCCGGCCGCGTCCCGCCCCTCGAACAGGATCACCACCCGCGCGCCGGTGTCCTTGACCCAGGCCTGCAGCTTGAGCAGCTCGACCTGCAGCCGGTACTTCTGGCGCTCGTAGCTGCGCCGCGACAGCAGGTTCTTGTAGGGGTAGCGGCCGTCGCGCCAGCCGGCGGCCAGCTCGATATCCGGGTCGGGGTCGGTGCCGGTCTTGATCTCGGGCTGAAACAGCAGGCGGCGCAGCGCCTTGACATCGTCCGGCGAGGCGCTGGCGATCATCGCCTGCAGATCAGCCAGCGTGCCACCCGGTCCCGATCCCGATCCCGATCCCGATCCCGATCCCGATCCCGATCCCGATCCCGATCCCGGTCCCGATCCCGATCCCGATTCCGCAACCTGGCTGTGATTGGCCAGCACGTCGGCCAGTGCCATCGCACGCTCCGTCTGGGCCCCCGTGGTGGCGCGCGAGACGGTGTCGGTCTCGATATCGCGGCGCCGCAGCGAGGGTGCGACATCACCGGCCTGTACCGGCCGGTCGGTGCTGCGCGGGCGGCGCTTGCGTGCGGTGCCGGCCGTCGCCGCCGCCGCTGTGGCCGGGTTGGCGGGGGGGGTGGGTTCTTTGGCCATGCCAGGCTCCAGTGACGGCTAGATGAACCTGCAATGATGCCGCGTCCTGGCCTGGTGCGGCGTTGACCGACATCAAGCGCGTCAGGTGAGTGATCGGGCTGTGGGAGACTTTGGCGATGCCGTCGTCTCCAATTTTTTCAGGTGCCCGCCCCGATGCCGTATCGGCGGTTGATCGCTTGCGGCCGCTGGCCAACCTGCCGCCGGCCCGCCTGGCCCCGCTGCGCGGTGTGCTGACCGATATCGACGACACCCTGACCATGGGCGGTGTGATCGAGCCGGTTGCACTGGCTGCGCTACACGACCTGGCCGCCGCGCAAGTGCCGGTGATCGCCATCACCGGCCGGCCGGCGGGCTGGAGCGAGCCGTTTGCGATGGCCTGGCCGGTGGCCGCGATCGTGGCCGAAAACGGCGCGGTGATGCTGCGCCGGCGCGGCGGGTCGCTGCATATCGACTTTATTGCCGATGCCGCCACCCGCGCGGCCAACACCCTGCGCCTGCAGGCCTGCGCGCGGGCTGTGCTGCAGCAGGTGCCCGGGGCGGTGCTGGCCCAGGACAGCGCTGGCCGGCTGACCGACATCGCCGTCGACCACAGCGAGTTCAGCCACCTGCCGCCCGATCGCATCGCCCAGGTGGTGGCCTTGATGCAGTTGCATGGGCTGACCGCCACCGTCAGCTCGATCCACATCAACGGCTGGATAGGCGCCCACGGCAAGCCCAGCGGCGCACGCTGGGCGGTGACGCAGGCGCTGGCACTGCCGTTTGTGCCGGGCGACTGGGTGTACATCGGCGATTCGACCAACGACCAGGCGATGTTCGAGTGCATGCCGTTGTCGGTGGGTGTGGCCAACATCGCCCGCTTTGTGCCGCAGTTGCGCTGGCTGCCCGGCTATGTCACGCCCGGTGAGCGCGGGGTCGGGTTTGCCGAAGTCGCGGCCGCACTGCTGGCGGCCCGGCGCGCAGCATGACCAGCCCCGCCGACCCACCGCCCATCACCCGCGCCGCCGTGCTGGGCCAGGCACTGGCCTTGTCGCTGGGCGCGGCGGTGTCGCTGGGGCTGGCGCGGTTCTCCTACGCCTTGCTGCTGGGGCCTATGCGCGCCGACCTGGGCTGGAGCTACTTCACCGCCGGCGCGATGAATACCGGCAACGCCGCCGGCTACCTGCTGGGCGCGTTGCTGATGCCACGCGCCATCGCCCGTTTCGGGCCTCGGGCGGCGCTGGTGGCGGGCGGCGTGGGCACGGCGGTGCTGCTGGCGCTGCACGGCTTGGTCAGCTCGAACGCACTGTTGGCCGTGCTGCGGCTGCTGTCGGGCGCGGCCAGTGCGGCCACCTTTGTCGCCGGCGGCTTGTTGGCGGCGCGGCTGGGCAGCCGGGCCGCGCTGGTCGTCAAGTCGCTGCCGCTTGCGGGGCGGGTCAAACCCATGGCGGCCGGGCAGGGCCTGCCAGTGGCCACCGCGCGGTTTGCCGCGCCAGTCGAAGCGTCGGTTTTTGCGCCGGTTGCCGCGCCGGTTGCCGCCAGCCTGGTGCTGGGCCTGTACTACGGCGGCACCGGCCTGGGTATCGTCGTGTCCGCCTTGTTGGTGCCCGCCATCGACGGCGCCGGCGCCGGCCTGCTGCGGGCCTGGCAGCCCGCCTGGCTGGCGCTGGGCGTAACTGCCGCGGTGATGACGCTGCTGATGGCCGCCGGCACACCGCCCGACGCACCGTCCAGCGCCGCATCGGCCCGACCACAGCCGGTGCCCTGGCGCAGCCTGGCCTGGGCGCTGGCCGGTTACGGCCTGTTTGGCCTGGGCTACATCGGCTACATGACCTTCATCGTCTCGCTGCTGCGCGAGCAGCAACTGACGCCTGCGGTGATCACCGCGTTCTACATCACGCTCGGGTTGGGCGTGGTGGCCTCGTCGTGGTTGTGGGCCGGCTTGCTGCAGCGCTGGCGCGGCGGGCAGGCGATGGCCGTGCTCAACGCCTTGCTGGCGCTGGCCACGCTGTTGCCCGTGCTCAGTGCGCATCCGCTGGCGGTGTTTGCCTCGGGCGCGCTGTTTGGCGCGGTGTTTCTGTCGGTGGTGGCCTCGACCACCGCCCTGGTGCGGCACAACCTGCCGCTGCAGGCCTGGGCGGGCGGCATCACGGGTTTCACCATCGTCTTTGCGCTGGGTCAGATCGCCGGCCCCAGCGCAGTGGGTTTGATCGCCGATGGCCCCGGTGGCCTGGCGCGCGGCTTGGCGGTGAGTGCGGCGATGCTGGCGGCGGGGGCATTGTTGGCGGCGCGGCAAAAGGCGCTGCGCGCTCGCTGAGCCCGTCGTGCCCGCACGGGGTTGCGTTGCTCATGGGCCGAGAAACAGTTGCATCCGGCCCAGTTCGTCGTCCAGCGCGGCGCTGAATCCGCTCTCGCGGGGCGCCTGCCCCGTCACAAACCCGATCTCAGGCACCAACACCCCCTTCTTGACCGCCAGATTGCCCCAGCCGATCACCCGGTCGCGCCACAGCAGCGGCAGCGCGTAGTAGCCGCGGATCCGCTTGGGCGCCGGCGTGTAGGCCTCGAAGCGGTAGGCCCAGCCCCACAGGATCTCGAAGCGTCGCCGGTCCCAGACGATCGGGTCGAAGGGCGCGAGCAGGCGCACGGTGTCGGCCTGGGCCCGGCTGGCATGGCGGGCGGACGCCGGGTTTTCACCGGCGGGCCAGACCCAGTCGATGCCCTCGATGCGGACCATCGGCAGGCGCTGCCGGGCCCGGGCCAACGCGCCGGCGCGTTCAGCGGCCCATTGCGGCGCCCCGCCCCGCAGGTGACTCACCAACTGGCCCAGCGACGCCGCAGGCAGTGGCGCGTATTTGCCCACCACCACATCGACCAGCGCATCCATCGCAGCCGGGGCATCGAGCGTGCAGGGTGGCGCCAGCCGCTCGGCGTACAGCCGCACGCCACCCTCGCGTCGGGCGATGCGCAGCAGGCCGCGGTAGTGCATCTCGTCCAGCAGTTGGGTGCTGGCGTTGGACGAGCCGCCGAACCAGTTTTTGGCCTTGCCGTGGGCAAACGCCGCGTCCACCTCGCGCGGGTGCACCACGCCGTGCCCGCGCACAAAGTCCAGCACGGCGGCGGCCTGCTGGTGGCGCGCCGCCGGCCAGACGGTGCGGGGTGTGCGCGGGTGCATCAGCGCCTGGGTGGTACGCGGCAAAAAGCCGTAGTTGACGAAGAAGTCCTCCTCGATGTCCAGCCCGGGGTAGCGTGCCTCCAGATCACCGGCGCGGTAGCCCTTGACGCGGTGGCGCAGCGTCAGGTCCTGCGCCCGGGCGGGGGCACGGATCGGGTCGGCCTGCACAAAACCCAGCCGGCGTATCGCCTGCTGCAGGGTGGTGGGTACAAACAGCGTGCGCGCCACGGCATGGCGGCGCAGCTGATCCAGCGTGAGGGCGGCGGTCATCGGGCAAGCCTATCAGCGGCCGCGCTGACGCCGAGCCAGCCCGGCAGCGGCCGCGCTGATGCCGAGCCAGCCCGACAGCGGCGCGGCCAGCGCGACAATCGGCGCCTCTCGAAACCTTTGTTGCGCCCGCCATGAAACCCATCGGAACCCCGCTGTCCCCGTCCGCCATCCGCGTCATGCTGCTGGGCAGCGGTGAACTGGGCAAGGAGGTGCTGATCGCCCTGCAGCGCCTGGGCGTGGAGACCATTGCGGTGGACCGCTACGACAACGCGCCCGGCCAGCAGGTGGCGCACCACGCCCGCACCATCACGATGAGCGACCCAGCCGCGCTGCGGGCGCTGATCGAGGCCGAAAAACCCGACCTGGTGGTGCCCGAGATCGAGGCCATCGCCACGCCGGTGCTCGAAGCGATGGAGGCTGAAGGGCGGGTACGCGTGATCCCCACCGCCCGCGCCGCCCGGCTGACGATGGACCGCGAGGGCATCCGCCGCCTGGCGGCCGAAACCTTGGGCCTGCCGACCAGCCCGTACCGGTTTTGCGACTCACTGGCCGAGTTGCAGGCGGCTATCGATGGCACGGACCGCGCGGATGGCCAGCCCGGCATCGGCTACCCCAACATCGTCAAGCCGGTGATGAGCAGCTCGGGCAAGGGCCAGAGCAAGATCGACGGTCCCGCCGATGTGCAACCCGCCTGGGACTACGCCATGGCCGGTGGCCGCGTTGGCCCGGGCCGGGTGATCGTCGAAGGCTTCATTGCCTTCGACTACGAGATCACCTTGCTGACGGTGCGCGCACTGGGGGCGCAGGGCCAGGTTGAAACGCACTTTTGCGAGCCGATCGGCCATGTGCAGGTCAGCGGTGATTACGTCGAGAGCTGGCAGCCGCAGCCCATGCACCCTGCGGCGTTGCAAAGGGCGCGCGACATCGCCGTGGCGGTGACCGACAACCTGGGCGGCCAGGGGCTGTTTGGCGTGGAGCTGTTTGTCAAGGGCGAGCAGGTGTGGTTCTCGGAGGTCAGCCCGCGGCCGCACGACACCGGCATGGTGACGATGATCACCCAGTGGCAAAACGAGTTCGAGTTGCACGCCCGCGCCATCCTGGGCCTGCCGGTGGACACCACCCTGAAGAGCCCGGGTGCGAGTGCGGTGATCTACGGCGGCGTCGAGGCCGCAGCCATCGTGTTCGACGGCGTGGCCGACGCGCTGCGCGTGCCCCACAGCGAAATACGGCTGTTTGGCAAGCCAGAGAGCTTCGTGAAACGCCGCATGGGCGTGGCGCTGGTGTTCGATGCCGATGTGCAGCGGGCGCGGGTGCAGGCCAAGCTGGTGGCGTCCAGGGTCAAGCCCAGGCCAGCCTGAGGCGCGCATGAAAAAGGGCAGCCGAGGCTGCCCTTTTTGAGCTTGCGCTGCGTGCTTACTTCACGCCAGCCGCTGCCTTCAGTTCCTCGACCCTGTCCCTGCGCTCCCAGGTGAACTCCGGCTCTTCACGGCCAAAGTGGCCGTAGGCGGCGGTCTTCTGGTAGATCGGGCGCAGCAGGTCCAGCATCTGGATGATGCCCCTGGGGCGCAGGTCGAACACCTCGGCCACGATGGCCGACAGCTTGTCGTCGGGCAGCACGCCGGTGCCTTCGGTGTAGACAGTGATGTTCATCGGTTTGGCCACACCGATGGCGTAGGCCACCTGCACCTGGCACTGGCGCGCCAGACCGGCGGCGACGATGTTCTTGGCCACGTAGCGCGCGGCATAGGCTGCCGAGCGGTCGACCTTGCTCGGGTCCTTGCCCGAAAACGCACCCCCGCCGTGCGGGCAGGCGCCGCCGTAGGTGTCGACGATGATCTTGCGGCCCGTCAGGCCGCAATCCCCCTGCGGCCCGCCGATGACAAACCGCCCGGTCGGGTTGATCAGGTACTTGGTGTCGGCGGTCAGCCACTCCTTGGGCAGCACCGGCTTGATGATCTCTTCGATGATGGCTTCGGTAAAGCTGGCCTTCATCTTGTGCTGGGTCTCGCTCTGGTCCGGGCTGTGCTGGGTCGACAGCACCACGGTGTCGATCGAGTGCGGCTTGCCGTCCACGTAACGCATCGTCACCTGGCTCTTGGCGTCGGGCCGCAGAAAGGGCAGCCGGCCGTCCTTGCGCAACTGCGCCTGGCGCTCCATCAGCCGGTGCGCGTAGTAGATCGGCGCGGGCATCAGCTCGGGCGTCTCGTCGCAGGCGTAGCCGAACATCAGGCCCTGGTCGCCGGCACCGATGTTGAGGTGGTCGTCGCTGGCGTGATCAACGCCCTGGGCGATGTCGTTGCTCTGCTTGTCGTAGGCCACCAGCACGGCGCAGCCCTTGTAGTCGATGCCGTACTCGGTGTTGTCGTAGCCGATGCGCTTGAGCGTGTCGCGCGCGACCTGGATGTAGTCCACATTGGCTTGCGTGGTGATCTCGCCCGCCAGCACCACCAGACCGGTGTTGCACAGGGTCTCGGCCGCCACGCGGCTGCGTGGGTCCTGCACAAAGATCGCGTCGAGGATCGCATCCGAGATCTGGTCGGCCACCTTGTCGGGATGGCCTTCGGACACCGATTCAGACGTAAAAAGAAAGTCGTTCGCCACTTCAATACACTCCTTGGATGGTTGAAAAACTGCGTCGCCGTTTCAACATCTGGAGGTGCGGCGAACGCTTTAGCGGCATTTGTCGTGGTGCCGTGCCTGCGCACAACCCACACGTCGTGGCAAGTTGCCACGTGTCGCCCCGCAAGTTGTTCTTTAACTCGGCGACGCCCGAAGTATATAAAACATGCTGATCCTGATTCGCTGGCTGTCCCGGCGGCGTTTGTCAACTTTGCACGTGTTGGGCGGGCTGCTGGGCTGGCTGGCCTACGGCCTGTCCGGCACCTACCGCAGGCGCCTGGTGCAAAACGCCAACCTGGCCGGGCTGCCGGTCACCGCCCGGCGCAGCGCGGTGGCCGAGGCCGGCCGCATGGTGGCCGAGTTGCCGTGGCTGTGGCTGCGCCCGGCCAGCCGCCCCCTGGGCAGCACGGTGCAATGGCAGGGCCAGGCGCTGATAGACGCCGCACTCGACGAAGCCCGGGGCCTGGTGCTGCTGACGCCGCACCTCGGCTGTTTCGAGGTTTGCGCCCAGGCGATTGCCGAGAGTTACGGCGACCGCACCCGCCTGACGGCGATGTACCGGCCGGCGCGCCAGCCCTGGCTGCGCGCGCTGGAAGAAACCGCCCGCGCCCGGCCCGGGTTGGCCACTGCGCCGGCCGCGCTGGCGGGCGTGCGGCAGATGATCCGGGCGCTGCGGCGCGGTGAATCGGTCGGCCTGCTGCCGGACCAGGTGCCGCCCGAGGGCATGGGTGTCTGGGCGCCGTTTTATGGCCAGCCGGCCTACACCATGACGCTGGCCACCCGGCTGGCACAACAGACCGGCGCCGTGCTGCTGCTGATCTGGGCCGAGCGCCTGCCCGGGGGCCGCGGCTATGTGCTGCGCGTCAGCGCGCCGTCGCAGCCCTTGCCCACCCAGGCCGTGGACGACGAAGCGCTGCAACTGGCTTGCGCTGCCGCCGTCAACCGCGAGATGGAGGGCCTGATCGGCCAGTGCCCCAGTCAGTACCTGTGGGGCTACAACCGCTACAAGCAGCCGCGCAAGGCACATGCGGTTACCGGCGCCGAGGCCGCGCCATGATCGGCCGCTGGCTGGCCCGGGCCATCCTGGGTGTGTTGTGGGCTTTTCAGGCCTTGCCGTTGGGGGTGCAGGCGGCGCTGGGCCGTGGCCTGGGTCACCTGCTGCACGCGCTGGCGGGTGGGCGTCGGCGTGTGGCGCTGCGCAATGTCGAGCTGTGCCTGCCCGGGCTGGACCCGGCCGCCCGGGCCAGTCTGGTGCGCGAGCACTTCGGCTGGCTGGCGCGCAGCCTGCTGGAGCGTGGCCTGCTGTGGTATGCCTCACCGGCCCGGCTCAAGTCGCTGATCCAGGTCGAGGGCGATGTCGGTTTTGCCGAGCGCAGCGACAAGCCGGTGATGTGGCTGGTGCCGCACTTCGTGGCGCTGGACGTGGCGGGCGCGGCCACCCAGCTCTTCCAGGGCCGCCAGGTTGCGTCGATCTACCAGGCCCAGAGCAACACCGTGTTCGACGAGGCGATGCGGCGCGGCCGGCTGCGGTTTGGCCTGGCCGAGGTGTTTGCCCGCAGCGAGCGGGCGCTGCCGCTGGTGCGGGCGATCCGCCGGGGGCGGGTGTTTTTCAACCTGCCGGACATGGATTTTGGTGCGCGGGACGCGGCGTTTGTGCCGTTTTTTGGCGTGCCGGCGGCCACGCTGCTGGCGCCGGCGCGCATGGCCAGGGCGCTCGGCATGACGGTGCAGCCGGTGCTGGCCGAGATCCTGCCTGGCGGCGCGGGCTACCGGGTGCGGTTCCTGCCGCCCTGGACCGACTTTCCCGGCGATGACGACGTCCAGGCCGCCAGCCGCATCAACCAGTGGATCGCCGACGAGATCGTGCGCAACCCGGCGCAGTACCTGTGGGTGCACAAGCGCTTCAAGACCCGGCCTGAGGGTGAGCCCGGCTTGTATTGACGGGTGGGCCCGGACACGGCGCCGCCGCCGCGCCGGTCACGCCCCATCCTCAGTAAGGGTGACGCCATGCGTTGCGTCTCTCCAGATACTGCAGGCATCAGTGACCAGCCTGGGGGCGCAAGATGTTCAACCAGTTCTTTTCAACGTGGCTGCGGCGGCCCGCCGCGCAGGACTCGGCAGTGGTCGTCTTGGTCGCATTGGGCGCAGCGCTGGCACTGATCACCACGCTGGTGCTGGCGGTCTGACGCGGCAGCCGTGCCGGCGCTACAGGCCCTGTGCAACAGGCATGGGTTGTGGTTTGCGCTGCCGGTACAGCGGCAGTGTTGCCGGTCGATCTCAAGCCAGCGCCAGGCCGGTCAGGTAAAGCAGCAACGCCAACGACAAGCCGCGCAGCGGCATATCAAACCAGTAGCGCCAGGCCAGCACCACGTAGCTGACCAGCACCACGGCGCCCAAGCCCTGCAGGTAGGCCGAGTTGAACAAGCGGTCCGGCGACACCCAGGCGAGGTGGCCGTAGACGGCCGCCCACAGCAGCGCGCCCAGGCTGTGGCTGGCGTTGAAGCCCAGCCAGGCGCGCCAGACGCTGGTCTGGCGTGTGATCACCAGGGTTGAGGCTTGCATTGCGGTGCGCAGTGCCGGGTCGCTGGGCAGGAGCCGTCGGCCCGCAAAAGTAAAGACCAGGTGCGCCGCACCCAGCAAACCGACAACGGTGGCACTGGCCAATACAAAAAAGTCAGGGGACATGGGGCGGGGGTGTTTGTGAAGCGTGGTGAACGTCGGGCTGGCTGGCCGGTCGGCGTTTGCGGACCTGCTGCCCGATACTCTACGCAGCCCGCCCTGTGGGCGCCACTCGCCTGCTGCTCAGGTATTGCCTCATGGCTTCGTCCCGCCCCCGCCCTGCATCCGGACCCTCTCGCCGTGCACCGGTCCAGGCACGCGCCCAGCGCACGATCGCGGCCATTTTGGAGGCCGCGGCTCAGGTTGTGCTGCGGGATGGCGAGGCCGGTTTTTCCACCAACCGCATCGCCGAACGAGCCGGTGTGTCGATAGGCACGCTGTACCAGTACTTTCCGGACAAGGCGGCGATCCTGGACCGCCTGGTGCTGGATTGGCGCAACCAGGCCCTGGCCCAGATCGACCAGGCGCTGGCTGCCGCCACCCTTGCGCCCGAGACCCCGGCGGCAAGCGAAGTGGCCGTTGCCCGCGATCTGGTGCGGGCGGTGCTGCAGGCCTTTGGCGGCGGCGATGCGGCGCAGCGCCCGCTGGCGCGGCTGGCCTGGCGCAGCGATACCGACAACCAGATCGCGCGGTCGATGCGGGTCACGGCCGAGCGTCTGGGCTTGCGCTTGCTGCCTTGGGCTGCAGCTCGGGGCTGGCAAATCTCGCCCGAGCAGGTCTACATCGCGACCCGCGCCGTGCTGGGCGCGCTGCGCTTTGCATCGATCGAGGACTCGCCGCTGCTCGATTCGATGGCCTTCGAGCAAGGCCTGACGCGCATCGCGCTCACGGTGCTGCTGCCGGCCGATAATCTGCCCCATGCGACTTAAGTTCACCAAGATGCAGGGCGCGGGCAACGACTTTGTGGTGCTCGATGCCACCCGGGCGCCGATCGAGCTGTCGCGCGAGCAACTGCGCCGGCTGGGTGACCGCCGCTTCGGTGTGGGTGCCGACCAGATCCTGCTCGTCGAGCCGCCGGGCGATGCGGGCATCGACTTCCGCTACCGCATCTTCAACAACACCGGCGACGAGGTCGAGCATTGCGGCAACGGCGCACGCTGCTTTGTGCGCTTTGTGCATGACCGGGGCTTGAGCGACAAGCGCACGCTGCGTGTCCAGACCGTCAACAACCTGTTGCTGCTGCACCTGCAGGACGACGGCCGGGTCACGGTGGACATGAACCGGCCGGTGTTCGATCTGGCGCGGCTGCCGTTTGACGCCACCGGGCTGGTGTCGCGGCAGGAGGCTGGGTTCGAGCTGTGGCCGCTGGACGTGGGCGAGGGCCGGCGGGTCGAGGTGGCGCTGCTGTCGATGGGCAACCCGCATGCCGTGCACCGGGTGGCGGACGTGCGCGAGGCGCCGGTGGCCGAGCTGGGCCCGCGCATCGAGCAGCAGCCGCGTTTTGCCCGCAAGGTCAACGCCGGCTTCATGCAGGTGGTCTCGCGCCGGCAGATCGCACTGCGGGTCTACGAGCGTGACGCCGGCGAGACCCTGGCCTGCGGCACCGGCGCCTGTGCGGCAGTGGTGGCCGGCATCCGGCTGGGCTGGCTGGACCGTTTGGTGGACGTGCAGGCCCGGGGCGGTGTGTTGACCATCGAATGGCCCGACGACGAGGCCCCGGTGTTGATGACCGGGCCGGCTGAAACCGTGTTTGAAGGGGAAATTGAACTGTGAGTATCGAAGGCGCCATCACCGAGACCGACATCGCCAACTACCTGGCCAACACGCCCGGGTTCTTCGAGCGCAATGCCGACCTGCTGGCCAGCATCCAGCTGACCAGCCCACACGGCCAGCGCGCCGTGTCGCTGCAGCAGCGGCAAATGGAAATGCTGCGCGACAAGATCAAGGGCCTGGAGCAAAAGATCATGGAGATGATCCGCCACGGCCAGGACAATGTCGCCATTGCCGACCGGCTGCACCGCTTCACCCGCGCGATTTTGCTGGCCGGCAACCCGGGTGCATTGCCCGACGTGCTGCTGGGCTCGCTGCAGCATGAGTTCATGATCCCGCAGGCGGCCCTGCGGCTGTGGGGCGCCGACGCGGCGTTTGCGTCGCTGCCCTTCACCCAGGGCGCCAGCGACGACACCCGCAGCTTTGCCAAGAGTTTGAGCGTGCCCTATTGCGGGCTGAACGCCGGGTTCGAGCCGGTCGCCTGGCTGGAGGATGCCGCCACCGTGATGTCGGTGGCGCTGATCCCGCTGCGCACGGGTGAAGCCCAAGGTTTTGCAGGGACTGGCAGTACGGGCGGGGCCGGCGAGGTGGTCGGCCTGCTGGTGCTGGGGTCGCCCGACCCCACCCGTTACAGCGCCGAGATGGGTACCGAGTTCCTGACGCGCATCGGCGAGGTGGCCAGCGCCGGGCTGACCCGCCTGTTGCCGCTGCGCTAGGCGCAGCATGTCGGCGCCGCTGCCGCCCACGGCATCGCCTGCCGGGCTGGCCGACGGCATCACCCGCTTTTTGCAGCACCTGCGGGTCGAGCGCCGACTGGCGGCGCGCACCCTGGCGATGTATGCCGACGCCTTGGGCTGGCTGCAGCAGATGGCCGCGGACGACGGCATCGACCTGCCCAAAGCCCAGACCCACCATGTTCGGGGCTGGACCGCCCGCCTCCGGGAGCGCGGCCTGGGGCCGCGCAGCATCGCGATTGCGCTGGCGGCCTGGCGCGGGCTGTACCGCCACTGGGGCCGCGAGCGGCTGATCACCCACAACCCGGTGGACGGCATCCGCGCGCCCAAGGCGCCCAAGCCGCTGCCCAAGGCGCTCAACGTCGACCAGGCGGTGGCGCTGGCGCAGCAGGTGCCCAGCAGCGACAACCCGGCGCTGCCAGCGCGCGACCACTGCATCGTCGAGCTGCTCTACGGCTGTGGCCTGCGGGTGGGTGAGCTGGTCGGGCTGGACCTGCTCGCCGGCACGGCGGCGGCCGGCTGGATCGACGCGCCGGACGCCACCGCCCATGTGCTGGGCAAGGGCGGCAAACGCCGCAGCGTACCGGTCGGTGGCCCGGCGCTGCAGGCGCTGGCGGCCTGGCTGCTGGTGCGCAGCGCGCTGGCCGCGCCAGGCGAGGCCGCGCTGTTTGTCAGCCAGCGCGGCACCCGTTTGTCGGCCAGCCAGGTGCGATCGCGCCTGCAAAAGCTGGCGGGCGATGCCGGGCTGGCCACCCGGGTGCACCCGCACATGCTGCGGCACAGCTTTGCCTCGCACCTGCTGCAGTCCAGTGGCGACCTGCGCGCGGTGCAGGAGCTGTTGGGCCATGCCAGCATCACCACCACCCAGGTCTACACCAAGCTCGATTTTCAGCACCTGGCCAAGGTGTACGACGCGGCGCATCCGCGTGCCAAACGCAAATAGCCGCGGAAGTCGGGAGTCGCAGCTCAGCGCAAGCGGGTATCGGCACTGGCCCATTGACGCGTCAGGTCGGCTGCCACCACAGCGGCCTCAGCCGTGCGGCCCTGCGCCGCCAAAGCCCGCTGCAAGCCCCGCAACGCCCAGCCACTGGCTGGCCAGACAGCCAGGTCAGCGCGGAAGGTTTTTTCGGCCGCTGCGGGCTGGCCGGCGCGCAGTTGCAGATCACCCAGCGCAGGCCGCATGCCAGCGCCCAACAGCGGCGGTTCGGCGTCGTCGGCCAGCTTGACGGCGGCCAGCGCCAGGGTAAGCGTGGCGATGGCGTCGGCATTGCGGCCTTCGGCCAGGGCAATTTCGGCCCGCAGTCGGTCGGCAGCGCCTTGGGCCATGCCGCGCAGCGTCTTGGCCTCGTCGTCGGGGCCGGATTGAGTCTGTGCCACTTTTGAGGCGCCGGCTGCCACCTGAGGCAGCAGCGCACGCGCGTCATCCAGCCGGCCGAGGCGCAACAGCGCGATGCCTCGGGCCTCACCGGCCAACGCATCGGCCAGGCCCAGCGTGCCGGTGGGCACCGGGTCAGTCAGCACCTCGTCCCAACGCTCCAGGCGCTGCAATGTCACCAGGGGTTGACTGCGCGCCAGCTCACTCCACATACGGGTGGCCTTGGCGGCGCGTTCGGCGCGGCGGCGGGCAAATTGAAGCGCCAGGTCACCCCGGCCCTCCATCAGCGCAGCAAACCAGGCGAATTGGCTGTTGTGGCCGCGCCAATCTTTGCTGACGGCAAAGCCCTGGGCCTTCAGCTCGGTGGCCAGGCTGTCGTCCAACGCCAATGCACGCTGGTTTTCAGCGGTGGCATCGGCAAAGCGGCCCACCCGAACATGGATGTGCGAGGGCATGTGCACCAGGTGCGGCGATGCCGGCGCCAGCGTGCCCAGCCGGTCGGCCGCAGCCACCGCCATGTGCACCCGCGGGCTGGCGTCAACGGTGTGGATCAGGTAGTGGTTCAGGCCGGTATGTTCGGGCTGCAGGGCCAGCGCGGCGGCCAGGCGGTCGGCCAGCTCGCCGAGGCGGCCGGCGGCGCTGCCGTCGTCACGCCACCAGTCGTCGCGGGTGGCCACCATCTCGGCCTCGGCCCACAGCGACAGCAGGTCAGCGTCGTCTGGCCAACGCTCAATCAGGCTGTGCAACCGGTCGGCGTAGGCGATGTCGAGCGGGTGGGCGGCCTTGCCGCCGGGGCGGGCGCACACGTCGGCCAGCATCGGCGCGGGCAGCGGGGTGCCGGCGCCCTGGCCATAGCGCAGTGCCATCGCGTCGATCAGGGCCTGCGCGCGCGCTGTGGCGCCAGTGGCGCGGCGCTGGGCCAGGTCGGCATAGCGCAGCGCCTGCGCCATATCACCCCGCTCAGTCGCATTGATGTTGGGGCCCAACTGCCAGGCCACGCCCCAGGCGCACATTGCGCAGTTGGGGTCGGCGGCCAGTGCAGCTTTGAACATGCGCACCGCCTCGGCCTCGTTGAAGGCGTAAGCCTGCCGCAGGCCTTGGTTGAAGTGCGCCTGGGCTGTGGCCGAGCCAGTGGTGATGGCAAAGCCGGCGTTGCCATAACCCGCCAACTGCGGCGCAGTGGCGGCCAGGTCGAGCTGCAGCCCGGGCAGGGCGCAGGCCACCAGCAGCGCGGCGCCTGCCCATGCGGTGTGGCGCAGCGTGCGCGAGAAGATGGCGTCAGCGACGATGGGCTTCCGGTGGCTGGCTGTACCGGGTTGTAGGCGCCGCCGCCCGGGGTGTCAACGGTCGGCGTGTGGGCGGCGTTTTGGCCGCGTTTTGGCGGCGTTTTGGCGGCGGTTGGGTGGCGGTTGTGTGGCGT
>Ga0209181_10002508_pt1 | contig 29948 bp, 29 predicted proteins | sample MAT05_FD_187208 | JGI IMG/M metagenome (GOLD analysis project Ga0209181, IMG submission 187208) | Freshwater microbial communities from Lake Fryxell liftoff mats and glacier meltwater in Antarctica - MAT-05 (SPAdes) (version 2) | ecosystem: Environmental > Aquatic > Freshwater > Ice > Liftoff... | reverse complement strand
GGACTTCTTGCTCTTGGCTGTTGCCATGGTGTGTCTCCCTCGGATGGTTGGCAGGAACGGAACCGACAAACTATCAACAGGGCAAATGATCCTCGCGGATTGCGTCACTGTCAAATGGGGTGGCTGCAGGGCAGGCGGCATCCCGCAGCGCATCCAGGTCTGGTTGTTGCAAGTCTGAAGGTCAAGTGCCCTGCCTCGCTGCGGTGTTTGAATGCGGGGTAATAAAATGCATGCATCGAATGCATCCGGGAGCACTTGCCATGGTCATGCTGACAGTTCGCAACCTCTCGGAGGAAGTACACCGTGCGCTGCGCGTCCGTGCTGCCCAGCACGGCCAAAGCATGGAGGCCGAAGTGCGCGAGATCCTGCAATCTGCGATCCATCTCAAGGAGCGGGTGAAGCTGGGCTCGCTTCTGGTAGATATGGGCCGCCAAGCCAAGCTGAGCGATGAGGAATTCGCGGTGTTGGAGCAGATGCGCGACAAGCCGCCTTCGCGCCCGGTGAGCTTCGAATGATCCTGCTCGACACCCATGTAATGTCGGAGCCGCTCCGCCAGGCCCCCGAGGCGCGGGTGATCGAGTGGAGCGACGCGCAGGCAATGGAGACGTTGTTCCTTGCCGCCATCACGGTAGCGCAGTTGCGGACGGGTGTCGCGCTGCTGCCGGCCGGCAAGTGGCGCGCAGGCCTGCAAGAAAACTTGGAAAAGCGCGTTCTGCCCTTGTTCGCCGGCCGCGCGCAGGCCAACGGTTTTGCTGTTACGACCCGAGATACCAGCCCGTTCGATGTAGCGAGCGTTACCGTCATCAAGCCATGGGCGCACGCGTGAGCGTGCGCAGGCCCATGCGGATTTCGCCACCGTGCATTCCTATCGCGGATGAAGCCGCACCCTTTTTTCAGGGGCAATCTAGCCCATGACCGGCGCCAAGACCCCATGACCCAACTGCTTGGAGCGCACAAGCTCAGCGTGGCCCCCATGATGGACTGGACCGACCGCCATTGCCGCTACTTCCATCGCCTGCTGACTCGCAAAACCCTGCTGTACACCGAGATGATCACCACCGGCGCGCTGATCCATGGAGACGTGCCGCGGCATCTGGACTACAACGCCGAAGAGCATCCGCTGGCCCTGCAACTGGGTGGTAGCGAGCCGGCCGATCTGGCGCACTGTGCGCGGCTGGGCGAGCAATGGGGCTATGACGAGATCAATCTGAATTGCGGCTGCCCCTCCGAGCGGGTGCAGCGTGGTGCCTTTGGTGCCTGTCTGATGGCCGAGCCGGGCCTGGTGGCCGACTGTGTGAAGGCGATGGTGGATGCGGTGGCGATTCCGGTGACGGTCAAGCACCGCATCGGCATTGACCGCACCGAAGACTACGGCTTCGTGCGGGATTTCGTGGGGCAGGTCAGCGAAGCCGGCTGCCGGGTTTTCATCGTCCATGCCCGCAATGCGTGGCTCAAGGGTTTGTCGCCCAAAGAGAACCGCGAGGTGCCGCCGCTGCGCTACGACATGGTGCACCGGCTCAAGGCAGAGTTTGCGCATGTCACCATCGCGATCAATGGCGGCGTCACCACGACGCAGCAGGTGCAGGAACAACTGCAGCACGTCGACGGCGTGATGCTGGGACGCGAGGCCTACCACCAGCCCTGGTGGCTGGCCAGTTGGGACACGGATTTCTGGGGCACTTCGCATAAGCCACTGGACCGCGACACGGTGGAATGGCAGATGTGCGACTACATGGCGCGCGAGATGCAGGCGCACGGCACGCCGTGGCACAGCATCGCCCGGCACATGCTCGGCTTGCGCCATGGACAGGCGGGCTCGCGAGCCTGGCGCCAGGTCTGGAGCGACCACCGCCTGCGCGCGCAAGCGCCGCATGCCGTGATGGCACTGGCGCACGCTCGCATGGGCAGCTGCGTGACCGGGAGCACCGACAGACCCGCGGCGTTGGTGCATGACTGACTCCCTGGCACGCCAGCAAAGTATTGCCCGCGCCCTGGTGTGGGTGGTGCCCGCGTTGTGGAGCGTGAACTTCATCGTCGCTCGCATGGCGCCCGGCGTGATCGGGCCGCACCTGCTGGCCTGGGGTCGCTGGGCGATTGCCGCTGTGGTGCTGGTGCTGCTGGCGCGCTCGGAGCTGTGGCAGCAGCGCGCGCAGATTGCCCGCGACTGGCGGCAGCACCTGATACTGGGCGTGCTGGGCATGCTGATTTGCGGCGCCTGGGTGTACGAGGGTGCCCGGACCACCACGGCCACGAACGTGGCGTTGATTTACTCGGCGGCACCGGTGCTGATCGTGCTGGGTTCGGCGTTGTGGCTGCGCGAGCGCATGGGCGTACGGCAAAGAATAGGGGTGGCGCTGGCGTTGGCGGGGGTGGTGCATGTAGTGGTGAAAGGCCAGTGGACCCGGCTGGCCGAGTTGCAGTTTGTGCCGGGCGACGTGTGGATCGTCGCGGCCACCGTGTCGTGGGCCGGCTATGCCCTGTTGCAGAAAGTCTGGCCCACCACGCTGGGCTCCACCGCACGGCTGGCCGCCATCTGTGTGGGCGGTGTGGTGAGTCTGACCCCGTTTGCCGCCTGGGAGCTGACCCAGCCAGGGCTGACGCAATGGGGCCTGTCGGCCTTGACGATGGTGCTCGTCACTGCGGTCGTGCCGGGACTGGGCGCCTACTGGATTTACGGCTGGTCGCAGAAGGTCCTGGGTGCCAGCCGGGTCGCCATGGCGCTGTACCTGGGCCCCTTGTATGGGGGCCTGGCGGCCTGGGCCCTGCTGGGTGAAGCGCCGGGCTGGCACCACCTGGGCGGTGCAATGCTGATCCTGCCGGGTGTCTACCTGGTCACAGCAGGCAGACGCCCTGAGCCTGTCAAGCCGCCGCCTCCAGGCCGTTCCTGAAGTGGTCCTGCATGCGGGCCATGGCGCCTGCTGCGTCGCGCTGTGCCAGCGCAGCCATCACCTGGCGGTGTTCGGCCAGCGACTCCTCGATGCGGCCCGTCTTGAGCAATGAGTTGTGGCGGTTGAGTTTCATGACCTTGCGCAGATCGGCCACCATCTGGCGTGACCATTTGTTGTCAGCCATTTCGAGCAGGCGCATATGGAATTGCTCGTTGACGCGGAAGAACTGTTCCCGGTCGTGCCGGCTGGGCAGGGCGGCGGTCTCGAGTTGCTGGTGCAGCGCCTGCAATTCGGCCAGTTCTGCATCGCTGGCCTGGGTCGCCACCACGCTGGCGGCGTCGGACTCCAGCAGGCTGAGCAGGTGGTAGACCTCGGCCAGATCCCGGTCCGAGACCTCGGTGACATAGGCGCCGCGGCGCACCTTCATCGTCACCAGGCCCTCGGCGGCCAGTACCTTCAGTGCCTCGCGCAAGGGGGTGCGGCTGATGCCGTAAGCCTCGGCGATTTTCAGCTCGTCGATCCAGCTGCCCGGAGCCAGTTCCCGGTTGAAAATGCGCTGACGCAGCGACTCTGCCACCTCTTCATAGAGCGCGCGGGGGGCCAGGGTCAGGGCGTTCATCGGCTGCGGGATTCGGTGTCTTGGCTGGATTGTAAGTTGCGACGAAGATTCTGAATCAATAATTATGAATGACGTAAACTCGCGGGCGCAGTCGAAGTCGACGTAGACTGGCAGCTCTCTGACCGGAACCGTTCCATGCGCCCAGACACCCCTTCGAACCCCCACCAGAATTTGGCCACTGGCGTGTCATTCATACAGAGCGACCTGCCAGCCTGGCAACGCGCCGCTGCGAAGTCCGCGCCCGGCGGCAACTTGGAGGCCCTGACCTGGCACACACCCGACGGCATCGCGGTCAAACCGCTTTACACCGCACTGGATACCCAGGACCTGCCCAACCTGCACACGCTGCCAGGTTTCGAGCCGTACCTGCGCGGCCCGCAGGCCACGATGTATGCGGTACGCCCCTGGACGATCCGGCAGTACGCCGGCTTCTCCACTGCCGAGGAATCCAATGCGTTCTACCGCAAGGCTCTGGCCGCTGGCGGCCAGGGCGTATCGGTGGCTTTCGACCTGGCCACGCACCGTGGCTACGACTCTGACCACCCGCGCGTGACCGGTGATGTGGGCAAGGCCGGTGTGGCGATAGACAGTGTGGAGGACATGAAGATTCTGTTCGATCAGATCCCCCTGAGCACGGTCAGTGTGTCGATGACCATGAATGGCGCCGTGCTGCCGGTGCTGGCCGGTTATGTGATTGCCGCCGAAGAGCAGGGCGTGCCACAGGACCAACTCAGTGGAACGATCCAGAACGACATCCTCAAGGAGTTCATGGTTCGCAACACCTACATCTACCCGCCCGCGCCCTCGATGCGCATCATCGGCGACATCATCGAGTACACGGCCAGGCACATGCCGAAGTTCAACTCGATCAGCATTTCGGGTTACCACATGCAGGAAGCCGGCGCCAACCAGGCGCTGGAACTGGCCTTGACACTGGCCGATGGGCAGGAATACGTGCGCACCGCGATCGCCAAGGGCATGGATGTGGACGATTTCGCGCCGCGCCTGAGTTTTTTCTGGGCCATTGGCATGAACTTCTACCTCGAAGTGGCCAAGATGCGCGCTGCGCGGCTGCTGTGGTGCCGCATCATGCAAGGCTTTGCCGCCAAAAACCCCAAGAGCCTGATGCTGCGCACCCATTGCCAGACGTCCGGCTGGTCGCTGACCGAGCAGGACCCCTACAACAATATCGTGCGCACCACCATCGAGGCGATGGCCGCGGTGTTCGGCGGCACTCAGAGCCTGCACACCAACAGCTTCGACGAGGCGATTGCGTTGCCGACCGAGTTTTCTGCCCGCATCGCGCGCAACACGCAGCTCATCATCCAGGAAGAGACGCATATTCCGAGTGTCATCGACCCCTGGGCTGGCAGCTTCATGATGGAGACGCTCACGCAGGAAATGGCCGATGCGGCCTGGAAGATCATCGAGGAGGTCGAGGCCATGGGCGGCATGGTCCAGGCGGTGGACAGCGGCTGGGCCAAGCTCAAGATCGAGGCTGCTGCCGCCGAGAAGCAGGCGCGCATCGACTCCGGCCAGGACGTGATCGTCGGTGTCAACAAGTACAGGCTCAAGAGCGAAGACGCCATCGAGGCACGCGATATCGACAACATTGCCGTGCGCGAGGGCCAGATCCGCCGCCTGCAGGCGATCCGCGCCGCCCGCGACACCGCGGCCGTCACGGTAGCCCTTGACGCGCTGACCCGTGCGGCACACGACAACACCGGCAACCTGCTCGAACTGAGCATCCGCGCGATGCGCCTGCGGGCCACCGTCGGCGAGGTCAGTGACGCGTTGGAAAAGGCCTTTGGCCGCCACCGCGCCGACACCCACAAGGTCAGCGGCGTGTATGCCGCTGCCTACGACAGCGACGCCAGCGAGGGCGACACCATGCAGTACTGGGAGCAGCTCAAGCAGGACATCGCAGCCTTCGCCCAGGCGCAGGGCCGCCGGCCCCGCGTGCTGATCGCCAAACTGGGCCAGGATGGCCATGACCGGGGCTCCAAAGTGGTGGCCACCGCCTTTGCCGATCTGGGCTTTGATGTCGACATCGGCCCGCTGTTCCAGACGCCCGAGGAATGCGCCCGCCAGGCAATCGAGAACGACGTGCACGCCGTCGGTGTGTCCACGCTGGCGGCCGGCCACAAGACCCTGGTGCCGGCCATCATTGCCGAACTGCAGCGCCAAGGTGCAGACGACATCATCGTGTTCGTGGGCGGCGTGGTGCCGCGCCAGGATTACGCCATGTTGTATGCCGCGGGGGTAAAGGGCATTTATGGCCCCGGCACACCGATACCGGTGTCGGCAAAGGATGTTCTGCAGCAGATCAAGGCGAGCCTGCCAGGCTGACCCCCGTACCCACCGGACTCCCGATGCAGTCTGCAGCCCCTCCAGCGGAGCTGTTCCGCGAACTGACCGAGGGCACGGGTGCGGCCCAGCGACGTGCGATAGCCAAGGCCATCACGCTGCTGGAGTCGACCCGTGCCGACCATCGCGAACAGGCCGACCAGCTGCTCACAGCGCTGCTGCCGCGGACCGGTAACGCGTTTCGCCTGGGTCTGAGCGGTGTTCCGGGCGTCGGCAAGTCGACCTTCATCGAGGTATTGGGCCTGTATCTGATCGGGCTGGGGCACCGGGTGGCGGTGCTCACGATCGACCCTTCTTCCACCGTGTCCGGCGGTTCGATCCTGGGTGACAAGACACGCATGGAGCGTTTGTCGGTGCATCCGCAAGCGTTCATTCGGCCCAGCCCTTCTGGTGGCACGCTCGGGGGCGTGGCCGAGAAAACCCGCGAAGCCATGCTGGTCTGCGAAGCCGCAGGGTATGACACCGTGATCGTCGAGACCGTGGGCGTGGGCCAAAGCGAGATTGCTGTTGCCGGCATGACCGACATGTTCGTGCTGATGCAGCTGCCCAACGCCGGCGACGAGCTGCAGGCCATCAAGAAAGGCGTGATGGAGCTTGCCGACCTGGTGGTGATCAACAAGGCCGACATCGATGCCGCGGCCAGCACCCGCGCACTGGCCCAGATCAGCTCCTCGTTGCGCCTGCTGAGCCAACACGGCCACCCCGGTCACGCGGTGCACAACACTGCCATCTGGCATCCGCGGGCGCTGGCGCTGAGTGCGCTGCAGGGGCAGGGCCTGGATGCCTTCTGGGACACGGTAGCCGGGTTCCGGACGCTGCGCGAGGGCTCGGGTGCTCTGGTGCAACGGCGTCGCGACCAGTCGATGGCCTGGATGTGGGAGCGCATCGAGGCCGGCCTGCGCCATGCCTTTCGCGACGACGCCCGCGTACGCGCCGAACTACCCGCGGTGGCGGCTCGGGTTGCGTGTGGTGAACTGGTCGCGTCGGTCGCGGCGCGCGAGCTGCTGGCGCGATTTCTGGATGGGCAGGGCCGCGCATGATGTCGCCGCAGTCGATCGCGCGCATCGAGGCCTCCCAAGGCTGGCGCCACAAGCGCGTCGAGATCTTCGACCTGCCCGAGGGCAGGGTACTGGTGAAGGGCCAGCGAGCCACCCGCAGTCCCTGGCCGCACCATGTGCTCAACACCCTGGCCTGGATGGCTGGTGTCTCCTACATGAAGGCGGTGCCAGTGCACGGCGAAGGCGAGTCGCAGGCGATCGAGGTCATGCGGCTGCGCGCCCTTGGCGGTGCCGATCTTCCGGTTCCCCGCGTGCTGCATGTCGCGCCCGACTACTTTGTCATGAGCTACCTAGGCGCGCGCGACATGGCGCTCGCCCTGCGCGAGCAAGGCATGCAGGCCTGGGACCTCTGGATAGCGGCGATGGAGCAACTGCTGCTGGTGCATGCGCGCGGCCAGTACCTGAGCCAGTGTTTCGCCCGCAACATCATCGTGACGGACCGCTTTCAGGGCCTGATCGACTTCGAGGATGACCCGCTGGAGGTGATGACGCTGGTCGAGGCGCAGGCGCGCGACTGGCTCATCTACCTCCAGTCGACGCTGTTCAACCTGGGCCCGGGTACGGAGCAGCTGGATGCGGCCTTGCGCGCGGTGCTGGGCCGCGAATCGGAACCCGTGCGCGCGGTGCTGCGCCATGCCGCGCGCCGGCTGGGTTGGTTGCGCTGGCTCCCGACCAACCGCAAGGTATGGGGCAAGGATTTCGTCAGTTTGCAGGCGGTCGGAGCAGCCCTGCACCGCCACTATTCACCCCAGGCCCAGCGCGCCACCACCGGAGACTCTTGATGCACGAAATACTTGAACAACTCGAAGCCAAGCGCGAGCAGGCGCGCGCGGGCGGCGGCCAGAAACGCATCGACGCCCAGCACCGCAAATTCAAGCTGACGGCGCGCGAGCGGCTTGAGCTGCTGCTGGACGAGGGCACGTTCGAGGAATGGGACATGTTTGTCGAGCACCGCTGTGTCGACTTCGGCATGCAGGACCAGAAGATCCCGGGTGATGGCGTGGTCACGGGCTACGGCATGATCAACGGCCGGCTGGTGTTCGTGTTCAGCCAGGACTTCACGGTGTTCGGCGGTGCCCTGTCGGAGGCGCACGCCGAAAAGATCTGCAAGGTGATGGACCAGGCCATGAAGGTCGGTGCGCCAGTGATCGGCATCAACGACTCGGGGGGCGCGCGCATCCAGGAAGGCGTGGCCTCGCTGGGCGGCTATGCCGACGTGTTCCAGCGCAACGTGATGGCCAGCGGCGTGGTGCCGCAGATCAGCATGGTGATGGGACCGTGCGCCGGCGGCGCGGTGTATTCACCGGCCATGACCGACTTCATCTTCATGGTGAAAGACAGCTCTTACATGTTCGTCACTGGCCCCGAGGTGGTGAAGACCGTGACCCACGAGGAGGTGACCGCCGAGGAGCTCGGTGGAGCGCTGACCCACACGACCCGCAGTGGTGTGGCCGACAGGGCGTTTGAGAACGATGTCGAGGCGTTGTTGATGTTGCGCCGGCTGTACAACTACCTGCCGCTGAACAACCGCGAAAAGGCGCCGGTACGCCCCAGCGGTGACCCGGCCGACCGAATGGACATGAGCCTGGACACGCTGGTACCGGACAACCCGAACAAGCCCTACGACATGAAGGAGCTGATCCAGAAGTCGGTCGACGACGGCGACTTTTTCGAGCTGCAACCCGAATACGCCAAGAACATTCTGACCGGTTTCGCGCGCATGGACGGGCAGACGGTGGGCATCGTGGCCAACCAGCCGCTGGTGCTGGCCGGCTGCCTGGACATCAAGTCGTCGATCAAGGCGGCACGCTTCGTGCGTTTCTGCGACGCCTTCAACATTCCGGTGATCACCTTTGTCGACGTGCCCGGCTTCATGCCCGGCACCAGCCAGGAATACGGCGGCATCATCAAGCATGGCGCCAAGTTGCTGTATGCCTATGCTGAGTGCACCGTGCCCAAGGTCACGGTCATCACGCGCAAGGCCTACGGAGGCGCCTACGACGTGATGAGCTCCAAGCACTTGCGCGGCGACGTCAACTTCGCCTGGCCCAATGCCGAGATTGCCGTGATGGGTGCCAAGGGGGCGGTCGAGATCATCTTTCGCGAGGACAAGGGCAACCCGGCCAAGCTGGCCGCCAGGGAGGCCGAATACAAGGCCCGTTTCGCCAACCCGTTTGTGGCCGGTGCACGCGGCTTCATCGACGACGTGATCCTGCCGCACGAGACCCGCAAGCGCATCTGTCGCAGCCTGATGATGCTGCGCGACAAGAAGATCGAGAACCCGTGGCGCAAGCACGGCAACATTCCCCTGTAGGAACAACACCATGTTCAGCAAGATCCTAATCGCCAATCGAGGTGAAATCGCCTGCCGGGTCATCAAGACCGCCCGCAAGATGGGCATCCGCACCGTGGCGGTGTATTCGGACGCCGACCGCGACGCGCGCCACGTGGCCCTGGCCGATGAAGCCGTGCACATCGGTGCGGCCCCCAGCCGCGAAAGCTATCTGGTGGCCGACCGCATCATCGCGGCCTGCAAGCAGACCGGTGCGCAGGCGGTGCACCCGGGTTACGGCTTTCTGAGCGAGAACGCTGCCTTTGCCCAACGGGTCGAGGAAGAGGGCATTGTTTTCATCGGCCCGAAGCATTATTCGATCGCTGCCATGGGCGACAAGATCGAGTCCAAGCGGCTGGCCAGTGCCGCTGGTGTCAGCTGCATTCCTGGCGTCAACGAGCCCATCGAATCTGCCGACGAGGCGGTCCGGATCGCCAGCTTGATCGGCTACCCCGTCATGATCAAGGCCAGTGCCGGCGGCGGTGGCAAGGGCTTGCGCATGGCGCAGGATGACAAGGAGACCCTGGAGGGTTTCACCAGTTGCCGTAACGAAGCGCGCAACAGCTTTGGCGACGATCGGGTCTTCATCGAGAAATTTGTCGAGGAACCGCGCCATATCGAGATCCAACTGATTGCCGACAGCCAGGGCAATACGCTGTACCTCAACGAGCGCGAATGCTCGATCCAGCGCCGGCACCAGAAAGTGATCGAGGAGGCACCCAGCCCCTTCATCAGTGACGCCACCCGCAAGGCCATGGGCGAGCAGGCGGTGGCGCTGGCCCGGGCGGTCCGATACCAGAGCGCCGGAACGGTCGAATTCGTGGTGGGAAAGGACCAGAGTTTCTACTTCCTGGAGATGAACACCCGGCTGCAGGTCGAGCACCCGGTGACCGAATGCATCACCGGGCTGGACCTGGTGGAGCTGATGATCCGGGTGGCTGCCGGCGAACCACTGCCCTTGACGCAAAGCCAGGTGCAGCGCAATGGCTGGGCCATCGAATGCCGCATCAATGCCGAGGACCCGTTTCGCAACTTCCTGCCCAGCACCGGGCGGCTGGTGCGGTTTGCGCCGCCGGCAGAGAGCATGTTTGCATCCGATACCAGCCAGCTGCTGGGCGTGCGTGTGGATACCGGCGTAAAAGACGGCGGCGAGATCCCGATGTTCTACGACTCGATGATTGCCAAGCTGATCGTGCATGGAACAGACCGCCTGGACGCGATCGCCAGGATGCGCGAGGCGCTCAACGGCTTTGTCATCCGTGGTGTGTCGAGCAATATTCCGTTTCAGTCGGCGCTGCTGGCGCATCCGGGCTTCGTGGCGGGCGATTTCAATACCGGCTTCATCGCGCAACACTACAGCGCCGGGTTCCGGGCCGAGGACGTGCCGCATCCCGACCCCGAGTTCCTGATCGCGCTGGCGGCCTTCGTGCGCCGCAAGTCGCGCGAGCGCGCCACGGCGCTGAGCGGCCAGCGCAGCGGTTACCGGGTGCAGGGTGGCCGGGATTACACCGTGATCACACTGGGGCAGGCGGGTGACAACCGCTACACGCCGGTGCATGTGGACGAATTCGAGGGGCAGTCCGGCCATGCGACGATCCGCATCGGTGGACGCAGCTTTGCGATCAGCAGCGCCTCGCGCCTGAACGACATCGGCGTCCATGGCATGGTCAATGGCGCACCGTTCACGGCCCAGGTCGAGCGCGGTTCGCCGCGCAATCCGCTGGCCCTGTGCGTGCAGCACAACGGATGCCGCATGGACATGCTGGTGGTATCTCCACGCATGGCCGAGTTGTACCGGCTGATGCCCTACAAGGCGCCGCCGGACATGAGCCGTTATGTGCTCTCGCCCATGCCGGGGCTGCTGGTCGATATTGCAGTTCAGCCGGGCCAGAAGGTCCAGGCCGGGGAGCGGGTTGCCGTCATCGAAGCCATGAAGATGGAGAACGTGCTGTTCGCTGCGGCCGACGGTGTGGTGGGCAAGGTGCTGGCAGCCAAGGGCGAATCGCTGGCAGTCGACCAGCCGATCGTCGAGTTCGTCTGAGCAAGGGGAGACCGCATGACAAGGCCGTTCAAGGTACTGGGCATCCAGCAGGTCGCCATCGGCGGGCTCGACAAGGGCCGCTTGCGGCAGCTGTGGGTGGACAAGCTGGGTCTGGAGCTGACCGGCCACTTTGTGAGCGAACGCGAGAACGTCGACGAGGACATCTGCACGATGGGCAGCGGGCCGTTCAAGGTCGAGGTCGACCTCATGCAGCCACTCAATCCCGAAGGCAAGCCGGCAGTGCACACGACGCCGCTCAACCACGTGGGGCTGTGGATCGATGATCTGCCCGCCGCAGTGGCCTGGCTGGAGCGTGAGGGCGTGCGCATGGCACCTGGCGGCATCCGCAAAGGAGCGGCGGGCTTCGACATCTGCTTCCTGCATCCCAAGGCCAACGAGGCATTTCCGATTGCAGGCGAGGGCGTTCTGATCGAGTTGGTGCAGGCACCGCAGGAGGTCATCCGCGCCTTCGCAAGCATGGGATGACAAGCCGTCAACCCCGGATGCGGCAAAAACAGGCTTAGACTGTCGGCATGACGGGCCGCATGCACGCGAGCCCTCGACCAGGAGACACGACTTGCAACCTACGAATACCGCCGATCCGGCTTATTTTCACAAGGTCGTCGACTGCCAGCTGGCGTGTCCCGCCCACACGCCGGTCCCCGAATACATCCGGTTGATTGCCCAGGGGCGTTACTCAGACGCTTACATGGTCAACTGGGTGTCCAACGTGTTCCCGGGGGTGCTGGGGCGCACCTGCGACCGCCCCTGCGAGCCGGCCTGCCGGCGCAGCCGGGTGGAAGAGAGCAACGGCGCGCACCCCGAACCGGTGGCGATCTGCCGCCTCAAACGGGTGGCCGCCGACCTCAAGGACGATATCCGTAGCCGCATGCCAGCGATCGCACCGCGCAATGGCAAGCGCGTGGCATGCATCGGCGCCGGGCCGGCGTCGCTGACGGTGGCGCGCGATCTGCTGCCTCTGGGGTACGAGGTGACGGTATTCGACGGCGAATCCAAGGCCGGCGGTTTCATCCGCAGCCAGATCCCGCGCTTCCGGCTGCCGGAAGCGGTGATCGACGAAGAGACGGGCTACATCCTCGACCTTGGCGTCGATTTCCGCAGTGGCCAGCGCATCGAGTCGATAAAGGGCCTGATGGCCGAAGGATACGACGCGATTTTTGTCGGTTGTGGTGCACCCCGGGGGCGCGACCTGGACATCCCGGGCCGGCGCGAGATCCAGCAGAACATCCACATCGGCATCGATTGGCTGGCTTCGGTGTCCTTCGGGCACATCACCAGCATCGGCAAGCGTGTGATCGTGCTGGGTGGCGGCAACACCGCCATGGACTGCTGCCGGTCCTCGCGCCGGCTGGGCGGCACTGACGTCCAGGTCATCGTGCGCAGCGGCTTTGACGAGATGAAGGCCTCGCCCTGGGAAAAGGAAGACGCCCAGCACGAGGGCATCCCGATCATCAACTTCCATGTGCCCAAGACCTTCGAGCACGCCGATGGCAAGCTCACCGGCATGACGTTCGAAGTCGTGCAGGCGGTCTACGACGGCAAAGGCCGCCGCAGCCTGGTGCCCACCGGCGTGCCCGACGTGCGGGTCGAATGCGACGCCGTGCTGATCGCCGTGGGCCAGGAGAACGCATTTCCCTGGATCGAGGCCGACAGTGGCATTGCCTTCGACACATGGGGGCTGCCGGTGCTGGGCAAGGATAGCCTGCAGTCCACCGTGCCGCGCATCTTCTTCGGCGGCGATGCATCCTTCGGCCCGAAGAACATCATCACCGCCGTGGCCCAGGGCCATGAGGCTGCGGTATCGATCGACCGATTCCTGCACCACGAGGACGTCAACCAGCGGCCATCGCCTTTGACCAACCTGCTGTCACAGAAGATGGGCATCCACGAGTGGAGCTTTGACAACGACGTGTCGCCCGACGAACGCTACAAGGTGCCGTGGGCCCAGGCCGAGAAGGCGCTGGCCAGCATCCGGGTGGAGGTGGAGCTTGGATTCGATGCCGCCACCGCCTTGAAGGAGGCCGGCCGCTGCCTGAACTGCGATGTGCAGACGGTCTTCACGCGCGAAGCCTGTATCGAGTGCGACGCCTGCGTGGACATCTGCCCGATGGACTGCATCACCTTCACCGGGAACGGCGAAGAGTCCGATTTGCGCGGACGCCTGAACGCACCGGCCCTGAACCTGGCCCAGGACCTGTATGTGTCGGCCGAACTCAAGACCGGCCGGGTAATGGTCAAGGACGAGGATGTCTGCTTGCACTGCGGCCTGTGTGCAGAGCGTTGCCCGACCGGTGCCTGGGACATGCAGAAGTTCCTGCTGACCACGACCCAGGCTGGCCCGATCTGCCGCAATTCGACCAAAGCCCTGGAGACCGCATGAAACGCATTGAAGCCGTCAACGATTTCGTGATCAAGTTCGCCAACGTGAACGGCTCAGGCTCGGCCTCGGCCAACGAACTGTTTGCCAAGGCGATCATGCGCATGGGCGTGCCAGTGAGCCCGCGCAACATCTTCCCCAGCAATATCCAGGGTCTGCCTACCTGGTATGAGGCCCGCGTCTGCGAGAAGGGATACAGCGGTCGGCGCGGCGGTGTCGACATGATGGTTGCCATGAACCCGCAGACCTGGGACGTCGACGTTGCCGAGATCGAACCCGGCGGCTACCTGTTCTACGACAGCACGCGGCCGATTCCTGATTCCAAGTTTCGACCGGACGTGCACCGGATCGGCATGCCGCTGACCGAGATCAGCAATGCAGCCTATGGCGACCCGCGCCAGCGCCAGCTGTTCAAGAACATCATCTATGTCGGCGCCCTGTCGGTGCTGCTCGATCTGGACGCCGATGTGTTTGAGCGCCTCTTTGCCGAGCAGTACAAGGGCAAGGAGCGCCTGCTCGACTCGAATGTGCGTGCGCTGCACCTCGGGCGTGATTTCGCGCGCGAGCATCTGGACTGCCCGCTGGGCATCCGGGTGCGCCGTTCGGACCGGGTGGGCGACCAGATCCTCACGGATGGCAATAGCGCGGTCGCGCTGGGCTGCTTGTTCGGCGGGGCGACGGTTGCAGCCTGGTACCCGATCACGCCGTCGTCGTCGGTTCCCGAGGCTTTCCAGAAGTATTGCGACAAGTTCCGCGTCGACCCGGTCACGGGCCAGCACCTCTACGCCATCGTGCAGGCCGAGGACGAACTGGCCTCGATCGGCATGGTGGTGGGCGCGGGCTGGAATGGCGCGCGCGCGTTCACGGCGACGTCCGGCCCGGGCATCTCGCTGATGACCGAGTTCATCGGCCTGGCCTACTTTGCCGAGATTCCGGTGACCATCGTCAACGTGCAGCGAGGCGGGCCCTCGACCGGCATGCCGACCCGCACCCAGCAGTCGGACATCCTGGCCTGCGCCTATGCCTCGCATGGCGATACCAAGCATGTGCTGCTGTTCCCTGAAGACCCCTACGAGTGTTTCGAGCATGCTGCGAAGGCGCTGGACCTGGCAGACCGCCTGCAGACCCCGATCTTCCTCATGACCGACCTGGACATCGGCATGAACCAGCGCCTGTCGAAACCCTTTGCCTGGGACGACACCCGCAGTTACGACCGCGGCAAGGTGATGACTGCCGAAGAGCTCGAAGCCGGCAAGGACTTCGGGCGCTACAAGGATGTGGATGGCGACGGCATTCCCTGGCGGACGCTTCCTGGAACTCACCCGACCAAGGGCGCGTTCTTCACCCGCGGCACCACGCGCGACCCCTATGCGCGGTATTCCGAGCGGGGGCAGGACTACCTCTACAACATGGAGCGGCTGCTCAAGAAGTTTCGCACAGCGGCCGACCTGGTACCGCAGCCGGTGCTGCGGGCGGGCAAGAAGCCTTCCAGGCTGGGCGTAATCTACTTTGGCTCGACCAGTCCGGCCATGCATGAGGCGCTCGATGTGCTGGAGCAGGAAGACCTGCATTTCGATGCCTTGCGCCTGCGCGCCTTCCCATTTCCGGATTCCGTGCCGAGCTTTATCGCCGACCATGACCGGGTGTTCGTGGTCGAACAGAACCGCGACGCGCAGATGCACGCACTGCTGGTCAATGAACTCGATATCGACCCGGCCCGCCTGAAGCGGGTGCTGCATTACGACGGTACGCCGATCACCGCGCGCTTCATTGCCAGTGCGATTCGCAAGCTGGTCCGGCCGGCTGCCGCCGCGCCTGGTGCAAGCAACCCCCAGAAGGAACTGGCATGACCTACATCACCAAACCTCGGCTGCACCACCCGTCGCTGACGCAAAACAAGGTCGGGTATACACGCCGTGACTACGAAGGCCGTATCTCCACCCTGTGCGCCGGTTGCGGCCATGACTCCATTTCGGCCGCGATCATCCAGGCCTGCTGGGAGCTGGATATCGAACCGCACCGTGTGGCCAAGCTCTCGGGCATCGGCTGCAGTTCCAAGACGCCGGACTACTTTCTGGGTGCATCGCACGGCTTCAACACCGTGCATGGCCGCATGCCCTCGGTGCTGACCGGGGCCAATCTGGCCAACCGCGACCTGTTGTATCTGGGTGTCTCGGGTGATGGCGATTCGGCATCGATCGGGCTGGGTCAGTTCGCCAATGCCATGCGCCGCGGCGTGCGCATGGCCTATATCGTCGAGAACAATGGCGTTTACGGCCTGACTAAAGGTCAGTTCTCGGCCACCGCGGACCGCGGCTCCAAGAGCAAGAAGGGCGTCATCAACAACGACAGCCCGGTCGATCTGGTGGGGTTGGCCCTGCAGCTGGGTGCCACCTACGTGGCGCGCAGCTTCTCGGGCGACAAGGAGCAACTGGTCCCGCTGATCAAGGGCGCCATGTCGCATGGCGGTGCCGCCTTCATCGATGTGATCAGCCCTTGCGTGACCTTCAACAACCATGGTGGCAGCACCAAGAGCTACGACTACGTCCGCCAGCACAACGAGGCCGTGAGTCGCATTGATTTCATCTCCCCGCGTGATGAAATCACCACCTGCTACGCCCCTGGCGAGCTGGTCGAGGTGCAACAGCATGATGGAACCATGCTGCGCCTGCGCAAGCTGGACCCCGAGTACGACCCCACCGACCGGTACGGCGCAATGAGTTACATGCAGTCGCACCAGGCGCGCGGTGAGGTGGTGACCGGCTTGCTGTATGTCGACCCGATGGCGCGCGACCTGCACATCGCGCTGAACACGGTGGACCAATCCCTGGCGGCATTGGACAAGCAGCAACTCTGCCCTGGAGCGTCGGCCTTGGACAAACTCAATGCATCATTGCGGTAAGCCCGATTTCACGTTACTAAAGCGCATCAACTGCTGAACTGCAAAGGTCCCGCCATGCCAGAACGCACCGTCTACCAATCCATGCCCCACCGGCACGTGATCAGCCTGGCGCCGACAGCCACCATCTGGGAGGCGGCCTGCGTCATGACCAAGGCCAACTGCGGCAGTGTGCTGGTCATCGATACCACCGGCAAGATGCTGGGCATCGTGACCGAGCGCGACTTGATGACCCGGGTGTTGGCTAAAGCGCTGAATCCGGCCACCACCCTCTTGTCGGAGGTCATGACCCGCAACCCGCATTGCGTCGGGCCGGAAATGCGAGTCGCCGATGCGGTGCTGATCATGATCGAACGGGGTTTCCGCCATCTGCCCGTAGTGTCGCCGGCGGGCAAGATCCTGGGCGTGTTTTCCGTGCGCGACGCCCTGCCACGCGAAGTCGGCACCGCCGTGTCGATGGCGGAATTTCACGAGCAGGTCAACGACGCTTTGGGTTGATCGAGCGCAGGGCGCCGCGCCGCGCTGATCAGGATGTGGGGCCGGCATCGGCACCGCGTTTTTCGCGTGCACGCGCCAGGGCGGCCTCGATGACCGCCCGTTTGCGTTCCAGCACTACTGGATCGGTGTGTTGCGAGTGGGCGGGCAGGTCGGCCAGTTTGGCGCGTGCCTTGGCTTCCAGGCGTTCACTGTTTTCGGCATCGTCACGTGGACGGCGCAGCACGCTGGCTGCATATCGGTCGCGGGCGGTGTCGGCATCGCGGCCCGACCACGCAGCCCAGCCTGTGGCTGAATCGGACACGTTGACCATGGTGATGCAGTCGACCGGACACACCGGCAGGCACAATTCGCAGCCCGTGCAATAGGGCTCGACCACCGTATGCATGCGCTTGTTGGCGCCCAGGATCGCGTCGGTCGGGCAGGCCTTGATGCACAAGGTGCAACCGATGCACCACGCCTCATCGATGACCGCCACCGCGCGCGGCCCCTCTGCACCGTGGACCGGATTCAGTGCCATCGCAGGCAGGCCGGTCAGGTGGGCCAGGCGGCGGACGCCCTCGGCGCCACCTGGCGGGCACTGGTTGATGCCAGCTTCCCCCGTGGCAATGGCACTTGCATACCCGGCACAATCCGGGTATCCACAGCGCGTGCACTGTGTCTGGGGCAGGGCGGCCAGGATGCGGGCCGCATCGAGTGCCATGCGTCGGCTACCTGGCGCGGGCGGTTTTCCGTGGCGGGACAAGCGCCTTGGGCGCTCTGGTTTTGCCGAGCGGGAAAGGCGCCTGTTGGCTGACGGTTGTGAGTGGCACTGTCTTGCGCAGCGCTGCAGGCCGCTTTTTAGCGGGCACCTTGTCAGCAGACTCCTTGGCCGGCTGGTGCTGCAGGATGAAGGACTTGACCTGCGGATAGACCATATCGCGCCAGCGCCGACCCGAGAAAATGCCGTAGTGGCCCGCGCCCTTCACCTCGAAATGCTTTTGCTGGCCGCTGTCGACGCCGCTGCAGATGCCATGCACGGCTTCGGTCTGGCCAGAGCCGGAGATGTCGTCAAGTTCACCCTCGACCGAGAACAGGGCGGTGGTCCGGATATCCTGTGGGCGCACGCGCTCGATTGCGCCGTCCACCCCACGCACATCCCAGGTGCCACTGACCAGGCTGAAATCCTGAAACACCACCCGGATCGTGTCGAGGTAGTAGTCGGCGTCCATGTCGAGCACGGCGTTGTATTCGTCGTAGAACTTGCGGTGGGCTTCTGTGCTGGCGTCGTCGCCCTTGATCAGGTCCTGGAAGTAGTCGTAATGGCTCTTGGCATGGTTGCTGGGGTTCATTGCAACGAAGCCCGAGTGTTGCAGGAATCCCGGGTACACCCGGCGCCCGGCACCGGGGAAGTTGCTTGGCACCCGGTATATGACGTTGTTCTCGAACCAGCTATGGCTCTTGTTCATGGCCAGGTTGTTGACCGCTGTCGGCGACTTGCGCGCATCGATGGGGCCACCCATCATCGTCATGCTCAAAGGAGTCGTCTCTCCGCGGCTGGCCATCAGCGATACGGCTGCCAGCACCGGGACGGTCGGCTGGCAAACACTCATGACATGGCAGTTGCCGTAGATGCCCTGCAGGTGCCGGATGAATTCCTGCACGTAGTTGACATAGTCGTCCAGGTGGAAGGCGCCTTCGCCGAGTGGCACCATGCGTGCGTTTTTCCAGTCGGTCACGTAGACCTTGTGGTCGCGCAGCATCGTTTTGACAGTGTCGCGCAGCAACGTGGCGTAGTGGCCGGAGAGTGGCGCCACGACCAGCACAGCCGGTTGGCCCTTGAGCTGTTCCAGGGTGGCCGGGTCGTCACTGAAGCGCTTGAAGCGGCGCAGTTCGCAGAAGGGTTTGACAACTTCGACCCGCTCATGGATGGCGACTGCCACGCCATCAACGTCGACAGTGCGGATTCCGAATTCCGGCTTTTCGTAATCGCGCCCGAGGCGGTGCATCAGGTCGAATCCCGCTGACATGCGCTGTGCAAAGGGCGACTGGCCCAGCATCGACAAAGGGTTGGCAAAGACCTTCGATGCAGCGTTGGCGAGATCGGAAAACGGCTCCATCATGGAGCGTTGGGTTTCATACAGTTGGTACAGCATCGATCATGGACCTCGGTTGACTTGGACGAAATTGTTGCAGTGCAATATATCAGCATGGCGCTGACCACAATGGGTAGTTCGCCCCAATCCGCGATTCTGCCGCCAAATACGCGTCGCGCGAAGTGCGCCGTTTGCGCAGAATTCCATGCCGATGCTCTAAACTGACGCATCGCAGGAGGAATCGGAAAGTGCCAGTGCATGAGTGACCAGACCACCGTCATGTTTGCGGACCTGATGGGAAGTACCGGGGTGTTCGAAACGATTGGCAGCGTACGCGCTTCACGCGTCGTCACGGGTCTCACCCAGTGGATCGGCGATATCGTGGCGGCGCATGCCGGCCGTGTCGTGAAGACGCTGGGTGACGGAGTGCTGGCGGTGTTTCCGCACGCGCCCGACGCGATCAGCGCCGTGGTGGACATCCAGCGCAGCCACCAGAAGCGGATCGCCAGCTCGTCTGCTGGTACCCGGATGCCGATACGTGTCGGTGTGGCGCGCGGCGAGGTCGAGTTTGTCGACGGCGATTGTTACGGCGACGCCGTCAACGTGGCCTCGCGGCTCAGTGACCTGTCGGGGCCGCACCAGATCTGGGCCAACAACCTGTCGTTGGAGCACTCCGTCGAGGGCGATGGGGTCCGGTTTCGACCGCTGGGTCCGATCATCATCCGGGGCAGGGTGGAACCTTGCCAGGTGTTTCAAGTCGAGTGGCATGTAGAAGTCAGCAGTGATTTCCTGACCATGCAGGCAACTCTTGCTCCGGCAGATGAGCAACTCGAGCGGGATGTGCTGGGTGGCGAAATCGAACTGGTCTGGCTAGACCAGCGCAGTCGATTCAGGTCGCACCAGTTGCCCATACATATTGGAAGGGTCAGCCAGGCTGAATTCGTGGTCAACGATCCCCGCGTTTCTCGCACCCATGCGCGGATCGATTGGCGCAACGGCAGTATCTTGCTGGTGGACGTCAGCACCTATGGCAGCTGGATCCGATTTTCGGGCGGCGGCGCCGACCTGCTGCTGCGGCGCGAGGAATGCGTGCTGCACGGCAAGGGCGAGATCGCCCTGGGCGCGTCGTTTTCGGACCTGAGTGTTCCTACCGTGATGTTTTCAGTTTCCTGAGACTGACGCTCTGCGCCGTGTTCGACGGTTCATAGTTATTAACATAATGCACATCGTATGAATTCGCGAACCATCACCATTTCCCCTTGGGCTGCTTGGCCCGGACAAACGCCGCAATGATCTCGGCTGACTCCGGCCGCTGGTTGCGATGGGCAAAGTCGATGGCGGTCAGGGCTTGTTCGTTCTTGAGCATCGGATCGGCACCGGCTTCCAACAGCAGCTTGACCGCAGACGGCGTGCCATAGAACGCTGCCATCATCAGCGGCGTCGTTCCGTTCGGTGAACTGGCATCGATGTAGGCATGGTTGTCCAGCAACAGCACCATCACAGACAGGTTTCCACGTGTGGCAGCGTAGTGCAGCGGTGCCCACCCTGGCTTGTTGACATCGGCACCGCGGCTGATCAGAAGTTTGGCGAGTTCCAACTGGCCGTTGAGTGACGCAAACATCAGCGGACTTTCATCCGTAGCGTTGCGCACCTCGACCGTCGTCTTGGGCCAGCGGATCAGCGCCTCCGCGCTCTTGATCGAACGATCCCGAAATGCCAGCAGCAGCCCATGCTGACCTGCAGGATCGAGTGTGTTGGGATCAAATCCGCGTCGCAGCAGTCCGGTGATCGTAGCGTCGTCGTCTGATTTGATAGCACGGAAAAAATCTTCGAACGACCCAGCATGCGCAAAAGAAAAGCCAATTAATACAAACGAGTAAATAACCCTCTTAAAGTATTGCAAGAGGTATTTCGAGTACCAGGTGGAGCGGCTGAATGCGGTTTTCATGGGCAGACTCCACTGAACAGACTGTCAAAATTGGCATTGGTGATGCGCGCTATCTCCTCGACCGTACAGGCTCGGATCTGCGCGATCTGCCGGGCCACGTGCGGCACATACGACGGGTTGTTGATCTTCCCGCGGTGTGGCGCCGGGCTCAGATACGGGCTGTCCGTCTCGATGAGCAGCCTGTCCAGGGGAACGAATGCCGCCACGTCACGCAGATCCTGCGCGTTCTTGAAGGTCACGATACCCGAAAAGGAAATGTAGTGGCCGAGCTCGAGCGCCGCCCGGGCGACGTCTCGAGACTCCGTAAAGCAGTGGAAAACGCCCCGCGCCGCGGGTTCGCCGCCGCCGTGGCCCTCGTGCCTGAGCATCGCCAAGGTGTCGGCTGCCGAACTCCGGGTGTGGATCACCAGCGGCAGGTTCAATTGCCGCGCGGCACGGATATGCACGACGAATCGGTCGCGCTGCCACTGCATGTCGGCAATCGATCGACCCGCGAGGCGGTAATAGTCGAGCCCCGTCTCGCCGATGGCCACGACGCGCGGCAAACGGCCCCGCTCCAGCAAATCCTGCACGGTGGGCTCAGTGACGCCTTCGTTATCAGGATGCACGCCGACCGTGGCCCAGAAATTGTCAAAGCCAGTCGCCAATGCGTGTACGGAGGGGAATTCTTCCAGTGTGGTGCAGATGCACAAGGCCCGCGTCACCTGTGCGAGTTCCATCGCCTGCCGAATGGCGGGCAAATTTGCAGACAGCTCCGGAAAGCTCAGGTGGCAGTGGGAATCGGTGAACATGGAGTCGGCAGCATTGGAAATTCTTGCGTGTCCGCCCGGCCCCCCCCCCTGGCCCTGGGTGAGGGCGGACAGGACTTATATCGTCTGGGTAGGGCGGTCCGAACCGACCATCGCGCCCAGGATTTCCTCGATCTTGACCTTGAGCAACTTGGACTTCTCATCTTTGGGGAACTGGATACCGACCCCCTGGGTCCGGTTGCCCGCTGCCTTGGCCGGAGTCACCCAAGCCACCTTGCCGGCAACCGGATAACGCTGGGGATCCTCCGGCAGCGACAGCAGCACGTAGATATCGTCACCCAGTTTGTATTCCCGCGCTGTCGGAATAAAGATGCCGCCTTCGGAAAACATCGGAATGTAAGCGGCGTACAACGCAGCCTTCTCCTTGATGGCCAATTGGATGACACTGGGGCGGGGCGAGGTCGGCGATGTACTCATGGACGGCTTGGGGCTGTGGTGGAGTTTAGGATGTATTTTGCCCGGCTGACCAGCGCCTCCTGCATCAGCCCGGGGTTGAATGGGTGTTCAGCCGTTCGCCGCGCCGCCGCGAGTTCTCGGCCCCACTGACTCAGCCTGCCAAAAGCAACGCCGGCGGGGAGGTCCTGCGGATCGAAGTACCGCGGCTGCACGCCCTGACACTGGAGTTGCAGATCGTGGCAGATCTTGTGCAGTGCATCCAGTATCTCTCGGGCCGGCCAGTCCTGCATCGGGCTGGCATCGCCCCGTTGCACCGCCTTGGGCAATAGTGCCCAGGCTTTGGGATCACGCTGGGAACGGGCCATCAGGAGGGCATCGTCAGGGCGCCCACCGGTGGCGCGCAAATATGCCTGGGCTGTGGCTGCAGGCAAGTCGTGCCCCTCAAGCCATCGGGTTGCGACTGTGGAGTCCGGCCAGTCCATGCCATGGCCGAGGCAGCGACTGCGGATGGTGGGCAGCAGCTGGTGGACACTGTCGGTCGAAAGCACAAAGCGAACCGCACCCGGGGGCTCCTCCAGCGTCTTGAGCAAGGCATTGGCGGTGATGGCATTCATGCGGTCTGCAGGAAACACCAGCACCACCTTGCCGCGGCCACCGCTGCTGGTGCGCTGCGAAAAGTCCACTGCCTCGCGCATGGCTTCGATGCGGATCTCCTTGCTGGGCTTGCGCTTCTTGTCATCAAGCTCGGCCTGCGCTTTCTCGGACAGCGGCCAGTTGCGCTCCAGCATGGTGGTCTCGGGCATCAGGATGCACAGGTCGGCGTGGGTGCGCACGTCAATGGCATGGCAACTTCGGCACACGCCACAGGCGCCCTCCTCCGAGGCCTGTTCGCACAGCCAGGCCCGGGCCAGCGCCAAGGCCAGATCGTATTGACCGAGGCCGCTCGGGCCATACAGCAGCCAGGCATGACCGCGCTGGCCAAACAGGCTGCGCAACTGCGCGCCGATCCACGGAGGCAACTGGCTTTCGCTCATGACAGCCAGGCTCGGGCCCGCACGGCCTGCTCGACCGCGGCCCACACCACGGAGCGGTCGCAGCTCGCATCCACCCGGCAGAAGCGCCCGGGCTGCTGCTGCATGCGTGCCTCATAGGCGGCCGCTACACGGCCGAAAAAAGCGAGGTCCCGGGCCTCGAAGCGGTCCGGGTCACGCGCGGCCGCCAGGCGCTGGGCTGCGAGCGCGGGCGGTACGTCGAACCACAGGGTCAGATCCGGTTGACGCACCGTGTGGGCAGCCTGGCTTGCCTGGCCCTGGACCCAGTGCTCCAGGGTGCCCAGCACCTCCAGATCCATGCCGTGTCCACCGCCCTGGTAAGCGAAGGTGGAATCGGTGAAGCGGTCGCACAGCACCACGTCGCCGCGTTGCAGCGCTGGCTCGATCGCTCGGCACAGGTGGTCGCGCCGGGCGGCAAACACCAGCAGGGCTTCGCTGAGCGCATCCATGTCCTCGTGCAGCACCAGCGTGCGCAGCTTTTCTGCCAAGGGTGTACCGCCCGGCTCACGGGTCACCAAGACCTGCCGGCCACGCGCCCTGAAACGCGCCGCCAGCGAGTCGATGTGGCTGGACTTGCCTGCGCCATCGATGCCTTCGAACGTAATGAATGGTCCCTGCATGGGGTGCCTGGTCTCAGCGGTTGCGCTGGAACTTGTCGACCGCCCGGTTGTGGGCGTCCAGGGTCACGCTGAACTCGCTGGTACCGTCTCCCCGGGCTACGAAGTACAGCGCGTCGGTTCGAAGCGGCGCCACTGCGGCCAACAGCGCGTCCCGACCAGGCATTGCGATCGGTGTGGGTGGGAGGCCGGCGCGGGTGTAGGTATTCCACGGGGTGTCGGTCTGCAGGTCCTTTTTGCGCAGGTTGCCGTCGAACCTGTCTCCGAGCCCGTAGATCACGGTCGGGTCGGTTTGCAAAAGCATACCCTTGCGCAGACGGTTGGCAAATACACCTGCGATCCGGGGCCGGTCGGCCGCCCGGCCGGTTTCCTTCTCGACAATGCTGCCCAGCACCAGCGCCTGTTCGGCGTTTTTCAGTGGTGTGTCTGGCGAGCGCTTTTCCCATGCTGCGGCCAGATGCTTGTCCATGGAGCGCAATGCCCGTGCCAGCACCTGCAGGTCGCTGGAACCCTTGGCGTAGCTGTAGGTGTCTGGAAAAAAACGCCCCTCGGCAGCCAGGCCAGGGCGGCCGAGGCGCTGCATGATGTCGGCTTCGGTCAGTGGCCCCGAGTCGGGCGCGAGCTGGGGGGCACCGGCCAGGGCCTGACGGACCTGGCGGAAGTTCCAGCCTTCCACCAGCGTCACGGTGCGCAAGGACTCTTCGCCCCGCACCAGTTTGCGCAGCAGACTGCGCGGCGTGGTGCCAGCATCGATCTCGTAGCTGCCCGCCTTGATCAGGCGATCCTGCCCGGACAGTCGAAACCACGCATACAGGAAGCCAGGATTCACCTGCACACCCGACTGGGCCACGACGTTGGCAACGCCGCGGGCCGAGGTGCCGGGCTCGATCGACAAGTCCACGGAGTTCTCGGTGAGTTGCAGCGGCTGGTCCAGCCACCGGAAGGCCACACCGAACAGGCCGGCACACACGAGGACCATCACCAAGAGGACGCGCCGCACAACCTTACTGCCTTCCTGTGATCATCGGATGATCATAATGGACGCCATGACCAGCGCATTCCATGGCATTTCCCTGCTGCCGCATCTCGGGGTGATTCGCGTCGAGGGCGAGGACGCCGCCAAGTTCCTGCACGGCCAACTGACCCAGGATTTCGCTCTGCTGGGCCTGTCCGAAGCCCGTTTGGCCGCCTTGTGTTCCGCCAAGGGCCGCGTCCTGGCCACCTTCGTTGGCTTCAAGCGCAGCCACACCGACATCATGCTGGTGTGCCTGCGCGACATCCTGCCCGCGATGGTCAAGCGGCTGTCCATGTTCGTTCTGCGCGCCAAAGTGCGTCTGACGGATGCCACGGACGCTTTCGTTCTACGCGGCCTGCTCGGGCCGACCGTCGCCGAATGGGCTGGCCAGGCCGCCGCGCCTTGGTCGCGCGTCGACCAGGCGGGCGCAAGCATTGTCTGGTTGTATCCGGCCGACGGCGCGGCCTGCGCCTTGTGGGTGGCCCCAGCCGGTACGTTGCAGCCCGACGCACCGGTTGTGCCAAACGACGTCTGGTCGCTGGCCGAGGTGCATTCGGGCGTGGCCTGGGTTGGCGCCATCATGACCGATGCCTTCGTTCCGCAGATGCTCAATTACGAATCGGTTGGCGGGGTCAATTTCAAGAAGGGCTGTTATCCGGGCCAGGAGGTCGTGGCCCGCAGCCAGTTTCGGGGCACGCTCAAGCGCCGGGCCGTGCTGGCACATTCCGATCTGCCATTGAAACCGGGCGACGAGCTCTTCGTTGCAGCCGAGCCCGACCAACCTGTGGCCACTGTCGTGCAAATCGCGCCAGCTCTGCTGGGCGGCTTTGACGCCATTGTTTCGGGCCAGATCAGTGCGTTTGCGGCCGGCAAATTGCACCTGGGTGGGTCCCATGGGGCCGCGGTGACGGTGCACGCGGCGCCCTACCCCCTGCTCGAAGACATTTAGCGCAGCTCAGGGCTGCGTTAGGTCGTGGTCCATGTCGATATGGGGCACGCCGGCTTCCTGGAAGGAAGCGCCGTTCGGCAAAAAACCCAACCGGGTATAGAAGCGATCCACACTGCACTGGCAACGCAGGGCCACCCGCGAGTCGCCGCGCTCTGCTGCCACTTGCAACAGCGACTGCACCATCGCCCTGCCAATGCCGCTCGAACGCATCAGTCGGGTTACGGCAACCCGCGACAGCCGCGCCACGCCAGGGGCACATCGGGTCAACCGTGCCGTGGCGATCGGGTGGCCCATGCAATTGCGGACGAGTGCGTGAATGGCCTGGTGGTCTTCCGGGTCATGGTCCAGACACGCCGGGATCCCGAGTTCCTTTATAAAGACCTCGGCACGCAGGGCACGTGCCTGTTCACCCAACTCGTCCCAGTGTCCGATCCGGACTTCAAAGGTCTGTGCACCGGCCTCGTACTGCGTGAACAGCGCGCGCAGGACGGCGGGCACCGGGCGCGATCTCTGCGTCTTCGGATCGGCGAACACATAGACCATCTCGGTGGTGACCAGCAATTCGTCCGCGCGAAAAATAGCCCCGACAAACACCAGCGAGGAGTTGCCGATGCGCTGGCACTTGAGGCCAATGTCCAGCAAATCTTCCAGGCGCGCAGATCCGTGGTACTCCAGGGTGGCCTTCTTCACGTACAAGTCGCCACCGAGGGTCTGCGGAATCGCCTCGTAAGGCACTGCCAGTTCACGCCAGTACTCGGTGAACGCGGTGTCGATGTACATCAGGTAGTGCGGGTGGAAGACGATACGTTGCAGATCGACCTCGGCCCAGCGCACGCGCAAGCGGTGCATCAGTCGGAAATCTTGGCGGACAGGCAGGCTCAATGGTGTTCCTTCGTGCTTCTCACTGCGGTGCGCAGCCTGCTTGGGGCGGCCAGGCGCGCATGGCGGCGGCTTCTTGCTACAGTGCGGATCCTGATCCTAAACCGGAATGCAGCATGGCCTTCATCTACTATGTGACCCAGATCCAGTTCGAGCACGGCGCGATCAAACTCCTGCGCCAGGAGTGCGACCGCATCGGCATCACCCGGCCGCTGATCGTCACCGACCCCGGCGTCAAGGCAGCCGGCATCCTGCAGCGGGCCCTGGATGCCCTGCCCGGCCTGTCGGTAGCAGTTTTCGATCAGACGCCCTCCAACCCGACCGAGGCGGCGGTACGCGCCGCCACGGCGCAATTCCATGCCCATGGCTGCGACGGGCTGATCGCAGTCGGTGGCGGCTCTGCCATCGACTGCGCCAAGGGCGTCGCGATCGCGGCACGCCACGACGGGCCGCTCAAGATCTATGCCACCATCGAGGGCGGCTCGGCGCTGATCACCGACCGTGCCGTGCCATTGATCGCCGTACCGACGACCAGCGGCACTGGCAGCGAGGTGGCGCGTGGCGCCATCCTGATCCTGGACGACCACCGCAAAGTCGGCTTTCATTCGTGGAACATCGTACCGCGGGCTGCCATCTGCGACCCCGAGCTCACGCTGGGCCTGCCGCCGCACCTGACCGCAGCCACTGGCATGGATGCGGTAGCGCACTGCATGGAAACTTTCATGTCCGCAGCTTTTAATCCGCCGGCGGATGGCATTGCGCTCGATGGCCTGGAACGCGCCTGGAACTTCATCGAGCGCGCCACCCTGAACGGTGGCGACCGTGAGGCCCGCCTGAACCTCATGAGCGCGTCGATGCAAGGTGCCATGGCCTTCCAGAAGGGCTTGGGCTGCGTGCATTCGCTGAGCCACAGCCTGGGCGGGGTCGATCCGCGGTTGCACCACGGCACGCTCAACGCCATGTTTTTGCCGGCGGTGGTGGCGTTCAATGCGGCAGCGGATTCGGTCCGTCAGGACCGCCGGCTAGAGCGCATGGCCCGTGCGATGGGGCTTTCCAGCGGCTCCGACATCGGGGCGGCCATCACGGACATGAACGCCCGGCTGGGCTTGCCACGGGGCTTGGGCGCGATGGGTGTGCAGCCGGCGCAGTTCGACCAGATCATCGTCGGCGCGCTGGCCGACCATTGCCACAAGACCAACCCGCGCATCGCGACTGCCGGGGAATACCGGGCGATGCTGGTGCAGTCGATGTGAGTGCGGCCCCCGGCGCCGAGATCAACCCACACGCCAGTCTGCGCGCCGGCTGCCCTGTGCCACGGTCTGCGCGTTGAGCCGGTCGTTGGCCGCCACCTTGGCCAGTGCCTGGTCGCGGCCCATCGCCCAGGATGACATATGGCGTGCGATAAGACGTTCCATGGCGGTTTCCAGATCCACGTCGAGATACCAGCATTCGTCGAGCAGGCCGTCCAGATTCCAGCCATCGGCCTGGTGCAGCAGGTACAAGCCCTCTACCAGCACCACGCGAATGTCGGGCCCGACGATCACGGCGTCCTCAACCGGATCACCCGCACCGTGCTCGAACCCCGGCCAGGCCACGGCCAGCGGCGCGGGCGCACGCGCTGCATCGCGCAACTGGCGCACGCGATCGGCCAGCCCGGTGGCATCGAAGGTCCAGGGGGCGCCGCGGCGGCGCACGGCGTGCGCCGGGTCAGGGAACTGTGCCAGCGCGGCGCGGGTCCGATGAAATCCATCCATGCCCAGGGTTTGCATGCGCAGGCTGCCCAGCCGGATATTCACCTCTTGTGCCAGCCGGTGTCCGAGCGTCGACTTGCCGGCCCCCGGCAGACCGATCAGGCCCAGGACCAGCCGGGGTTGCGGCCGCCTGGCGATCAACTCCAGGATGCGGGTAACCGGATCTGCCAGCAGAGGTGCGGGCGGGGCGTCGACTGTCATGACAGCGCAGACTTGTCGCCGTGGCGCACGGGCATGCGCGCACCGATGTGCGCCTGTTGGCGCCGACGCGCTAGTTCGACCTGCCGCTGGCGCTCGGCAAATCCGCGCTTCTGGGCCTCGGACAGGCCGGCATAACACTGGGGGCAACTGATGCCGGCCTCGTATTTGTCGGACGCCATCTCGGTTGCTCCGATCGGGCGTCGGCAGGAGCGGCACAACTCCAGGTCGCCTTCGCGCAGGCCGTGACCGACCGAGACCCTTTCGTCAAACACAAAACATTCGCCCTGCCACAGGCTTTGCTCCGGCGGCACAGTCTCGAGGTACTTGAGGATGCCGCCCTGCAGGTGGTAGACCTCATCGAAGCCTTGTGAGCGCAGGTAGGCCGTGGATTTTTCGCAGCGGATCCCGCCGGTGCAGAACATCGCAACCCGCGGCTTGCGACCATTCGTGCTTGCAAGGGCCTTGCCCGGGGCCGATTGCGCCTGCACCCAGGCTGGCAACTCCGAGAAGGTGCGGGTGTGCGGGTCCAGAGCCCCGCGGAAGCTGCCGATGGCCACCTCGTAGTCGTTGCGGGTGTCGACGACGACCACATCGGGCTCTGAAATAAGGGCGTTCCAGTGCTGCGGAGCCACATATTGGCCCACGGTCCGGGTCGGATCGAGGCCGGGCACATGCATGCTGACGATCTCTGCCTTCAGGCGCACTTTCATGCGGTGGAATGGCGCCTCGCTGGACCAGGCCTCCTTGTGTTCCAGGTCGGCCAGGCGCGGATCGGATCGCAGCCAGCGCAATACGGCGTGGATGTCGTCGGGCGCACCGGCAATCGTTCCGTTGATGCCCTCACGCGCCAGCAACAGGGTGCCCTTGATGTGGTGCGCTTCGCATTCGGCCAGCAGGCGCGGCTGGATTTGCGCGTGGTCCGGCAGGTCGACAAACTTGTACAGCGCAGCGGTCAGGTAGCAAGGCATGGCGGGCGTGCAGGCAGATGGCATCAAGCTGGTATTGTCGCTTCTGGCTCGGCCTGCCCGGCCCGCTCGAGGGGTTGAACCTGCGCCATGTCGTGGCGCTCGAGCCCGGCGGAGAATTCGTCCGCCAACTGCTCGCTTGCCCGTGCTGTGGCCGTCCAGACCTGCCTGCGCCCTGCCAGGTCCTGACCATA
>Ga0209181_10002507_pt1 | contig 29949 bp, 22 predicted proteins | sample MAT05_FD_187208 | JGI IMG/M metagenome (GOLD analysis project Ga0209181, IMG submission 187208) | Freshwater microbial communities from Lake Fryxell liftoff mats and glacier meltwater in Antarctica - MAT-05 (SPAdes) (version 2) | ecosystem: Environmental > Aquatic > Freshwater > Ice > Liftoff... | reverse complement strand
AGGCTGCTTTCGTGCAGAACGATCCTTCGCAGCGGAATAACTTGTCGCCTTCGGCTACGAATGCACCTTGGCCTTTGCTGCCAAAGGCATCGGCGCTGTGGAACACTTGCTCTTCGTTGAACACATAGAGGCACGGACCCTTGGTGCCGAACGGACCACAGGCTTGGAAGATCCTGCCGTTCTCCACGATGAAGGCGGCATCGCCGATGGTACCGAACGGTCCGTACGCGAACTGTACAATGCCCTTCTGCGCTGAAGCAACGATCGCAGAGAGCAGCGCGAAGCAGAAAAAGGCGTTGCGGATCATCGGCGTTCCGTGGTGAAGCGAACGACGTGGATCACACCCGATGCGAGGTCTTTGGTGAGGCGTGCGGTGAGCACCATGGTCTGTGCGTCGTAGAGGTATTCCTCGCGGTCGATCTGGCGATCATCATGCCACAGTGTGCCATCGAGCACATTGCCGGCGGCATCGTAATTCCACGTGCGCTTGATGGTGCGCGCAAGGGCTATGTCGGGTTGTTCGATGCGCTCGGCGAGGCGGCCTTTCTCATCGTACCGGAAGGTGATGCGCGATCGACGGTTGCTGATCAAGTAGCGGTCCTCGATACTGCGCAGGTAGCCCATCTTGTCCTTGGTAAACACCTGTTCGCGGAACGGTAACCCGTGGTTGTTGGTGAACAATTTCCGCAGCACCGTATCGCGCGGCGCTTCGTACCGGAAATGCTCGTCGCTGATCTCCGTCACCTTGCCGGGGATCAGGTTGTAACGGTCGCTGCCGAGGTTCTCGATGCGCGTATAGGTCTCGCGGATCGCACGGCCTTGTTCGTCCAGTTCTACATCGTAGGCGAAGTGCCCTGCGAGGTCGTTGCGCAACCGGCGACGGATGCGGCCTGCTGTATCGTAGGTGTACGTGGTATTGGCGGTATCGCGCCCGCTACCCGGCTGCCCGAAGGAGTTGTTGCTGTAGACCGGAAGTCCAGCGGCATTGAAGCGATAGAGGTACTTCTCGCTTTTCTCGCGCATGGGTTGGCCGTCGCGCTTCACCATCTGTTGGCCAATGATCGCCGTAATGCCATTGCGTTGGATAAAGTGCGGATTGAAGTGCAAGTCATGCACGTCGCTCGTCTCTGGAAGGATCAGCAAGGCTTGGCTGCGAGCGCCGCAGGCTATCACCAGAAAGAGGAAATGGAACAAAAGGCGTTTCATCGGATCTGCTTCAGTGCGGCATCCACGGTGGTCACGGGCAATTGGCAGGCTTTCTCTACGCATACAAAGATCGTGCTGGCCGGGCTGGTCTTGTCCTTCAACAACGGCAATGTGCTGGGTGTGGTACAGCCCAAGAAGAGCCGGTTGGGCAGGTAGTGCGATGTGAACCCTTGGCGCAGCGCGAGTGCATCGGGCCCGGTGATGGCGATCTCGTGGTACGGGAACGTTTCAGCGAGCAGGAGTTGCGCCCAGTTGGAATGGCCGGTCGGATAGTTCGCCATGCGCGGTGCAATAGTGGTGAGCATGTTCCGGCTGATGGCGAGGTAGCGTTCGTCATCGAACAAATGCCCGAGTTGGAACAGGGCCTTGGCCATACTGCTATTGGAGGCGGGGATCACATTGTCGTGCAGCTCGGTGGGCCGTGCGATCAATGCCGGATCCAGATCGCTCGTGAAGTGGAAGGTCCCGCTTTGCGCATCGTGGAAGTGTCGGATGGCATGGTCGGCCAGCGCGCGTGCTTCGGTGAGCCACCGTTCATCGAAGGTGATGCTGTAGAGCGCGAGCAATGCTTCCATGGTGAAGCAATAGTCCTCCAAGTATCCGTTGATGCTGGCCTTTCCTCCCGGACCCTGTCCCGGGATCTGTGATTTGTACAAATGCCACAAGCCGCCGGTGTTGCGATGGCATTTCGAAAGCAGCAGATCCATGGAACGGATCGCACGATCACGATAGGCCGTGTTGCCGAAGACCTCGTACGCATCGCAATAGCCTTTCACCATCAACGCGTTCCATGATGTCAAGGATTTGTCATCCAGTCCAGGTCGTTCGCGCTTGTTCCGAGCATCCAGTAGGACCGCGTTGATGGCTCCGATGCGTCGTGCCAATTCCTCTTCGGAAATGCCGAATTCCGCAGCGAATTCGGGATCCTGCTGCCGCCGCAACAGGATGTAGCGTCCGTGTTCCCACAACCCAGCGTTGTGTACGTTGTAGTACGCTGAAGCCAGATCATATTCGGTGCCGAGCAGGTCCTGTAGTTCATCCTTTTCCCACACGTAGAAGCGGCCTTCTTCGCCTTCGGTATCAGCATCCAACGCGCTGTAGAAAGCGCCTTCGGAAGAGGTCATCTCCCGTTCTATGAAGGCGAGCGTACGTTCCACTGTAGCCTTGTACAATGGCTTCTTGAACGCTTGGTACGCTTGGCTGTAGAGCGAGACCAGCTGCGCGTTGTCGTACAGCATCTTCTCGAAGTGGGGTGCCTTCCACAGCACATCGGTGCTGTACCGCGCGAAGCCACCGCCCACTTGGTCGTTGATGCCGCCTAAGGCCATCTTGTCCAAGGTGAGCTGCACATGCCGCTTCAGTTCCTGATCGTCGGTGATCCAGGCATACCGCAAGAGGAACTCGTAGTTGTTGGGCATGGGGAACTTCGGTGCCTTGTCCGGTCCGCCGTGTACGTTGTCCAGCGTCGGCTTCCAGGCCTCCACGAGTTCCTTCAGGTCGCTGGCATCAAGCTCGGTCTCCTCCTCCGCAGGTTCCACAACACTTTGCGCGGCCACGCCTTGGTGCAGGCGGGCGGCGTAAGCGGTCACTTTCTGCGGATCACTTTGCCACGTGTTGTGCAGGTCGGTGAGCACCTGGGTCCACTGCTGTGGGGGGAAGTAGGTGCCGCCGAACACGGGTCGGCCATCGGCGAGCGCGAAGCAGTTCAAGGGCCAGCCACCCCGTCCGGTCATCAGTTGCACGGCGCTCATGTAAACCTGATCCACGTCGGGTCGTTCCTCGCGATCCACCTTGATGCACACGAAACGCTCGTTCATCAGTGCGGCGATACTGTCGTTCTCGAAGCATTCACGCTCCATCACATGGCACCAGTGGCAGCTACTGTACCCGATGCTCACGAGCATCAGTTTGTTCTCCGAACGGGCTTTGGCAAAGGCCTCTTCACCCCATGGATACCAGTCCACCGGGTTGTGGGCATGTTGCAGCAGGTAGGGGCTGCTTTCCTGGGCGAGGCGATTGGTGTGTTGGTCCATGGTATCGAGGATCACGGCTTCTTGCCGATGTTTGCCGTGGGGCGCACAACTGACCCCTAGCACCAGGACCGCCATTGCCCCGAACCGTACGATCGACCGAACACCCATGCCACACCAAAGGAATAGCATGCTGGACCGCTACCGGGCACCGCGCCCGGCGCAGCATCAACAACCCAGCGTGGAAGGCTTGGCCCGCGAGCAGACTTGGCCGGGAACGTGGATGGTGTTCGGGATCTTCGTGCTTGTCATTTCGTTCTGGTGGGTAGGGTCGAAGACTTTCATCACCTACACCGCGCTGGGCCGCTGGTTCGCTCTCTTCGCGTTCATCGGGAACCTGTTGCCATACAAGAAGATCGGGCTACGTTTCGGGATGGAACGGTTGGAGTGGTTCCTGTTCAACCTCTTGGCTATTGGACCTTTTCTGTTCAGCCTCGCCTTGTGGTTGAATCTGGAAGTGCACGGCCCTGAGCGGCTCTACCACATTCATTCCAACAGCCCGTACATGGATGTCCGAAGGCACTGGTTGGAGAACGACGCATTGCCGCCGAACACGTTCTTGGGCACACCAGCCGACGATGCGGCCACAGCATTGCTGTTGAACGAACACGAAGGGCACCAGTTGCTCGGCGTCTCACCCGGCTGTCTCGGCTACGATGTGATCTCCCGGTGGGAGCAGAGCAAAGACTAAAGCTCGATCATCTCCTCCACCTCGAAGGGGAAGCGCTTGCGGATCAACCCGGCCTTGCCAACGACGGTGCCTTTCGCGCTAAGTTTCACTTCGTTGCCGTTCAGTGCACCGGTAAGCAGCATCATCAGCAAGGATCCGCCGTGCAGGTCGGCGTGCAGCGGGATCGAGTAGATCTGCGACTTCCTCTTCTCCAGCACCAGAGCGGTATCCAGCAGTCCTTTTCCAACGAATTTGCCGTTCAGGTAAAGGTCCACATCGGGGTCCAGCACATGGATCCGGTAGCCATTCGGGTTCTCGATCAACGCGTCCACGCGAATGGCGATCCCTTTGGCGTCCATCTTCTCGACCTTCACGTCCGTGATGTCGTGCAGTTGCACTTGCTTGTAGCTGAAACAACCGGACAGGAGGAATGCAAGGGACAGGGACAGGAAAGCAACCGAGCGAACGCTGGTCATTGCCCCTGCTCTTGCCGTTGCCCCTCTTCTACTTAGAGGAAGCCGCATAATGCTGGAAGAAGCGGGGGATGGTCTTTATCCCTTGGAAGTAGTTGAACACACCGTACTTCTCGTTCGGGCTGTGGATGTTGTCGCTGTCCAAGCCGAAGCCGAAGAGCACGGTCTTTAGGCCGAGTTCTGCCTCGAAGAGGGCCACGATGGGGATGCTGCCACCACCGCGTGTAGGAATGGGCTTCTTGCCGAAGGTTTCTTCCATGGCCTTGCTCGCGGCGAGGTAGGCTGGGGAGTCGATCGGTGTTACCGCCGCTTCGCCACCATGGTGTGGGCGCACCACCACGGTGATGCCGGGAGGGGCGATCTTTTCGAAATGGTCTTTGAAGAGGGTGGTGATGGGCTCGCTCTTCTGGTCGGGTACTAGGCGCATGCTCAACTTCGCGTAGGCTTTGCTCGGTAGCACGGTCTTGGCGCCTTCGCCGATGTAGCCGCCCCAGATGCCGTTCACGTCCAAGGTTGGCCGGATGCTGCTGCGCTCCTCGCTGGTGTAGCCGCTCTCACCACGCACGTCGGTCACCTTAAGGTCTTTCTTGTACTCTTCCAGGTCGAAGGGTGCTTCGGCCAAGGCATCGCGTTCGGCTTTGCTCAGTTCGCGCACAGCCCCGTAAAAGCCGGGGATCGTCACCTTGCGGTCCTTGTCATGCAGGCTGGCGATCATTTCGCACAGGGCATTGATCGGATTGGCCACGGCACCTCCGTACACACCGCTATGCAGGTCGCGGTCGGGGCCGGTCACCTCTACCTCTACATAGCTCAGGCCACGCAATCCGGTATTGATACTGGGCACGTCGTTGGCGATCATGGCCGTGTCGCTGATCAGCACCACATCGGCCTTGAGGCGCTCCTTGTTCTGCTTTACGAAGGTGCCGAGGTTGTTGCTGCCGACCTCTTCCTCGCCTTCTATCATCACCTTCACGTTGCAGGGCAGGGCATTGTTCTTCACCATGCTTTCCACCGCTTTGATGTGCATGTAGAACTGGCCCTTGTCATCGGCGCTGCCACGGGCGTAGATCATGCCATCCTTGATCACCGGCTCGAAGGGGCCGCTGTGCCAAAGGTCCAGAGGGTCAGGGGGTTGAACATCATAGTGGCCGTACACGAGGACGGTGGGCTTGGACGGGTCCACGATCTTTTCCCCGTACACGATCGGATGGCCAGCGGTAGGGCACACTTCCACCTTTTCCAGACCTGCTTCTACCATCCGTTCCTTCACCGCATCGGCACATCGCGCCACATCGGCCTTGTACTTGGGGTCCGCACTAACGCTGGGGATGCGCAGTAGGTCCAGCAATTCGTTCAGGAAACGGTCCTCGTGTGTCTTGATATAGGTGTCGATGGCGTTCACGCGGGGAACAGGTTTGAAGGAGGCCAAAGATAGCCGTGATGGAATGTGGCTTGGGCTTCCGTGCCGGGGCAACCTTTTTGGGGGCCGACGGGTCAACCTTTCACGACGAAACTGTATTTTCACCACCCTTCCGAATCCGGTCAGATGCGCTTCAGACACCTTCTTTTCTATTCCTCAGTCCTTTGGTCACTGCATGGTCAGGCCCAATTGGTGGTGGACGATACGATGAGCCCTGTCCAACTGGTGCAGGATGTCTTGCTCGGCGGCGGCGTTTCCATCAGCAACATCGTGTACAACGGAGTGGCGGTGCCCAATAGCCCGCAGGACGGGAGCGGTGCCTTCACCCAGACCGGCGACCTTGGGTTGGATGCCGGGGTGATCCTTTCCTCAGGGTTTGCTGCTACGGCAATTGGTCCGTCGGATAATTTTTCGGGTGACGACATCCTGAACAATGGGAGCGACGCCGATCTTGAGGATCTTGTCGGCGGGAACATCACGAACTATTCGATCTTGGAGTTCGACTTCGTGCCCACAGGGGATTCCCTGAAATTCCGGTATGTCTTCGCGTCGGAGGAATACCCTGGCTTCGTCTGCAGCTTCAACGATGCCTTCGGTTTCTTCCTGAGCGGACCCGGCATTGCGGGTCCTTACAGCGGTGGTGCTGTGAACATCGCCGTGTTGCCCGATCTCGTAACCCCGGTAACGATCAACAACGTGAACAATGGACTGTTCAACGACCCGTTGGATCCGACATGTCCTGCGGTGAATTCCCAGTACTACGTGGACAATGAAGACGGCCAGACCTTGGCGTACGGTGGTTTCACTACGGTGCTCACCGCCTTCGCCTTGGTGCAATGTGGTGCCTTGTACCACATCAAATTGGCCGTGGCCGATGCAGGGAATGAATTCGACTCCGACACCTCCTATGACTCTGCCGTATTCTTGGAGGCCGGTAGCTTCACCAGCACGGGGCAGGTGGTGCCTGAACTGGTGTTGGGTCCGGGTGTCATTGGCAACGACATGAACGAAGGCTGCGTTCCGGTAGAATTGATCTTCACCCGTCAAGGTGATCTTTCCGCTGCCGAGAGCGTGGATATCGTGGTGGGCGGAACAGCGACCCCCGGTGTTGATTACGGCCCGATCCTTCCTGCACAATTGGATTTCGCCGCGGAGGATAGCACGGTCAGCTTCATCCTCGATATCCCGCTGGATCCCGATGGACCTGAGACCATGGTGATCACCATCAACCAATTGATCGTATGTGCCAATGCCAATGTGGAAACGGTGTTCACCTTCGATATCATCAGCCCTCCGCCCTTGGCCACTACCGCTGTTGATCTCGAGGCCACCTGTGGCGACGTGAACGTGTTGGATCCCGGTATCACCGGTGGGGTGGGCTACTATGCCTACCTATGGAGTACCGGAGAAACCACACCGACCATCTCCGTCTCTCCCGAAGTGAGCACGACCTACGAGTTCACCGTGACCGATAGCTGTAGCGTTGAGCCCCTCGTCGGCAGCTTCACGGTTTTCCTGCCATACTATGCACCTTTGGACATCACGGTCTCACCGGCCTTGGAGATCCCTTGTTTGGGCGTGGACGATATCAGCGTGACGTTGGTGACCGGCGGGAACGGAACGTATACCTACGAATGGACAAGGGGTGCAGCCGTGCTTGGAAGTACACCCACGGTGAGCGTTCCCTCAGGTTCGCCGACTTGGTATGTGGCAACTGTGACCGAGGGCTGTGGCGGCTCCGCCCAGGACAGTGTGCTGGTTTCCATGGTCCCACTGGATCCGATCGCCATTTCCACCAGTGGTAATGTCACGGTGATCTGTCCCGGAGATACCACGTTGTTGAGCGTAACGGACGTTACCGGGGGCAATGGCGTGTATACCTTGGAGTGGACCAACATCGATGGCCTCGCGCTGGGCTCAGCAAGTGATCTTGAGGTGGGTGTACCGGTCGATGCGGCGTACACCATTACCATCGAGGACCAATGCGGAACGGTCGGGGAGACCCAGGTCTCGACCTTCCTACCGCACTACGAGCAATTCCGGTTGAGCGTCAACGATGATCATGTGATCTGCTTTGGCGACAGCAGCGTTGTGCGGGCGAACGTGACGGGTGGTTCCGGATACTTCTTCGTGGACTGGGTGGATCGTGGTTGGACGGATCCCGTGTTGAAAGTGATCCCCACGGAAGAGACCACCTATCAAGTGAACGTCATCGACCAATGTGGAGCGGTGTTGAGCGATGCGGTAACGGTCTCTGTGGAAGCGATCTACATGGACATCACGGAAACCAATACCGGTCAGGACGACTGGTACCTGCAAGCCGCGACCGTGCCGTTGGGTGTAACACATGTTTGGGACATGGGTGATGGCACCCAGTATCGCCGCGACGAAGTGGTACACAGCTACACCGATCTGGAAGAGCATTGGGTAACGTTGCGCATCACCACCACCAACGGCTGTGCAGGAATTGATTCGGTGTTGCTGAGACCACCGGCGCACATCTACTTCCCGAACGCTTTTTCGCCCGATGGGGATGGCGTGAACGAGACGTTCGGACCGGTTGGCCATTACATCGAGGAGTTTGAAATGACCATCTTCGACCGCTGGGGCGAAGTGATGTACGCAACGGACAATACGGGTAGGCCATGGTCCGGCGATGTGAACGGGGGGGATGCCGCGACCACGGGCGTATACGTTTACAAGTACCGCGCAACGGGCCATTACTTCCCCGCCACTGAGGGGTATGGGCATGTGACATTGTTGAAAGGCACACAAGAATGATCCGGATGAAGCAACGCACACTAGGAGCGACCCTCGCGGGTCTATTGACCATCGGCCTGCAAGCCCAATTAGCGGTGAGCACCAACCTCACACCGGCCCAGTTGGTGCAGGACGTGCTTTTGGGCAGTGGTGTCACGGCCACCAACGTCTCGTACAACGGCGTGGCTGACCCGGGGACTCCGCAGGATGGTACGGGTTCCTTCACGCAAACTGGGAACCTTGGGATTCCGGCAGGAATGATCCTTTCATGCGGATTTGCCACCGCGACCGTGGGACCGGCATCGAATTTCCAGAGCGATGATCTCGGAAACAATGGGAATGATGCGGACCTGCAGGCGGTTATGGGGTTCAACGTGACCAACTATGCCATACTCGAGTTCGATTTCATTCCGATCGGTGACACGGTGAAGTTCAATTATGTGTTCGGCTCTGAAGAGTATCCCGAATACATCTGCAGTTTCAATGACGGCTTCGGGTTCTTCCTGAGCGGGCCCGGGATCGCTGGACCTTATTCCAGTGGGGCGGTCAACATCGCCTTGTTGCCCGATGGCACACCGGTGACTATCAACAACGTGAACAACGGCCTGAACAATGATCCACAAAACCCAAGCTGCCCAGCGGTGAATGCGCAATACTACGTGGACAATGAGGCGACGACCAGCAGCATTGTCTACGACGGGATGACAACCGTTCTGCAAGCCAAGTATCCGGTCCAATGCGGGCAGACCTACCATATCAAGCTGGCCATCGCCGATGCTGGCGGCTTGAATGGTGGCGACACCGATACCGCCTTTGATTCAGGCGTTTTCCTGGAGGCCGGTAGCTTCAGTAGCTCACCTTTCGTGCCGCAGTTGACACCGGGTCCAGGGATCGTAGGCAACACCATCTACGAGAGCTGCTTCCCAATGGCGCTCACCTACATCCGGTTGGGTGATGCCACGGATGCTGCGACTTTCCAGGTGGACTATTCCGGGACCTTTACGAATGGCACGGACATTATCCCCGCGCTCCCGACGACCGTGGAGTTTGCCGCAGGCGAGACCTCGATACCATTCACGTTCAGCGCACCGGTCGACGCCGACGGGTTGGAGACCCTCGTGATCACTGTGCAAAGCTTCTCCGAATGCACCGGACAGACGATCGTGAATGTGTTCAACTACACCATCGCGGACGCCCCACCCCTGACCCTTCAGCCCGATCCGTGGTTCGTGGATTGCGGCGCTGATGTCGAGATCGGGGTTGGTGTTATCGGGGGGTATGGGGTCTATACCTACGATTGGGGCAATGGTAACACGGATACCACCTTGGTGGTCGCGCCTTTGTCGGATACCACCTACCCCGTTACTGTCACGGATGTATGCGGGCTCACTGCCACCGCTGATGTTCCTGTACAAGTGGTCCCGACGCCGAATCCGTTCTATGCCGAACTGGTGCCAGCGCTTACGGTGGACGGAAATTCGGTACAGGAGAGCTGTTATGAAGTGATACTGAACCTCGTTCGCATCGGAGGAACAGCATTCGAGGATACGGTCTACATCAGCCTGAGCGGTGATGCCGTTAATGGAGAGGACTACACCTTGTTCCCCGATTCGGTGATCTTCCCAGCGGGTATCAACACCGTGTCCATTCCCCTGTACTTCCCACAGGACGCCGACGGCTTCGAGAACATGGTCATCAACCTCGGTGATGTCTCGATCTGCAACGGTGGTTTTTCCATCCTCAGCTTCACCTTCTCCATTACCCCGGCACCCGACGTGTTCGCCTTGGGCGCGCAGCCGTTGATACCCTGTGGAGGAAGTGCCTTATTGACACCCACCGTGACCGGTGGATATGCTCCGTACTCGTTCTTCTGGGACAACGGCTCCTCCGATCCCGCATTGTCGGTGTCCCCCACCGCGGCCTCCTCCTTTACGGTCACGGTAAACGATGCGTGTGATAATACCGCCATCGCAATTTTCGACGTTGACTTGCTGCCGCCCTCACCCATCAACATGACGGTCCTTGGACCCAGCACGGTGACCGAGGCCTGCGAGAACACCTCGATCAACATCATCCGCCCAGCGGGGGTGCAGGGGGAGTTGGTGTTGGACCTTACCTATGCCGGCACGGCCTCCAACGGTACGGACTACAATTGGCCAACAACACAGGTCTTGGCCTCGGATCTCTTGAACGTCGTCCTTCCCTTCGCTCCGCTTGAGGATGGTGAGAGCGATGATGACGAGGATGGTGTGATCACGGCCAGCTACACGGATGCTTGCGGCCGCACCGTGAGTGCGTCCGTGACGATCACCATCTTGGATGCACCGCCGATCGTGTTGGAGACCACGAATGTTACCGTCCCATGCAGCGCGGATTCGTTGCCCGTCACGGTTCTTGCCAGCGGTGGCTTCGGCGGATTGGATCTTTTGTGGAGCACAGGCGACGTCACGTCCACCACCTATGTGCAGATCCAGACCGGCGGCACCTATGTGGTCACGGCCACCGATGCGTGCGGCCGCACTGCTACGGCGCAGTCCGTGGTGGATGTGGATTGCGAGATCATCATCCCCAACGTGTTCACGCCCAACGGCGATGGATTCAATGACCGCTTCGATATCGATGGCATACTCGGAACGGAGAACACGGTCAAGATCTTCAACCGCTGGGGCCAAGTCGTGTTCGAGGCGAAGAATTACCGGAACACTTGGTCTGCCAGCGGCGTCTCGGACGGCACGTACTACTACGAGGTGATGGTGACGCGTGTACCCGAACCACTCACCGGGCACGTGACGATCCTGCGCAACGGCAATTGACCCGATCGGCCTTTTCCCGGCGACCTATACGATCAGCGAAGAGCCCGTCATCTCGACGGGCTTTTCCATTCCCATCAATTGGAGAATGGTCGGCGCTACATCGGCCAGGATACCATTGCGCAAGGTGGACCTACGTTCATCCAAAACGAAGACCGGTACAGGGTTGGTGGAATGTGCGGTGTTGGGCGAGCCGTCCGGGTTCAAAGCCTTGTCCGCATTGCCATGGTCTGCGATGATCACGAAGGAGTAGCCGTTGGCCAAGCCGGCTTCTACTACCTGCTGCGCGCAACGGTCCGTGAACTCTACGGCTTTCACGATGGCATCGAAGACGCCGGTGTGGCCCACCATGTCGGGGTTTGCGAAGTTGAGTGCCACAAGATCCACTTCCCCTTTACGCAGTTCCGCGCAGATCGCATCGGCGATCCCCTGTGCGCTCATCTCCGGCTGCAGGTCGTAGGTCTTCACCTTGGGCGAAGGCAGCATGATCCGCTCCTCACCGGTAAAGGGAGCCTCGCGGCCTCCGCTGAAGAAGAACGTCACGTGCGGGTATTTCTCGGTCTCCGCGATGCGGATCTGCTTCTTGCCCGCGCATGCTACTACTTCACCCAGCGTCATCGGTAGATCATCCTTGCGGAACAGCACCTGCACGTTGCGGTAAGTGTGGTCGTATTCCGTAAGGGTGACGTAGTGCAGCGCCAACGGAGCCATGGCGTACTCGGGAAAGGCTTGCTGTGTCAGGGCCTGCGTGATCTCGCGGCAGCGGTCCGTGCGGTAGTTGAAGCACAGCACCACATCACCCGGCTGGATGGTAGCGATCGGCTTGCCGCTTCCATCCACCACGATGTGCGGTTCAATGAACTCGTCCGTCTTGCCCTCGGCATAGCTCGTATCGAAGGCGGCCAGTGGATCACCGATGGGTTGTCCTGTGCCATGCACCAGCACATTGTAGGCCTTGGCCACACGTTCCCAACGCTTGTCCCGATCCATGGCGAAATAGCGACCGGTCACCGTAGCGACGCGCGCGTATGTCCCCTTGATATTCTCAAGGAAATGCTCCATGTAACCCTTGCCACTCCGTGGGTCGGCATCGCGACCATCCGTGAACGCATGCACGAACAACTCTTTTACCCCGGCGCGTTGTGCCATGTGGCAGAGCGCTTCGGCATGGGTGCGCATGGCATGCACACCGCCGTCGGAAAGCAGGCCCATCAAATGCAAGCGTTTGCCCGGAACTTGTGCTTGTTGAAAGGCCGTTTGCAGCGTGGGGTTCTGTTCGAGGCTGCCATCCGCGATCGCTTTGTTCACCCGCATCAGGTCCTGGTAAACCACACGACCCGCCCCGATGTTCAGGTGACCCACCTCACTATTGCCCATTTGGCCGGGTGGCAGCCCCACGTTCTCACCATCGGTAAGCAGTGTGGCGTGTGATGCCGTTCTGTAAAGGCCATCGATGAAGGGGGTGTTCGCCTGTGCGATGGCATCCGTGCGATCCCCGGCTCCGATACCCCAGCCATCGAGCACGATCAATACCACTTTCCGTTCGGTCATCAGCGGTTCGGGAATGAGGCCGCGAAGATAGTCCCGTGTGGTGCAGCCTCCCGGACGTGTACCGCACCGCCGAGCCGTTGTGTGAGACGTTGCACGATGTACAGGCCTAGACCCGTGCCCTTCGCTTTGCGGGTCTCCTCGTTGCCACCTCGGAAGAACTTCTCGAAGATCCGCTCTTGGTCGACCGGGGGAATACCGGGTCCTTCATCGGTCACCACCAAGCGCCAGCCTTCACGTCCCTTCACGATCTCGATGGCGATGCTGGTTCCTTCGGGGGCGTATTTGGCGGCGTTCTCGATCAAGTTATCGGCGATGCTGCGCAAGGCTTGGGCATCGCTCAGCGCCGTGAAATGCTCCGGTCCATTGATCGTGATGGTGTGTTTGGGAGCGATCTGCACACTGGCCCGATCCGCCACGGTGCGCATCAGTTCCATCACATCGAGCTCCCTCAGGTCCAATGCCAGTACACCCTCCTCGGCACTCGTGGCCAGCAGCACTTTATCAGCGAGCATGTTCAGGCGGTCGGCCTCCTGCAAGGCATGCATACGCAGCGATTCGCGTTGGTCGAGGTCCAGGCCCTGCCGGGCCAGTGTTTGGAGTTGCAGCTTGATCGCCGCGATCGGCGTACGCAGTTCATGGGTCACCGCCATCAGGAAGTTACGCTGGGTGCGGGCCAGCCCCAGATCGCGGCGTATCGCACGGAAGGTGAGGAAGAGCACTACCAAGAGGAAGGCCAAGAAGACCAGACCCTCACCCACGATCATCCGCAAGGCACGCGAGGTGTCCATGGGGTGATCCGTGGTTCCTCCCAGAATTTGGACCTGCATGGCCAGCTGGGCCAGCTCGTGTTCTTTCCGCATCAGCAGTACCGCCCACCAGATGAACTGGAGCAGGATGTATATGGTCAGGGCCCCGAAGAGAATGTAGGTGCGACGAGGGGTTTTGGACATGGGCGATCAAAGGTAGGAACGTGCGCATCGGTGGCGGTCCTTATCTTGCCCTCCAAGGTCTATGGATCCACAGGCGGCACGTGCGTTCATTCTAGGCAAGCTTCGCGAGGAGCTTCCGGTTGCCCGCACCTATCATTCACTGGAGCATACGCTGGATGTCTATGCCAGTGTGGTGGACATTGCCGAGAAGGAGAACGTTACGGGTGAAGGCTTGATCCTCTTGAAGGTAGCGGCGCTCTATCATGATGCTGGCTTCACCGAACAGGACCTCGACCATGAGGAAGTGGGATGCCGCATTGTGCGCGCCAAGCTCCCCGAGTTCGGATTCGACCCGGACCAGATCAAACTGATCTGCGAAATGATCTTGGCTACGCGCATCCCGCAATCACCCCGGAACAAGCTGGCGAGGATCCTGTGCGATGCCGACCTGGACTACCTCGGTCGTTCCGATTTCCAGTTGATCGGATCGGCGTTGTTCAAGGAGATGGTACACTACGGCGTGCTGCGCACCGAGCGTGATTGGAACGAGCTACAGGTCCGGTTCTTGGAGCGGCACAAGTACTTCACGGTCACCAACAAGACCGTGCGCGAACCCGTGAAGCAAGAGCATCTTTTGGCCGTAAAAGAGTGGCTTCGGATCAATCCGTAGGTCAGAGGGAACCAAGGAAGGCCAGCAGCGCCTGACGTTCCGCTGTGGTCATGGAGCGCACGGCATTTGCACTTTCCTGGGCTTCACCTCCGTGCCATAGCACTGCCTCAAGCAAGGAGCGTGCTCTTCCGTCGTGCAGGAAGTTCTGGTGTCCGTTCACCACTTGTGTAAGGCCTATGCCCCATAGCGGTGGTGTGCGCCACTCGGTTCCCTCAGCACGGAACGTGGGTCTATTGTCGCTCAACGCAGCTCCCATGTCGTGCAGCAGCAGGTCGGAGTAGGGGGAAATGCGTTGGTTGCTCACCGGCGGAAAGGCGACGTTAACGGCCGTGTGCTGTTCGGGTGTATGGCAGCGATCGCATTTTGCCGCGGAGAACAGTTCTTCGCCACGAACGACCTGCGGGTCATCGGTATTGCGGCGTGCAGGAACAGCAAGTGTGCGCACATAGAAGGCCACGGCGTGCAGCACGCTGTCCGTGAGTTCACCATCATCGTTCAAACCGTCATACTGAGGCTGGCCGTGGGTGCTTTCCAGCATGAAGAGCGGATTGGTCACACCCATGTCCTCGTTGTATGCGGCGGCGCTTTGTTGTAGGAGCGTGGGTTGTTCGGCCTTCCACCCGAAGCGACCCACCGCTGTGCGGTGCTGCACCCTGTCCCACACCTCGTTCACCTTGCCGCTGATGCCATCATCGTTCACATCACCTTCATCGGCCTTCATGCGGATGTCCGACGCGGCGATCGCTTCCAACAATCCAAGACCGAATACCGGTGGAGCCACACGCGCGGACCACAGCATGCCAGCCGGTAACGCGGTGTAGGGGTTGTTGAAGGAGACGTGCGGCATGCGCAAATGGACCACTTCCCCGTCGGGCAAGGTCACCGTTTCCTCGCTCCATGCAAGGGTAACTTCCGCTTCGGGTCGTGCGCCGAAGATGGCACGCGGTTGCAACTGTCCACCGAACCCTGGTGCGGGTGCAGGTCCTCCAAAGGCATCCGTACCGGGAACGCTCAAGCGGAAGAGCATGCTGATCGGTTGTTCACCCGCAGTGGGAGGTTTTCCACGCCCATCGCCTATATGGCAACTGGTGCAACTGACACTGTTGAACACCGGACCCAGGCCGGGGTTCACCGGCGCAGGTGCGCTCACGAAGGTCTGCTCGAACTGTAGGTCGCCGATGCCATGTAGTATGTCGGCCGTAGCGCTCATCTGCGGAAAACCATGGCTGAATGCCCCGGCCCCGGCATCGAAGACGGTTTGCGATCCACCGCTGGCCCACGGGTGCTCTTCACTGGCTGACCAAGTCTCAGGTTCCTTCCGGCAGGACGTGAGGGCTAGCACGCAAACCAGCACGATGATCCACCGCGATGGTTGGGGACGTGGCATGCCTGCGTTCATCGTTCTGATGTTGTCCGTTGATGACCCTCCTAGTCGATGTGCTGTTGGACCAGCGGCATCAGCTCATCGTTCAGCGTGGTGGCAAGCAGGTTGATCGCATCGATGGCCTGCTGCACTTGCACGGGTTGTTCGATGATCGCTTGCCCGAAGGGTACGGTGATGGTACCTAACGCGATGATCGAAGAAGCGAGTTGTTGCTTGATCATGTTGTCCAGTAGCAGGTCGTGCTGGCGAACGAAATTCTCCATGCCGTTGCCATCGGCATCGTAACGGCCGAGGTACACGTTCTCAACGCCACGGATGTTGTTGGTGAAGTCGATGATCGAGTTCTTCGCGAAGGGCGATTCTTCCATGGATGGGTCCTGCGCGAGGAGCACTTCCCCCATTTTGCCGTTGGCCACTTCGTCGCAGATACCTGCCATTGCGTTCACCAATTCCTCGAAGGCGGCGCGTTGCGTGGGATACTCCGTGCTGCCACTACCGGCGGTGGTGAATGCGGTGGTGTAGTTGTTCGCGGTGGCGGGATCCCAGCGTTGGTCCAGCGATCCGGTAAGGTTGACGAGGTCCGCGGCCAGCGCGGTGATGTATTCGATCTCCCGTGTTGTGAATTGGGCAGCGGTCTTATCCCCGTTCGCACCGAAGAGCAGGTATTCGATGGGGTGGAAGCCTTTCAGCGCATCCTCCAAGCTGGTGATGTACGCAGGAGTGAACAAGTTGCCACTGCTCAACTGGGCTTCCAGGTCAACGAAGTTCACCGGCCATGTATCGATGCGCGGGTCGATGTTCTCCGTGGCCACGGGTCCGAACAGCAGCGCCTCGGAACGCTCCCAACTCAGGCGCGTGTCGCGCCACTGTTGCTTGCAAAGCGTGAGGTCCGCATCGCTCAATGAGGTGCCGAAGGCCACGATGCGCTCCTGCAATCCACTGCTCAGTGCAGCCAGATCACGGTAGTTGTCCTGGGCCACATGGTTGGCGAAGTCGTTGAGGACATCGGCCGTTGTGAACCCCTCCGGTGTTGGCGTGGTCGGTTCGGCGCTTTCTTTCTTGCACGCAACAAGGAGCAGCAGGGACGAGAGGAGGAAAAGGCTCCGTTTCATGGATCGTGTTGGAATGAAGTGCGCTGAGCACGCATCAAGTGGTGAGTTCGATGATCACGAATTCCCCTTCGCGATGCACAGGGAACGGGCGGATGGGCTTTGTTGCAGGCCCTTCTTCGACGCTACCATCCAAGGCGAAGCGGCTGCCGTGCGATGGACAATGCAAGCCGGTGGCCGTTGCGGTGAGGGGTTGGTCCTCATGCGTGCAGCGCAGGTAGAGGCTGCGGAGATCGCCGTTGGGAAGCTTCATCACCAAGACATCGTAGGAGAGTTTCGATGCACGGGCGATCACCTGCGTTCCTTCTGCGAAGGCCGTGAGCGGTATGCTCAACGTGCGCCCATCGCTCACCACTTTCACAAGGGGTAATGAGGCACATCCGGTGAGTGATAGCACGCCGACACCGAACGCGAGGCCAGCGCAGCCAAGACAAGAAGAGCGGAGAAAATCGCGGCGGTCCATTAGAAGCTGTAGGCCAATCCGATGTTGATGGACCCGTTGTCCGTGAAGTAGGGCAGTGCTTGCGGGTATGGATTGATGTCGAGCGATGGGTTCCGCTCGCCGGTGGTGCGCAGGGTGTAGTCGGCCTTCACGCTGATACCCACTGTTGGAACATAGGTGAGGCCTGCTACAACGTAGGTGCGTTCGAGTGTTGGGTCATCGATGCCATTGGCCGGTATGGCGGCATTCATGTCCAATGCTTCGCACCGGATAAAGGCGATCAGATCACGCTTTTCCGTGGGTCGGATGAAGGACCATAGGTCGCACCCCAATTCGGCATACGCGCCGAACATCCGCTCCGGTGTGTTGCTGGCATAGGCACGGTTGATCCGTGCCGCATCCGGGATATCCACCTGTGTCGCGAGCACCTTCACGCGCAACTTTTCACCGAGGTATTGGGCATTGGCTTCCAGCAAACGGACGGGTGTTCCGAAGAGCCCGTAGTCCAATTGCAAGCTGTCCGCTTCCCGTTGGGATAGCCCGGCGCTGCCGCCATAGTAGCCACTGCCTTGGAAACGGAAGTCACCGGTGTAGTACAGGAGGGCTCCACTAACTCCGATGTTCGCCGCACTGGCCTTGGCCCCGTCGCCACGGCCTTCGCGTATGCCCGTACCGTGTTGGAAGGCACCCGCATTCAAGCCGTTCTGCACGGCCACGCTCCAATTCAACCCGGGCAATCGTGTGCTACGACCGTAAAGCCCGACCCCGATCTCGCGCCATGTGCTGGGGATGATGAATTGTTCCACGTATGGTCGGTCGTTGCCGTTGAAGGTCGTTGGCAAGTGGTTCTCGTTGATGATCCCCAACCGCGTGATGAAGAGGCCGCCAGTGAGGTAGATGTCCTTCGTGAGATCGAACTTGACGAAGAGCTGCTCCATGCTGAGCTCACCCCCGACCTGGCCACCCTCCACGCTCGCGTTCTCCAATTCCATTTCGCTGAAGAAGCTGATGCGGCTGTTGAAGCGGTGCCCTAGGAAGAGCACATTGCGGGTGAGGTTCGCTTCGCCGGTACCGAGCTGTTGGTCATAGGCCACCTTCACTTCTCCATAGGCGCTTACCAAGGTGGTGCGATCGCTGCGCACGAGGCCAGCGTTCAGGCTATCCTCTTTGGTAAGCACTTGGGCCTGCACGGCGTTGAACAGCAGTAGCGCGATAGCGATGGCAAGACATCTCATTCCGGCGGCGAAGCAACCGAAGTAGGCTTAGGTGTGGAATACCGCAATTGGGGTAAAAGCCGCAAGGGTCAGGAACATCCCACAACGAAAAAAGCCCCCCGGGATCGGAAGGGCTTTCTCTGTGGTGCCTCCCAGAATCGAACTGGGGACACATGGATTTTCAATCCATTGCTCTACCAGCTGAGCTAAGGCACCGTACTTTGTTCACCCGGATGCTGGAGGTAGGCGAACAAGGGCCGCAAAGATAGACAAGTGAATGGACCGTGGTAGCCGCCCCCAAGATCTTGTGCTCGATGTCGGGAATTCCCGCACCAAATTGGCCCTATTCAGCGGTGCCGAAGTGGTCCGTCACTCGGTAGTTGCAAATGGTGATAGCCTTGCCGTACGCGCCTTTCTGGGGGATGATCACCCTGGGGTCATCGCACTCGGATCCGTTGCCGCTCCGGATCCCGACCACCTGAAGGAATTGGGCACCATTGCGCCGGTAGTGGTGCTGAACGGGGCCTCACCGGCGCCCATCAAGAACGCCTACGGAACCCCGATGACCCTTGGTGCCGACCGCTTGGCCAATGTCGTGGCCGGTGTGCAGCGGTTCCCAAGTCGCCCGTTGCTAATGATCGATCTGGGCACCTGCATCACGTATGACGTGTGTGAAGCGGACGGCACGTATAGTGGTGGTGCCATCAGTCCGGGACTGGTAATGCGCGCCAGAGCGATGCACGAATACAGCGCTCGCCTTCCCTTGGTCGATCCGCAACCCGTACCGAAGTCCTTGGGCACCAGTACGGGAATGTCGTTGGAAGCCGGTCTTCATTACGGCATCTTAGGCGAGTTGCAGGGATTCATTCAGCGTTACCGTACGGATCGACCGCACCTTGCCGTTCTGCTCACCGGTGGCGATGCCTTGCGGTTCAGCCGCGCCTTGGAAAGTGGCATCTTTGCGCTCCCGTTCCTGACCCTTGAAGGCTACCATGCACTGCTCATTCATCACCTCTCGCTTCACGGGGGCGCTCCTTTTCCTGTCCCCGCTTCTGGCGGCGGCGCAGGGGCAGCAGGGTAGCGGTTCACCGTACTCGGCTTATGGCCTTGGTGAGTTGATGGGCAGCAACCAAGTGGCGCAAGCCACCATGGGCGGTCTGGGTGTTGCGGTGATGGATCCGGCCAGCGTGATCTCTGCCAATCCCGCTTCCTACGTCACATTGCAGCGGACCTGCTTTGAGACAGGTGTGGTGATGCGTTCCAGCAAGTTCGCGACCTCTGGTATGGAAAGCACTGGCCGCCGGACGGACATTCTGGGCTTCAGCTTGGGCATTCCATTCGGCAAAGGCCGTTGGGGCATGGCGCTGGGCATGAGTCCCGTGAGCAACGTAGGCTACCGCATCACGGATAGTGGCCTGCTGCCCAACGACGGAGGAACAGTGACCTACAACTACACGGGTGATGGTGGTCTGAACAAGGCTTACGTAGGTGCCGGGTTGATCGTGGCGCAAAAGCGCGACACGCTGAACAACGGTTATCGGCTTTCAGTTGGTGCCAACGTGGGCTATGTCTTCGGCACCATCGAGGAAACGCGCAAGGCGGTGTACCCTATCGCTTCCAGTTTCTACAACACCAGTGTGGTCTCATCACTGGTCATGCGCGACCCGGTCTTCAATGCAGGTGTGCAGTTCCAAGGTGATCTACGTCGACGCGTCGATCGCGAAGATCGTGGACTCCGTTACTTGGTGGGTCTTTCGGCGGAACTTCCCTCCAACCTCAGCGCGCGGCGCACGGACCTGATCACCAACTATGGCGTTAGCGGAAGCGGGGTGGAACTGCCCTTCGACACGGTGTTCTATGCTGATGGACGCAAGGGTAAGTTGATGCTGCCGCTCGGTGTTGGCCTTGGGTTCACGGTCTATGATCTGCATTGGTCCGTTTCCGCAGAAGTGAAACAGCGCGATTGGCGGGACCTCAGCGTGAACGTGGAAGGGTATGACCTGCCTACCACACTGGCCAGCAACACCACCTACATCCTAGGTGCCAGCTATCGCCCGGCCAACGAAGCGGGTGGTTCGTTTTGGGAACGCATCATCTATCGCGCAGGTTTCCGGTACAACAACGATTACTTGGTCGTGGGCGGCGAGCAGTTGCACGAGATGGCCTTGTCCACCGGTGTGTCGTTGCCGATCATGGGTACTTCCACACGCAGCCGTTTGAACTTCGGCGCGGAACTGGGTGAACGCGGGACCACGGACAACGGGCTCATTCGTGAGCGCTTCGCCTCGGTCTTCGTAGGTATCACGATCACGCCGGACGGACGCGAGTTCTGGTTCAGGAAGCGGCGCATCGAGTGAAGTCCAACGCATCTGTTCGAACGATGCTGCATTCCACTTTTCCTCGGAACCGACGCACAACGCTGATCGCTCTTTTGCTGCTTGGCGGCTGCAGCAACGACTTGGACAAAGTGGCTGCGGTGGAAGTCGCGAGCTCCGCACCCGATCGCATCACGCACCAAGCTGAGTACCTCTACTCCGATTCGGGCTTTGTGCGCAACCGGTTGCGCGCGGGGCGCATCGCCGAATGGGCCACGGACCCCAAGCGCACCGAATTGTCCGATGGCGTTGAACTCGCCTTCTTCGACACCACCGGCGTGCAACGCAGCGTACTCACCGCGCGTCGTGGCCTGATCCTGCCCAAGCAGAAGCGCATGGAGGTGTATGAGCAAGTGGTCTTCGTGAACTCAAAAGGGGAGCGTTTGGAAACGGAGCAGCTCACGTGGGATCAGGACAGCGGACGTGTGCATACCGACAAGGCCGTGCGCATCCAACGCGGACCTGACATCATCCACGGCATGGGCCTCGATGCCGCCGAGGACTTCAGCCACTACGTGATCCACCGCATCACCGGCCAGCTTTACATGGAACCCGGCGATACCTTAGCCCCGCCCGCTCCGTAAGCGGCACCTACGATCCAACCCATGCGACAGGTCACCCGCTTCATGGAACACTTCTGGCTGGCGGTCGCCATCGGCACGGCCCTGGCTTCTATTTGGGTCATCATCAACGATGGGTTCGCTGCGGCCAGCCAATGGCTCTGGTTCCCGGGCATTGCGTTGGCCATGTTCTTCTTCCGTCGCTTCACGCGCGCCAAGCTGGAGGCGATGGAAGATCGGGAGCAGGAACGTAGGAAGTGAAGAGCGTCTTCCGGTTTTCTACTCTTGCTTGACGAAGCGTCCGAAGTAGCGCGCACCATGGGCTGTGCATTGCACCGTGTACGTGCCGGGTGGCAGATCGTGAACAGCCAAGGTTGACCGATCGGAGGTGGGTATCATCACGGTCCTTACTTCGCGACCGATGGCATCCAGGATCACGATCGCGTTCGTGTACGTTCCTGTTGGAAGCTGCATGTGGAGTTCTCCCGAAGCAGGGTTCGGACCCACTGTCATGATATAGGTGCCTGAACTCCGGTCAGGAACAGCATTGGGCCCCACCTCCACACAACGGTCCGGTATCAAACCCTCCAAGGGCAAGCGTCCGATCCATTCCTGCTCGAGACCTGGGATGTAGTGGTTGGAATGATAAAGGTCTCCGTGGAAAAATGCCATTTTACCCACATCACCACCTACCGGTCCACCAATGCTGCAGAGTTGATGGCCATCGTAGCGCAAGAGACCATATGCGGTCAGGTCATTGGCCCAAGTATGGTAGCCGCTTACGTAGAGTGTGCCGTTGTGAACTTGAATGTCGCGAATAGCACCGTCAAACTGAACTTGGTTGAAGAATGGCTTCCATACAGCGCCATCCCAGATCTGGATATGCTGGGACTGGACATTGGGACCATCCTCGAAGAAGCCACCAACATAAAGTGAATCACCAAAGCCACAAACAGTTTCAATGAAATTGCCACCAACACCTTCACCAAGGCCAGACCATTGGTCAACACCATCGAAAGCGACCATGCGGGTACAACCGAAAGCGCTGAAGATGCCGCCGAAATAGTATTGACCCTGCCAATATGCTACATCATACACACCGATCTCCGAATCAAAGGGCATGTTCGTAATGGTGCCGTATGAACCAGCACGCCATTCGTAGATGCCGGGCGCATATTCATTATATAAACTGTCATGCACCCCACCGCTGAACATGCGACCATTGGTTTCCAAGAACCACAGCGTACCATTCGCTTGAGCGCACGGGCGCCATTCACCGTTAACGAGCATTGTAGCATAGGCAAGTTCAGTTGCATCATGCCATTGATTGCCAAGATGACCAACGAAAAGTGTATCATCCCTGATGGCTACTGAAAGCACCGGATCGATATTGCCGAACTCAGATTGGTTTCCATTGCCACCCGCCAATCCATCTGCGCTCCATGAGTCGCCATCCCACCATGCCAGATTGTTGACCCGTAGTTCACCGTTTTGCACGAAAGGAAAACTCCCGCTGACTAAGAGGCGGTCGTGAGCTTCGTCTAGCCAAAAGGCTCGGACTGCATGGCTTACCCCGCCGTTCACGGATTCCCATTGTGGAAGCACAGGCAACGACTGTAGTAGGCATGCACAGACACCAGTCCAAGCCCGGAGTAGCACAGCGGGAGACATTACCACACTTTTATTACACGACCAACCTTAACCCCACTGCTGCTCCTTAAGGTCACCGTGTAGCTTCCGTTGGCTACACGACTTAGATCAATGACCTGCTTTCCTGTTCCTCTAAAACTGTGTTGAAGAACCAACCTCCCCAAGCCATCGGCCACCTCCAAGGTTCCCATAGACAAGTCGCTCGGCAGGGCAACGCTTATCAGACCATTAGTAGGGTTTGGATAGAGCAGAAGCCCCTCCGATTCGAAAACATGCTGCTCCTCCAAGCCGATCGTAAAATCATACTTGAGCTGGGCCAGAAAAGCGTCGGGAACGTTTGCTGTCGCTGCTGGCACAGCATCGAGGTACGGATTGTGACCGGCGATCACAGGTTCATGTGTTGGAAAATTCATCCCAGCATAAACGGAACCTCCGATATAAATGCGGCCCTCGAACGCTTCAATTGCACCGGCCAAGTCGTTGCCGATGCCACCGAAATAGGTGGCGTACAACAACGCATCACTATCCGAAAAGAGACCCACGAAGCAATCGGCTTTCGGTCCCGCGGCCACGTCATTGTGGGTTAAGCGATTGTAGGTATTCGAAAGTATGGTGGGCTCCAGAGGCTGCGTGAAACCGGCGTTGGTGTACACGCTAGATCCGAATACCAGCGGCCTGCCATGCTCATCCGTGGTGACGCGGAGCTGCGAGTCTTCGTAATTGAATTGGTGTGTATCGCCAAAGCGAGTACACCATTTCAGGGTATTGCCATTGAAATGCGCGATGAAGAACTTGCGTCCCGCAGGTGCGGCATTGTAGTAGCTGCCGAAGCCACCGGGACAAGAAGGGAAGCCGGGTGCGGCGTCCGTTGGTCCACAGGTGATCGAGGAGTACGAGCTGGATGCCGAGTATCCGACCATATACAAGTCCCCGCCGCCGTTTGAGGCAATGTCCATAATGCCATCACTGCCTGGTCCGCCGAAATAGGTACTCCAAACCAGCGTTCGGGTGGTGAGGTCGAATTGAGCGATAAACCCGTCCTCGGGCACAAGGACGCCTTGGGTGTTGTTACTGTTCAATCCGGTTTGCAGGAACTGATTTCCGGAGCCGCACAAGGGAAGCTCAACATCTCCGGCAGCGGCAGTGCATGCATCGGAAGCGCCAGAATTAGCCGTCGTTGTGGTTCCCGCAATGGTCAGCCGGTTCGTTGATCGATCCACCGCGCAAGCAGCAGCGTAATCGTTGTTAGGTCCGCCGTAGTACGTTTTCCACAAGAGGTTCGCCATGGGGTCGAATTGCATGACGAAACCGTCGTAGCCGTGTTGGGGATCAGAATTGACCGGTGGTGGCATGTATTGGTTGTACGCCCCGGCTATGGGAATAGTGAGTTCACTCCCCTGAATGGTGATCAGTCCACTTGTCAGCACATAGGTATTTCCGAATGCATCGAAGTCCACGTCGATGTTCCTGCCGCCAGAAGTCTGACCGGGCAATCGGCTCAGAAACAAAGGCAGTCCAAAAGCCGGATCAAAGAATGAGAAAAAGGCATTGCTCAACCCCGAGGTCCTGGAATATGAATCCGGATTGCCCGCCAGCGGTCTGTTGGGAATCTCGTTTTCTGAGGCGGTTAGTTCACCCGCCAAGATTAACCTGTCATTCACATTGTCATATACGATAGAGGCACCTTCATCACCCATGATGCCTCCATAGAATGTTGTCCAAACCGTTTGGTCTGGGGTTTGCATTTCATAGAACTCGTTGACCCGTCCAAGTATGATGTCATTCCCACCTGCTAGATCAAGCTGCGCGGCATCTGGATTCACAGGAATTCCGTTGCCACTTCGAGACCCACCTGTATAGTAGAGATATCCGTCGCTATCGTGTGTCAAGTCACGAATTACATCTGCGCCACCCCCACCGAGATACGTACACCACTCAGGTGGTTGCGGCTGGTCGCCGCCTTGTAACGGTCCATTGGGGTTCAGTGGGCGAATGATGAAGATGAGGGGTAGGTCCGGGTCATAGTCACCGAATTCGAAGCCGACGTGCAAACTATCGCTGGCGATCTCGTAGTGCGCGATCCATGGCAGTACAGTGGTAGTATTGCCTACTTGTTGGTAGGTCATACCCTGTGAGAGTTTCACAAATTTCGTATCAAAATAGAGGCTTAGAAAGCCAAACTGGTCGAGCTTCAAACTATCCTGTCCAGTGCATAGGATCTTAATGTCGTTCGGATTTGCATGCGGCCGCACAACGATGTACATCTTGGGTCCCCATTTATTGCTATACATGTGGACATCAATGCCGGGATAGACATCCTCATACACTACGCGCTTCCCTCCCTGCACACCAGTGACCCCATGCGGTGTATAGGTTTCAAAGAAATTGAATAGATGGTCCGTGGATTCGTAGACGTGAGGAACTGGTTGGCTGGCATGAGCACCGACGAATTGGAGGTCCAAACGGTGTATCAAACTATTGGCGGGCTGTTCCATGTTGAGCTCCGGGATGACGATACCGATACGGTTCGCCTTCATCAGGAATAAAGTGGGAAAGGTGCCTACACTGGAGAAATAGACATCGTTCCGAAAGTTGCCTGCCAAGTCATAGACCTGCCCTTGATTGGGCAGGTAGGTCAAGAGTCGGAGGGTTTTTCTCCATCCGGGTCTTTCGGCAAGAACGGTTGGGCAATTGATGATGCCCCAAATAGGAGGGCGCCCAAGCACAAGAAAACGGACGAAGCGGATAGGTGGTTCATGAACTCCAGCTTGGTATCTCAATTTTAGGCCGCATCCACAGCAATTCCTGGTGGAGTTGAGAATTTGTTCACTTCTTGGGTGTTGTTGGTCACGGCCCTGTACTTCGAACAATGCGGTTGACCCAGGAACTTCTAGCATTTGCGCCAGGTGTATCTGCATGGGTGAAGCATGGATCTACCGTCTTGTACCTTCGGCCCCTGCGGCGTTGACCGCACCTGCGCTTGGCGATCACCGGTACCGATCTTTTTCTGCTTGTTCTCTCCCTGGCCGTTTCGGCCTTGTGCTCGGGCTTGGAGATCGCTTTCCTGAGCAGCAACAAGCTGTATGTGGAGTTGGAACGTAAGCGAGGTGCCATTTGGGCGCGGCTTGTGTCGGGGTTGCTGAGGCGGCCTGCACGCGTGATCGGAGCGTTGCTGGTGGGGAACAGCATCGCGCTGGTGCTGTACGGTATCGTAATGGCGAAAATGCTGGCGCCCTGGTTGCACAGCTTCGGTTTCGGTGGTGCTTTCGTGTTGGTGTCGCAAACGGTGCTTAGCACGCTGCTGATCCTCGTCGTCGCGGAGTTCTTGCCGAAGGCGGTGTTCCGGATCGATCCCAATCGTGCGCTCAGTGTATTCGCACTTCCGTTGCACGTGCTCTACATCATCCTCTGGTTGCCCATGATGGTGATGACGGGTTTGAGCGAAGCCATACTGCGCCTCTTCGGCGTGCCCACCAAACCGGGCCAAGTCGCTTTCGGCCGCATCGATCTGGATGATTTCCTGAAGGATGTCGGTACCAACCAACCGAGCAACGCCAACATGGATGCCGAGGTGGAGTACTTCCGCAATACGCTGGAGCTCAGCAACACGAAGGTGCGCGAACTGATGGTGCCGCGCGCCGAGATCGTCACCATCCACGTGGAAGACAACGTGGAAGTATTGCGGCAGCGATTCATCGAAAGCGGGATGAGCAAGTTGCTCGTGTACAAGGAGAGCATCGACAACATCATCGGCTACGTGCACGGGTACGAGCTGTTCCGTCGCCCGCGCAGCATCCGTGGGGTCATGCGGCCGGTGAACTTCATCCCCGGCACCATGCCCGCCGACGAAGTCTTGCAGATGTTCATCAAGCAACGCACGCATGTGGCCGTGGTGGTGGACGAGTTCGGTGGCACCGCGGGTATGCTCACCATGGAGGACGTGGTAGAGACCATCGTGGGCGACATCGAGGACGAGCACGACACGCCTGAAGAGGTGGAGGAACGCCTGGGCCCCGACGAATTCCTGCTGAGCGCCCGCACCGAAGTGGCCCACCTGATCGAAACGTATAGGCTGGCCATCCCCGAAAGCGAGGAGTACGATACGTTGGCGGGCTACATCCTACACAGCACGGGAGAGATCCCCGCACAAGGCCAAGTCGTTGAATTGCCGCCGTTCCGGATAACCATAGCGCAGGTCGTCCACGGGCGTGTGGATCTTGTGCGTCTGGAGGTCATGGACGCCGACACCGGGTACCACGCTGTGGATTGACGGTTTCGTACGTATTACGATATGGCCCCTTCGTGCAGTTATTGGCCAAGAGCGCTGTACCATGAGCCACCTGATAGAGGCCAGTAGCCAAAGGCTCGTGGTCAGTAGCGCAACCGGCTCTTTTTCAGCCAAAAGGGAGGTCCCGACACCGTATCCTTGGTCCTCCTATATTTGCACCCCTATTCAACGGAAAAATGGCCATTATTGGTAAGATCCGCGAGCGCAGCGGCTTGTTGTTGGTGATCGTAGGCGGGGCCATGGCGGCCTTCATCCTCACGGACCTTTTCAGTGGCCGAAGTGGCGGACGCGAAGACCAGGTGCTGGGCACCGTGGGTGACGAAGAGATCGGTGCCGTGGAATTCGAGCGTCGTGCGAACGACGAGATCGAAAGCTACCGCAACGACTTCGGCCAGCAGGTGAACGCGCAAATGACCGAGCAGGTGCGCAACAGTGTGTGGCAGGAGATGGTGAAGGAGAAGGTGATGTTGGGCCAGGTGGAAGAAGCCGGTCTCAGCTTGACAAGGGGCGAATACGACGACATCCGTTTCGGTGATAACATTCTACCGGAGTTCAAAGGCCAGCCCAACTTCCAAGGGGAGAATGGCCAGCCGAGCCCGGAGAAATTGCAGCAGTATTTCAGCAGCGTGGAGTTGAATGCGCCGGTGTACTACCAGATCCAGAAGCGTCGCCTCACGCAGAACCGCTTGTATTCCAAGTACACCACCTTGGTGAAGAAGAGCGTGTTCGTGAACAGCGCACAAGCCAAGGACGACTACCTCGCGAAGAACACGAAGTCGAGCTTTAATTTCGTGGCGAAGCGGTACGATAGCGAACCGGACAGCCTGTATCCAGTGGATGACAAGGACCTACGCCGCTATTACGACCAGCATAAGAACGAGAAGAAGTACAAGCAGCAAGCCTCGCGCAAGTTCGAGTACGCACTGTTCCCCGTGACCGCCTCGGAGGCCGATCGCCAAATGGCGCAGAAGGAGTTGGCCGAGTTGCGTGATGCGTTCGCCGCGAGCACGAACGACAGCGTGTTCGCCGTGAGCAACAGCGAATCACGTACCTACAACAAGGCACCATACGCCGAAGGCAATGCCGACAAGCTGAACGACTCGTTGATCGTCAATGCATCCGTGGGCACCGTCGTTGGTCCATACCAGCAGGGCGAGCAATGGAAAGTGGTGAAGGTGGCCGAGCTGGCCGATGTCCCCGAAGCGCGTGTCCGTCACATCCTGCTGAGCACCACCAAGGACAAGGGTGAGGAAGCACAGAAGAAAGTGGCCGACAGCCTACTCGCCGTTGTGAAGCGCGACCGCAGCAAGTTCGAGGACTTGGTCGTGAAGTTCAGCGAGGATCCAGGCAGCAATACCAAGGAGAAAGGTGGTGTGTACGATTGGTTCGACAAGAAGCAGATGGTGCCTGAGTTCACGGCTGCCAGCTTCGACGAGAAGGTGGGTGCCATCACGATCGCGAAGACCACCTACGGCTTCCACATCGTTGAGGTGCTGGGCCAGCGCAACCGTCAAGAGCGCCGCGTGATCACCGTGGAGCGCACCATGAAGGCTTCACCGGCAACATTCAAGGAAGTGTATAAGAAGGCCAACGACTTCAGTCTGCGCAACACGGACCTGGAAATGTTCAAGAAGTCCGCAGAAGAGCAAGGTCTGCAAGTGACACCTGTTGACGAACTGCGCGGCGATATGCGCTACGTACCCGGATTGCAAGATGCCAACAGCATCATCTCCTGGGCCAACCGTGCCGAAGTGGGCAAGTTGAGCGAGCCGGTCCAAAGCGGTGACAACTACGTGGTGGGCATCCTTACCGGCATCCGCGAAGAAGGCATTCCGGAGATGGAGGATGTGCGCGACGTCTTCACCAAGGAAGTGGTGAAGGAGAAGAAGGGCGAAGCATGGGTGGCCAAGATGCAAGGCAAGACAGACCTCAACGCACTGGCCACGGAGTTGGGCGTTTCCCAACAGACCGCCACGGACCTGACCTTGAACAGCTTCAACATTCCGGGGGGCTTCAACGAGTACGAAGTAGTCGGTGAGATCTTCGCACTGGAGAACGGCCAGACCAGTGTGCCTTTGAAAGGCGAGACCGGTGTGTACGTGGTGAACGTGACCAACAAGGCCCCTGCACCCGAGCCACAAGACCTGAACATCGACAAAGCCAGCCTGTTGCAACGTGCGCAGTCGCGTGTGGACGGCGGCCTCTTCAACGCCCTACAGGAAGCTGTTGGCGTGAAGGATGATCGTAGTAAGTTCTACTGAGCACAGCGCGCTTGGAATGGAGAACGCCGGGCATTGCCCGGCGTTCTCCGTTCGAGGGTCGACGACCCTCGAAATATTCACCGCAACTGGCCTAACCGCTCCGCATCCAAGCGCACGAGGATGCCGAGCAGGATGGTGACAAAGAGG
>Ga0209181_10002506_pt1 | contig 29955 bp, 22 predicted proteins | sample MAT05_FD_187208 | JGI IMG/M metagenome (GOLD analysis project Ga0209181, IMG submission 187208) | Freshwater microbial communities from Lake Fryxell liftoff mats and glacier meltwater in Antarctica - MAT-05 (SPAdes) (version 2) | ecosystem: Environmental > Aquatic > Freshwater > Ice > Liftoff... | reverse complement strand
TGCCAACGGTCATTTCTCCCTTTATTACCGACCGTTTTTCAGTCTGAGCAGTTACGGTAATCCATTGGATTGGCATTCGTGGCTGGCGATAGCAAGCCCCGAACAACAGGCACATGTCGAATTGCGTCATTATTCAGTGGATTGGACCGACCTTGATGAAGGTTTGGACATTCAAGGCATGTTGATGGGGATTCGACCCAAACAGCGTGAATCAGTAGTCACTTTGCTCTAACACTCCCTAGCGCCACCACCACTAAAACAGACGCACTCATGAGCGCGTCTGTTTTATTTTCCCCCACTTGACAATCTAGCCACTGGGTGTATAGTTTATTTTATCGAAACTACACACCCAGTGGCTAGGTTTTATGTCGGTCAAACACGCCCTTTTAGCATTGCTGTACCAACACCCCATGCACGGTTACGAACTGGGCAAGCAGTTGAATTTGGTGGTCAGCGCCGAATGGGATGTCAAGCCGGGGCAAATCGCCAGCACATTGGCGCGCTTGCACGAGGCGCAACTGGTCGATTATGAAATGGAAGCCATCGACGACGCCCCAGACCGCAAGGTGTATTGCATCACACAGGAAGGACGGCAGGAACTTGAACGATGGTATCAAAGCCCAGAAGTGCGCGAGTACCGGATCGGGGATGCGTTCTATCTCAAATTGGTGCTGAGTTTGGTAGGCGGGCCCGTTTCGCCCGATGAGGTGTTGAAGGTGCAACGTCGCGAACTGTATCAGCAACTCCATCAAGCGACGGCGTTGCGCCTAAAAGCGGATGCACGCACCCAATTGCCATGGATCCTGTTATTGGAGAGCGCGATCATGCACCTTGAAGCGGATTTGCGCTGGATCGAGATGTGTGAGGCGCGCATGACCGATCTGAAACAGTACACGCCACCCATCCCGCCACCGAAACCACGCGGCAGACCGCGCCGCTCGTAGGGGCAACCCAATGGGGTTGCCCGCGTTTTTCAACAGATTCCAACGGCGCGTTCGCTGTACCGATGATCAACATTTCATCCTGATGGAGGCACTAAAATGTCTACAATGATACGTACCGAAGCACTCACCAAAACCTATGGAACGGCGGATCGACCGATCACTGCCCTAAATGCCGTCAATCTGACCGTCGAAACGGGCGAATTCCTCGCCATTATGGGACCCAGCGGTTCCGGCAAAAGCACGTTGCTCTATTTGCTCGGCGGTTTGGAACGCCCGACCAGTGGCAAGATTTTGCTGCGCGATGCCGATATCAGCACCTTGAACGATGATGACCTATCGCGTTTGCGCCGTCAGTCGCTTGGTTTTGTGTTCCAATTCTTCAATTTGATTCCGGTGCTGAGCGCGCAAGAGAATGTCGCCATGACTCTGATCTTGGATGGCACCCCGCGCGCCCAAGCGTTGACGCGCGCCCATGCTGCTTTGGCACAGGTGGGTATGGCAGACCGTAGCACCCACCGCCCCTCAGAACTTTCCGGCGGGCAACAGCAACGGGTGGCATTAGCGCGGGCGTTGGTCGCCAAGCCCGCGGTGGTGATGGCGGACGAGCCGACCGGCAACCTTGACTCGCGGTCGAGCGATGAGGTGATCCACATGCTGCGCCGTACGGTCGATGAAGTGGGGCAGACGTTGATCTTGGTGACCCACGATCCCCGGATCGCCGCCTATGCCGACCGGATCGTATTTTTGAAAGACGGCACCATCGTGGATGACAACCGCCTGAAAGGGCACGGCAACGCCGACCAAATTCGCGATCAATTAACCAAAGTAGCGTTCGGATAGGACGGGCAATCATGACGACCCATAACAATAATTTCGGAGCCGGAGCAGCGCAGATGACGCTTATCGGGCTGCGCTATCTCAGCGCCCGCAAGCTACGCACCGCCTTGACGACACTGGCGATTGTGTTTGGGGTGGCGTTGATCTTCGCCATCAACTTGGTGCTGCCGTCGGCGCTCAGCGCGTTTCAATTGAGCCTATCGGCGGTCTCTGGCGCGGATATCCACATCACCAGTACCTCGGGAGAAGCGTTCGCGCCGGAGACGGTACTGCCCAGTTTGACCGCCCTCGATTCGGTGCGGGCGGCGACGGGCATCTTGAGCCGTCAATTCAGCTTGCCGGGGCTGACGGCGGACACCGCCGCGCAAATCACGTTGATCGGCATTGACCCCGCCCAAACGGTGCGCCAATTTGCCGTGAGCGAGGGGCGCTTTTTGCAGGAAGGCGATACGGGCGTGGCGGTTTTTCCGGCGGGCATCGCCGAACTTGCACCCGAACTCGCGGTCGGTACGACCTTCCCGTTGGTGACAGCGGGCGGCTTGAAGCTGTACACCATCGTCGGGTTCCTTGCCGAACAGGGCAACCCGTCCGCGCCTGAAATTTATGTCTCGCTGCCCGACGCCCAAAGCGCCTTGAACCAACCCGCTTTGATCAATACCCTTGAACTAGCGCTCGTCGCTGGTGCTGACCGCGACGCCAGCAGTGCCAGCATTCTGCAAACGCTCGGCGACGGTTTCCAACTCAATGCTCCAGCCGGCTCGTCCAGCATCTTGGGGGCGCTGGAGATCGGACTCGCCCTGTTTAACCTGTTGGGGCTGCTCGCCTTGTTCTTAGGGGCGTTCCTGATCTTCAACACTTTCCGCACGGTGGTGATCGAACGGCGGCACGACATCGCCATGCTGCGCGCTATCGGTGCCACCCAACGGCAGATCACGCAGATGATCGTGATCGAAAGCTTGGTGCAGGGCGTCGTCGGCACCATCATCGGGCTAGTATTCGGGTTTTTGATGGCGTGGGCGGGCGTCGCCTTGATGGGCGGCATCTGGGAGACCTACTTGAATCGTGGCACGTTATCGTTGGAAGTTAACCTGTCGGCGGTGGCGGTCGCCGCTGGACTCGGCATCGTCACGGCGGTGGTGGCGGGGTATTTGCCCGCACGGTCGGCGGGCAGGACCTCCCCGCTCGAAGCCTTACGCCCTGCGACCCCCGCCAGCGTGCAACGCGCCGCCCGTTGGAGCCTCATCGTGGGCATGGGCACGATGCTGCTCTCCGTGGGGTTGCTGCTGTTCACGGATAGCAACGGTGCCGCCACGGGGGCACTCCTCTTTTTGACGGGGATGTTGATCGCTGCGCCCAGTTTGGTGCTGCCCGTCGCCCGTTTGTTCAGCCCGCTCCTGACGTTGTGGTTCGCCCGTGAAGGTGACCTCGCACGCGGCAACCTCGTCCGCCAACCGGGGCGGGCGGCGATCACCGCCAGCACGCTGATGATCGGCTTGGCGACCTTGATCTTGATGGCGGCGCTCGTGATCTCGTTTGGTGATCTGGTGCGCAAGCTCGCGGATGTCAATTTTTCCAGCGATATCCTGATCCTGCCGCCCACGATTGCCGTCTATGATGCTGTCGTCGGTGCCGATCCCGCGCTGGCGGAGCGGGTGCGCGCCTTGCCCGAAGTGGCGACGGTCGGCACATTGCGCTATGCCGCTGCCAGCACCCCCGTCACCGACCTACAAGTCTTAGGGATCGATCCGGTCGATTATCCGCAAGTGGCATCGTTTGAATTTGCCGGTGGCGACGCCGAGTCCATCTTTGCGGCGTTAGGCAGCGGGCACAATGCCATTTTGACCTCGATTGCCTTGTCTACGCTCAATCTAGCGGTGGGCGATGATCTCGTGTTGCAAACGCCCACAGGTCTACAAACCTATCGCATCGCGGCGGTGGGCAACGACATTTTGTCGTTCAAGGTGGCAGCGATGTTCATCTCGCAAGACAACTTGGCGGCGGACTTCCATAAGGCGGAAGATGTGCTGCTGATGGTCAGCCTCGTGCCGGGCGCGGACAATGCCGCCGCGCTCGCGGGTGTGCAAACGATTTTGGGTGATTACCCGCAATTCACCGGGCAGTTGACGGGGGCATATCGCGAGGAACTGGTGAACGTGACGGCGGGCGCGCTTGATCTGTTCTATGGACTTGCCATCTTGATCTTGATCCCGGCGGCGTTGGGCTTGCTGAACACACTGACCATCAATATTTTGGAGCGCACGCGCGAGATCGGCGTGGTGCGGGCGGTGGGCGGCAGTCGCGGGCAGGTGCGCCGCATCGTGACGGCGGAGGCGCTGTTGCTCGGCATCTTCGGCGCGGCGATGGGGGTGTTCGCGGGGGTCGCCATGAGCTATGGCTTTATCTTGGCATTCGGGGCGATTGGATGGGAGATGCCCTACACCTTCCCGGTCATGGGCGTGATCGCAGCAGTGGTGATCGGCGTACTACTGGCGTTGGGGGCAAGCATCCTGCCCGCGCGCAGCGCCGCCCAATTGGATATCATCCGCGCGTTGCAATACGAATAGGTAACTGCTCAGGCTGAAAAACGGTCGGTAATAAAGGGAGAAATGACCGTTGGCGGCAAATGGGTGGATATTCGGCGCGCGAACTTTCATGTTAACGAGCGATTGACAAGCGCCTAATCCACCCCTACATCCACCTTTCGAGGGGTATTTTTCTGTTTTTCTTCACGTCTTCATGCCTCTGTGTTTATTTTATTCTGTTTCTATACCTAAGTAGTCACACGAATAGAGGATATGTGGGGTAGGCAACGATCAAAAACAATGCCTACCCTTAACCCCCTACTTTCATCCCATCATTTTGTGCAATTTGCCTATATTACTGTTTGCCAATTACCTACTATCGGATGTATAATAGCTCCGTGTAGGTTTAATACATCTCCTACGTTTAGGCACTCTGTTTTATTTACAAGGAGCTTGATAGACGATGAAGAAATTTAGCTTGGTTCTTTTAGCATTGCTGGTACTTTCCCTCAGCGGGATGACGGTTGCGGCGCAAGATGCCCCCGCTGGCTGCCCTGAAGGTCTGTGGACGATGATGAGCGCTGAACTCACCTCGGCGTGCGCGGGTGAACTTGCCGGCACCGTCGTGAGCATGAACGGTCCGTTTGTGGACGAAGATGAAGCCAAATTCAATGCCTCCATCGCCGAATTTGAAGCATGGACCGGCATCGACATTCAATACACCGGCTCGAAAGAATTTGAAGCCGCCATCCGCGCTTCGGTCGAAGGTGGCGCTGCCCCCGATATTGTCGACTTCCCGCAACCCGGTTTACTCAAGAGCTTTGTTGACGGCGGCTATGTCGTCGATGTCAGCACCTTCCTTGATCCCGAATGGCTGAGCAGCAACTACCTGCAAAGCTGGCTGGACATGGGTCAAATCAACGGGATCACCGCGGGTGTGTGGAGCCGTTTCAACGGCAAGAGCCTTGTGTGGTATTCGATCCCCGCGTTCGAAGCTGCTGGTTACACCATCCCCACCACTTGGGACGAATTGATCGCCCTGTCTGACCAAATCGTCGCCGACGGCAGCTCGCCGTGGTGCGTCGGTATCGAATCCGGTGCGGCGACGGGCTGGCCCGCCACCGACTGGATGGAAGAAGTGATGTTGCGCACCACCTCGTTAGAAAACTACGATGCGTGGTCGTTCCCTGCCGATGCCTCCACCCGTTTGCCCTTCACTGATCCCACAGTCGTGAATGCCGCCGAAACACTGGCGAGCATTTGGTTCACCGAGAACTACGTCAATGGTGGACGTGAAGCCATCGCCGGCACCTCCTTCGGTGATGCGCCGACCGCCATGTTCGACGAAGTGCCCGGCTGCTACATGCACAAACAAGGCAACTTCATCACCAGCTTCTTCCCCGTAGGCTTGGTTGCCGGCACCGATTACGGCGTCTTCTATCTGCCGCCTATCGATGAAGCGTATGGTCGCCCCTTCTTGGTCGCTGGCGATATCTATGCCATGTTCAACGACCGTCCCGAAGTGCGCGCGACGCTGGATTATTTCAGCCGTGGCGAATCGGTCAAGGGTTGGTTGGCTGCTGGTGGTGCGTTGTCGCCCCACTTGGACGCCCAATTGGATTGGTACGGCACCGAACTTGACCGCAGCCTCGCGGAATTGGTCGCCGGTGCGACCAGCGTCCGCTTTGACGGTTCGGACTTGATGCCCGGCGTCGTTGGCGCAGGCTCGTTCTGGAAGGGCATGACCGATTGGGTCAGCGGTACCGTCGATTTGGAAACCGCCCTCACGGAAATTGACGCCGCGTGGCCGACTGAATAATCGCTACACCTGTTTGCCTTAGCTCGTCCGTTTGTTCAGCAGGGCAGCCCATGGGCTGCCCTGCTGTTTTTTTATTCTTTTATAGTCTTAGTCAAAGGTTTTGTGATGGAGAATATCAAGACCCGCAGCGACAACACCTTTAGCCCCTTCGATCTTGCCATCGCCTCGGTGCTGGTGCTGGTGGTGTTCGCCTTCTTGTACGGGGGCTTTATCTTTTTGCGCGATAGTGGTGCCAATCAAGTGATCATCGCTTTTTTCGCCATCTTCTGGGGGGTGGGGGGCGTCGCGGCATTGTTTTACGTCGGCAATATGTTCATCGAAAAAATGCCCCATCAGTGGTCGGCACGGATGCAACCGGTGTTGTTCGTCGGTCCGGCGCTGGCATTGCTGGCATGGTATCTAGCGGTGCCCACCGTCCGCACCTTGTATTTGAGCTTTTTTGATAACAATTCCCAAAACTTCGTCGGGCTAAAAAATTATGAAGCGGTCTTCACCGAACGCATCATGATCGAAGCCTTCACCAACAACATCATGTGGATGGTGGTCGGCACCACGCTCACCGTCGGATTTGCGCTCATGATCGCCATTCTTGCGGATCGCAGTAAGTTTGAGCGCGTCGCCAAGTCGTTGATCTTCCTGCCGATGGCGATCTCGATGGTCGGCGCGGGCGTTATTTGGAAATTTGTCTATGACTTCAACCCCGACATCGGCATGGTGAATGCGGTCGTCGCCAACAGTGGCAACGAGCCGCAAGCGTGGCTCAGCCTTGTGCAACCGTGGAACAATCTATTTTTGATCCTCGTCATGGTGTGGCTGCAAACCGGCTATGCGATGGTGCTGATCTCAGCGGCGATCAAGGGCATCCCCGATGAACTCTTGGAAGCCGCCCGCGTGGATGGTGCCAATGAGGTCACGATCTTCACCCGCATCATCATCCCCAACATCGCCGGCACCCTGCTGACAGTCATCACTACCGTGATCATCTTCACGCTCAAAATCTTCGATGTGGTCATGGTCATGACGGGCGGACAGTTTGGCACCGAGGTGATCGGCGTGCGCTTCTATCGCGAGATGTTCACTAACGGCAATGCCGGCTATGGTGCGGCTATCGCGATTGTGCTGTTGATCGCGGTCATTCCGGTCATGGTGTATAACCTGCGCGAATTTAACAAGCGCCGCGCGTTCTAGCAGAAAGGGACACAAAGGGACATCATGAATAGAACGAAACGACGCGCTTTATTGTTAGTCAACGGCATCTTGCTGATCATTGTGCTGCTCTGGACGGTTCCCACCCTCGGATTGCTGGTATCATCCTTCCGCGAGCGTAACGACATTCAAAGATCCGGCTGGTGGACAATTTTTCCGCATCAAGAATGGGTCTCCACGGGCGAAACCCGCCCCTTGCCCGAAGGACAAACGCGCGATCTGCCAATCACCATTGATGGCGTCAGTGCCAGCTATGACGAGTGGCGCGAAGGCGTGGACATGGGCAACAACACGCAAATCATTTGGACGGGCAACTTGCGGGCGGGCAACCTCACCGTGTTGCAGCAAGAGTGGCGTGCCAACCTGAACTTCACCACCGATAACTACAATCAAGTGCTATCGGGGCGCGAATACGTGCTGAACAACCCCGACGGCACCACTACTACCGTGCAGGGCGATAACTTGGTGGGGGCGTTCCTCAACTCCGTCACCGTCACCATCCCAGCGACGATCATCCCGATCTTGCTGGCAGCATTCGCGGCGTATGGCTTCGCATGGATGAACTTCCCCGGTCGGCGGATTCTGTTCATCATCGTGGTGGCGCTGTTGGTGGTGCCGCTGCAAATCGCGCTGATCCCGATCCTCAGAGATTATGTGGCGTTAGAGCTGAACGGCACCTATCTGGGCATCTGGCTGGCGCACACTGGCTTTGGCTTGCCGCTGGCGACCTATCTGCTCTATAACTATATCAGCGGGTTGCCGCGCGAAATTCTGGAATCGGCGTTCATTGATGGGGCGTCGCACTTCACGGTGTTTGTGCGCTTGGTCTTGCCGCTGTCGATTCCGGCGTTGGCGTCGTTCGCCATTTTTCAGTTCTTATGGGTGTGGAACGATTATCTGATCAGTTTGATCTTCCTCGGCATCGGCAACCGTGACGCACAAGTCTTGACGATGCGCATCGCCGCGTTGGTCGGTCAACGTGGACAAGACTGGCATCTGTTGACGGCAGCGGCGTTCGTGTCGATGGTCGTCCCGATTGCCGTCTTCTTCGGCTTGCAACGGTACTTCGTGCGCGGTTTGATGGCGGGGTCGGTCAAAGGCTAAATATCCCACGCAGCAGGCGAGTTATCCCAATGTTGTGGATTAAATTGGGATAACTCGATCTTGACACGGGAGGCGTCCATTTTTGTCATGAAGTCTAGAAAGATTGATTGCCCTGCTAAAACACGCTCATATTCGATTTTTGAGGGCGATGGGCAGATACGCGCCTTCACGACTCTCATTTATTTCACTTAGCTCGATTAGCCCGATTTCATCCACAGAATGAGCCAAATCTTATGCCAACAACGCCACCGTCGGTAGAGAAAATTCATCTTATCTTCAAAACCCACCTCGATTTAGGTTTTACCGATCTGGCGAATACCGTCTTCCGCCGCTACATGGACGATTTTATTCCGGCGGCATTGCGCCTTGCACGAGAACTGCGCGTTCGCGGGGGGGAAGAACGTTTTTTGTGGACGACCGGCTCATGGCTGATCTATCATTATTTGGAACAGGCGACCCCCAGCGACCGCGCCCAAATGGAAGCGGCGATCCTCGCTGGCGATATCGTATGGCACGCGCTCCCCTTCACCACCCATTCCGAGCTGCTGGACGCGCACTTGTTTCGTTTTGGTCTCAGTTTGTCGCAACAGCTCGATGCTCGTTTTGGGCGCACCACCATCGCCGCCAAAATGACCGATGTGCCGGGGCATACCCGCGCCATTGTGCCGTTGATGGCAGAAGCAGGGATCAAACTGTTGCATCTGGGCGTCAACGAAGCCTCAACGCCTCCCAATGTCCCCCCCGTGTTCGTTTGGCGCGATGTAGCGAGTGGGCATGAATTGTTGGTCATCTACGAACATAGCTATGGCGATCTCGTGCAGGTGGCGGGATTGCCACAGGTCATGGTGCTGCGGATGATGGGCGACAATGTGGGCACCCCCACTGTGGATGATATTCAAGAAATTTATGATGATTTGCGCGCACGTTTCCCCACGGCTGACATCACCCCCACCACGATGGACACCTTCGCCAGCGCGCTCGATTCTGTCCGTGCGAGTTTGCCCGTCGTGACGGGCGAAATTGGCGATTCGTGGATTCATGGTGGGGGCACCGACCCGCAGAAATTGGCGGCGTGGCGGCGTTTGATGCGGCTTCAGCGCGAGGTGCTGGCGGATCAAGGGTTGTCCGAAGCGGCGCGTTTTTCGTTTCAAGAGGCGCTCTTGTGCGTGGGCGAACATACATGGGGGATGGATGTTAAACTCCATTTGGCTGAATTTACGGCATACAGCGCCGCTGAATTTGCCGTTGCCCGCCCTAGCGCCGCTTTCCAAACCATGGAGTCCTCATGGGCGGAACAGCGCGCCTACCTAGATCGGGCAATCGCGGCATTAGCCGGCACGCGCTTGCACGGGGCGGCAGTTGCGGCGTTGCTGCCACCAAAACCGATGGCGCATCCCCTCGGTAAACGCACGCAGCGGTTACAATTTAGCACGCCCCAATTTGAGATCGGCATTGATGCGGATACGGGCGCGATCAGTTATTTGCGCGCTAACAAAGATGGGCGTATCTGGGCGACTGCCGATCATCCGCTGGCGTTGTTTCGTTACGAAACCTTCGACCAAGCCAGCTATGATCGCTTTTGGGCGGAATACATCCACAACAAAGACCGCGACTCGGTTGTGGCATGGGCGCTTTACGATTACACCAAACCAGGGATCGCTGGCAAAGCCGAACGCATCGCGCCGATGCCGGCGGCGCTGGACTCGCTTTATACCGATGTGCAAAATGTGGGTTTGACGCTGACGGCGACTCTCAGTTTGCCAGCGGCATGGACAATCGCCTATGGTGCCCCCCCCGCGATCACACTGACCTTGTTTGTGCATGATGCTGTCCCCCAAATTGATGTGCGTCTCTCGTGGCGCGCTAAACCGGCGTGTCGGTTGCCAGAGGCGCTCTGGATGTCATGGATGCCGCTTGCGTCCGGTGCCCAGTGGCGTTTTGAGAAAGTCGGGCAGTGGATCGACCCGACGGAGGTAGTGTCGGGTGGCAATCGCGGGTTGCACGCTGTGTTTGACCGCATCCAGTGTCAGCTTGAAGATCAAACGCTGACGTTGACCACCTGTGACGCCGCGCTGGTCGCCCCCGGCACGCCGTCGCTGCTGCGCTTCACGGATGCCGTGCCCGATATGAACGATGGGGTACATATCAACCTCGTCAACAATCTGTGGGGCACCAACTTTCCCCAATGGAATGACGGCGACGCGGATTTTGAATTTCAATTGCGTTGGTGACGCCTGAGTTAGGGATGTGTTGCGAACGGGCGGCGGTAAACGAGCGGACATACGGCGCATAACCCTATGGGGTTGATGATGTTTATACAAGCGCCTAGTCCACCCTACTACGACCCGCATTGCCAGAACCCATCAAGGGCGGGATCACGGTTGTTTTTGTGCGTCGCCTAATCCCTAATCCCTGTTCTTTCACATTATTCGGAACATTGTGAACAATTTTAACTTTGCGCAATGCGTCACAAATGCTATAATGAGGCGAAGATTAAGGCATTCTCTATGGAGCGATGTTCTGTCGGACGGCTGTCCTCAACACGAACGACCACCAGCAGCAATATCCCCCAAAGATAAGTCGATTAAGGAGTACAGACTTTGACCTCGCTCGTCCTCACTATTTCAGAAACATTACGTTATCGGGGCGCTCTCGGACAGTGGAGCTGGGTACTTCACCGCATCACCGGGTTAGGCGTCGTTTTTTTCCTCACTTTGCACGTCATTGATACCTCGTGGGCGGTCTTTTATCCGGCACTGTATGTCGATGCGGTTGCCGCGTACCAGTCTCCGATCTTCACGCTCGGCGAATTTGGGTTGGTGGCATCGGTGGTCTACCACGCCTTCAACGGCTTGCGCATCAGTATTTTCGACAACCGTCCCGCCATGTGGAAGCATCAAGCGCGCGCTGCGGTGATCGTGGTCGCCGCGACGATCATCATCTTGATCCCCACCTTCATCTTGATGTTCGATCACGTCTTAGATTTTTACAACGAAGGCAACGTGCCGATGAACGTCATCGACGCGGTGGTCAAACAGGCACCCTTCGGCGCGGGCATCGCTTTGGCGATCCTTGCGGCAGTGGCGGTGTCGGGCATCACGGGCGTCATCTTGCCGGATCAAAAAAGCAAAGGGCGCGGCAGTCGCTTGGAGCGCTTCTGGTGGTCGTTCATGCGCGTCAGCGGCGTCCTCATTCTGCCGTTGGTGTTTGGACATCTCGCCATGATCCACTTGGTGCAAGGCGTCTTTGATTTGACGCTGGCGGGTAGCGAAGTCGTGGGCACCACCGTCGCCAACACATCCGGCACGGCGGTCGAGTTCGTCGCCAGTCGTTGGAATTTCCTCGTCGGCGGGATCGCCGTTTGGAAACTCTATGATTTCGCGCTCTTGTCGCTGGTCACGGTTCACGGCTTCAACGGGTTGCGCTATGTATTGACCGATTACACCTCTGGCAATCGTCTCGCCCGCAACGCCGCCATTTACCTGTGCGTGATCGGCGCGGTCGTGTTGTTGGTTCTCGGCGGTTTAGCGCTGCTTAGCACCATCGGCGATGACGCCATCCGCTTGGCGGAAGAAGCGACGTTGGCATTGCGTTCGGGCGGGTAAATAAGGTTGGGACGCGATATGTTCCAGATTACGACTGAATAGATAGGCACTTCGGAATCCCTCACAAGTTCCGAACTCTGCGAGGAGTGATTAAAAAGGGGATTGGGAAAAGCCAGTGTCGTTCACATGAAACCAATGGCTCACTTTGTCGATATGAACTTTACCCGGCGCAAGCGGGGACGGTTTGACCGTTTTCCATAGGGTACTTAAAAAACGGTCTCCCTTCGGGGATACACCCATCAGACGGTTACACCTATCAGAAAGGACACGGCGCTATCCCTCCCCATGCCTGAAGGCGGGGGTATCTCGCGCCAATTTTGATGAAGATACATCAATACGAATCCATCGTCGTGGGGGCAGGCGGCGCAGGCTTGATGGCGGCGTTGTATGCCACCAAAGGCGGCGCAAAGACTGCCGTGATCAGCAAGTTGTACCCCACCCGCAGCCACACCGGCACCGCGCAAGGCGGCATCGGCGCAGCGCTTGGCAATCTCGAACCGGATAGCCCGCTGTGGCACGCCTATGACACGGTGAAGGGCGGCGATTATCTTGCCGACCAAAACGCCGCGAAAGTCTTGGCGGAAAACGCTATCGAGGCGGTGATCGAGCTAGAACACATGGGCTTGCCCTTTGACCGTACCGATGAAGGCAAGATCAGCCAACGGCGGTTTGGGGGGCACACCAGCAACTTTGGCGAAAAACCAGTGCGCCGTGCGTGCCATGCCGCCGACCGCACGGGTCACATGATTTTGCAGACGTTGTACCAACAGTGCATCAAGCATGATGTGAAATTCTTCGATGAATTCCACGTTATCGACATTATTCGCAATCAAGGCGCGGTCGCGGGCGTGGTCGCCGTCGAACTGGGCACGGGTGAACTGCACGTCTTTCAATCGAAGGCGACCCTCTTCGCGACTGGCGGTTGGGGGCGCGTGTGGAGCGTGACCAGCAATGCTCATAGCCTGACCGGTGACGGCGCGGCAGTCGTGTATCGACGCGGCATTCCCCTGCAAGATATGGAGTTCTATCAGTTCCACCCCACCGGTATCTACAAGATGGGTATCCTCATCACCGAAGGTGTGCGCGGTGAAGGCGGCGTCTTGATCAACGGACGCGGCGAACGCTTCATGGAAAAATACGCCCCGAACATCAAAGACCTCGCCAGTCGTGATGTGGTGAGCCGTTCGATCTTCCTCGAAATTCGCGATGGACGTGGCATCAAGGGCAAAGATTACGTTTATTTGGATGTCACCCCCGATACGGTCAATCGTTATTTGGCGGAAGCGGGCGAATCGCGTCGGATCACGGGCGAGGACATCGAGAAGAAACTGCCGGATATCCTCGACTTCTGCCGCACCTATTTGGGTGTCGATCCTGTCAAAGAACCCATGCCGATCCAGCCGACCGCGCATTATGCGATGGGCGGCATCCCCACCAATATCAATGCCGAAGTGGTGATGGATGAAAACTGGACGGTGTTGCCCGGCTTATATGCTGCCGGTGAAGTGGCGTGTGTGAGTTGTCACGGGGCGAATCGCTTGGGCACCAATTCGTTGGTGGACTTGGTGGTGTTCGGTCGGCGCGGGGGCATTGCGATGGCGGATTACGTCAAACATGCTGATTATGTGCCGCTGCCCGCCAACCCAACCGCCGACATTGAAGCGGAAATGAATCGCATTCGCAACAGCAAAGGCAAAACCCGCCCCGGCGAACTGCGCCAGATGATGCAAAAGACGATGATGGAAAACGTCAGCGTGTTCCGTGAAGAAAAGCCGATGCAACAAAGCCTCGACATTTTGCGGGGACTACGCGAACGGTACATCAATGACTTGAGCATTGACGACAGGGGCTTCAAGTTCAATACCGATTTGCTCGAAGCGTGGGAACTCGGCTGCTTGCTGGACATGGCGGAAACGACCACACTCAGCGCGCTCAACCGCACCGAAAGTCGCGGGGGGCACAGCCGCGAGGACTTTAAGGCGCGTGATGATCAAAACTGGCTCGTCCACACCTTGATCAGCCGTGAAGAGGGCACCCCTGCCTACCCCACCAGCCAGATCACCCATACGCTGAACACCGCCAAGAAGGTCGATATGTCGCTTGCCGCCGAAGACGAACGTTTCGTACCTAAAGTGAGAACCTACTAGCAGGGACACGAAGTGTACACGACGACCAACGGGACGTCCGCGCGGGCAATCAGGTCGCCGGACGCGCCGTTGGTCGTGTCGCATGGTGTTAGGCACGATCAACGGGGTGTCCGAAGCAAAAACCGGATATCATGAGGAAATGTCAACAAAACTTCGTGATTCCTTAATCATGTATTAGACCTAGTGTCAATAATCAAACGTCTCAATTCCATCTCGATGATATATACTCGATACTATATTCAGCAGACGCATCGCATCTCGATGATAGTTCAAAACCAGAGGTAGAAAAGAGAATCTATGTGTGGGATTGCAGGAATGTATCTTCGGGCAGGGCTAGACGTTTCGGAAACCGATCTACGCGCTATGGGATCAGTGCTGCAACATCGCGGACCTGACAATACCGGAGTTCTGATTCAAGGACAATGTGGGCTTGTGCATACACGCCTCAGTTTGCTGGATTTGTCTGAAGCGGGCAATCAACCCATGGTAATCGGAACGGATATCTTACTGTATAACGGAGAGATCTATAATTTTAACGAGCTGCGTGCCGAGTTAGTAGAGACGGACGGCGTTCGGTTTCACAGCACCTCCGATACCGAAGTTATCTTGCAATCCTTGATTGTTCATGGTGTCGAAAAAACGTTGAAGCGCATCAAGGGCATGTTCGCCTTTGCTTTTTACGAAGGGCGCACCCAAACGGTCTATCTGTGTCGGGATCGGTACGGGATTAAGCCTTTATTTTGGTCGCTACGGGATGGCAATCTGTATTGGGCGTCGGAGGTCAAAGCTTTGGCGCAACTCAAACCGCTGGAACTTGATCCGACTCAGGTGCTTTTTTCCACCGCCAGTACTGCCGAATGGCGTCAAACCGAAACCCTATTCATGGGGATCGACAATCTGCCCCCCGGCACCTATTTGGAGGCGCGTCCCGGTCAATCCCCACGCATCTGTGGCTATTATGACATCATTGACGACGTGGACGAAGCATATTACCGCGAGTTAGACGCTTTAACGATGGACGAAGCTGCCCAGCGCTTTAACGACTTGATGACTAAGAGCGTTAAGAAGATGCTGATCAGTGATGCGCCGATGGGGATCTTTTTGAGCGGCGGGATCGACTCTAGTCTGCTCACCGCGTTGGCGGTGCAATCGACTCGAAAGCTGAGCTTATTTACCGCCAATGTCATCGGCAAGTTGTCGGAGTTTCAAGATGCGACCTTAGTCGGCAAACATGTTGGGATGCCGCTCTATGATATTCCCTTTGAGCAAATGGATAGCATTGAGTATTTGGCGAAAGCCACCTATCACAACGAAGCGCCGATTGTTCGGCATATCAGTGCTATGGCGATGTTGAGAGTCGCCCAGTTGGCGCATACCAATCAAGTCAAAGCAGTATTAACGGGGGAAGGTTCCGATGAGCTTTTTCTCGGTTATCCGCAATTTTTGACCAAACGCTATGAATCCCTCGTGAAAATGCCGATCACGCTGATGCAAAACATGTACAATGTTTTCCCGAAGGTGAAGCGTTATGCTATGCCCTCAAGTGGGGAATCAATCAATGAATTCCTTAACTTATTGTCACAAGGTTATGAACGCCAGCACCAGCGAGAAAAAAGTCGCTCCCATTTTGGTTTCCTGTCCGACAAGCAATTCCTTGACGCCTACGCCTCGATTCAATCGATGCGTGAGGGGATCATCAGCCTGCTTCAGCGCAATGACCGCATGGGCATGAGCGCCAGCATCGAAGCGCGCTTTCCGTTCTTGGATGAAGAGGTCGTGCGCTTTGCCGTGAATTTGCCCGTCAAATTCAAGATTGGTCGGTCGGCGCGCTTTCACAACATCATGCACCCCTTCTTGATCGACAAGGCAGTCGTGCGTAAGACATGCGAGCCGCTGCTCCCGCCCGCCATCGTTAACAAAAAGAAGTTGGGTTTTCCGGTACACGGACATCGCGATATGCGGGTGAAGCAGGGCTATTTTCAAAACGGCTATGTGGCGCAATTAATGGGCATGGACGCCGCCGCTGAAGAGTATATGCTGCGCACACAAGATGTGTATTACATCGCGAAACTCGTCTCGGTGGATGTTTTTGGACGCTTATTCGCGATGGGCGAGTCGCAAGAAACCGTGACACAACGCCTCAAAGAATTCGTCTCAATCAATGTGAAGTGAGAAAAAACATGGATGTCACGTTTCGGATCCGACGCTTTAACCCAGAAGTACAAGGCAAGAATAAGCCTTATTGGCAAGAATTTGTCGTCAAAGATGTGGACGAAACCGACCGCGTTTTAGAACTGCTGCACCGCATCAAGTGGGAACAAGACGGCACCCTGACCTTGCGCCGCGCTTGTGCGCACGGGGTGTGCGGGTCGGACGCCATGCGCATCAACGGCGCGAATCGTTTGGCGTGCAAAATCCTCGTCAAAGATGTGGGCGACCGCATTCAGATCGAGCCGATTTTGGGCTTGCCCGTCCTCAAAGACCTTGTGGTCGATATGGAACCGTTCTTTGATCATTACCGCAGCGTGATGCCCTATTTCGTCAACAACCAACCCGTCCCGGCGAATGGGCGCGAACGCTTACAATCGCAAGAAGACCGCGAGAAGTTTGACGACTCGACCAAGTGTATTTTGTGCGCCGCCTGTACCACCTCGTGCCCGTCCTATTGGGCGAATGGCAAGTATGTTGGTCCTGCCGCCATCGTGCAAGCGCACCGCTTCGTCTTTGATACCCGTGATGAAGGGTGGGAAGAACGCCTCGAAGTTTTGGGCGAACCCAACGGCGTGTGGCGTTGCCGCACCATTTACAACTGCACCCCGGCGTGCCCGCGTGGTATACAAGTGACGCGCGCCATTGGTGAAGTCAAGTTAGCGATTCGGTCGGGCAAGCGCGACGGTATCATCACCGAAAGCGTGGGTCCGGTCGCCAGCAGCAATAGCTAAACGCCCCATCATTTTTGACGCTGGGGACAACGCCTAAGCGTAGGCGTTGCCCTCGGCGCGTATTGCCACTTGAGAAGTCCCCCGTTCATCCTTATAATTCTCAAACATTTCGAACATACCAAACACATCACAGATCGCGAATGGCGATCTGCAAAGGAACGGTTTCATGAAGATTATTCTCACTGCTGATGTATACAAGCACGGTGTCGCGGGCGAATTGATCGAAGTCGCCGACGGCTTCGCCCGGAACTGGCTGATCCCTCAGCGCCTTGCCAAGCGGGCAACCCCCGGCGCACTCCGTGAATTTGAATCGCTGCGCGCCCAAGCCGCTGAACGCAAAATGGAACTCGACGCCCGTTTGAACCACCTTGCCCGTCAAATCGACGGCGTGGAACTGTTCTTCGGTCGCCGTGCTTCGCCCACTGGCAAGCTATTCGGCTCGGTCACGACCGCCGAAATTGCCATCGAATTGAACAATGTCACCCAAATCGACATCAATCGCCGCCGTATCAGCCAGACGGCATTGCGCGAATTGGGCACCCACAACGTCCCCGTGCGCTTGGGGAGCGAAAGCGCCCCCGTATTGAAGATCACGATTGTGCGCGAAGAACAATTTGACAAGTTTATGGAAGCGCGCGCCAACCGTGCCGCTGCCGACGCCGCTGCCCCTGTGGAAGCAGTCGCCGAAACAGCCGATGCCGTAGAAGCGACCGACGCTGTGGATACCCCCTCGAACGAGTAACCATCTTATCTCATACCCTGTGCTTTTCCCGGATAGGGCATCACCCCGGCTGTCGTTCGACTCTGCTTTGGAAGTCAGGGCAGCCGGATGCTTGTCATCGCACCGACGACGGGGCGCTGCTGCTGGTGCCCTGTTTCCGCCCGCTGTTCTTTGCCCTGCCTGTCGAGGGGCGGCACGATGAGACAGCCACCACGCCATTGTTGCTGAGTGCGAAACGCTGACCCTATGGATCCCCAAGCGCTAGGGCGTTACTTACGCCAGACTCGCGAGACCAAAGAGCTGACGCTGGATCAAGCGGAGTCGGCGCTTAAGATTCGCCGCCGCATTCTGGAATCGTTCGAGGTCGGTGATTTCAATCTGCCTGAGTTCGCCCCGATCCAGATTCGCGGTTTCGTCCGCAATTACGCCCGTTATTTGGCGCTCGACGAAGACCGCGTGATCGCCTTTTATGAAGAATCGTTGGCAGAAGCGGCAAACGGCGGCGGCTTATCGGGGCGGCGGCGTGCCCAAGCCAAGCGCAAAGCGAATAAACCGGGCAAGTCGAAAGCCAACGGGCGCAACCCAGTAGCACCCCGCGCGATCACCGATACCCAACCGACCTTACCCGTCAGCGCGCCTTATGATGCCAGCGGCACATCCGGCTTGCGCGATTCGCGGCAGGGTAGCGGGCTGTTGGGGGCGTTGATGCGCTTTTTGGTGGCGTTGGCGGCGCTAGCGGTGATCGCCTTTGTGATTTCGGAACTGTTGCGCTCGGAAACTGGCGAGTCGGTGCCGACCGATCCCGCGCTGGCGGACAACCTCGAAAGCGATATTTTCAGCCCCCTGCCCGACCAACCGATATTCACCATGATGCCGACCCTGCCTGCCGCCACGCCCACGTTTGCGTTGCCCTTACAACCGGCGTTCACCGGGGCGGGGGTCTTGGTCACGATTGAACTGACGCAGCGGGCATTTTTGCGGATCAGCGCCGACGGGGTGGAGCAGTTTGTGGGCTTGATGCGGGCGGGCGATGTCATAGAAATCCCCGCCAATGATAATGTCTCGATTATCTCAAGTAATGGCGAGGGGTTACGCATCGTCTATAATGGCGAGCGTCAACCGATTTTTGGGGATCGCGGGCAGAAGGTCGAATTGGTGTTTGGGGTCACGGGGGTGCAAGTGGTGACCGGTGCCAATCTTGAGCCGACGCCGGAACTTAGCCCGACGCCCCTGCCGACTTCGACTGCCGAAGCAGGGGAATTGCTCGATCTATTGACGCCGACGGGCACGCCGACAGCCATCGAGTCGACCCCCGTCGCGCTGTTGCCCACCGCCGACACGTTGATCGCCGGAGTGACGGCAGCGGATCCGCCAACGGCACTGCCGATGATCCCGAACGCAGTCACGATCACGGACACGATCAGTCCATCGCCCACGTCGTTGGTTGTCCCAACAACGGTCGCGACCACGCTGCCATCGTTGACAACGGTGCCGCCGACGCTGACGGCGACGCTGGCACCCTCCTTTGCCCCCTCGGAGACGCTATTTCCGACAGCGACACGAACGGCGACGGCAACGATTGCCCCATCAGATACACCCATCCCAACCGCCACGATGACGGCTTCGCAAACGGCGATTCTGCCACCGCGCCAACCGCTGCCGGGCGCAACACCCACCAAAGTACGCTAACCGCCCGTTGTGGTAAGGTGCAGGGCGCACCACTGAGTAGCTTAAAGGTTTGCAAGGCATGGCATTAACAACGCGCATGAAAGACAAGTATTGTCTGGTAAGTTTGGGCTGCGCCAAGAACACGGTTGACAGCGAAAGCATGGCACAAGTATTGAATCAACACGGGATGCGCGCTGTGGGTGCCCCCGAATCAGCGGAATTCATCATCGTCAACACCTGCGGCTTTATCGACAGCGCCAAGCAAGAGTCGATTGACACCTTGCGCGAACTGGTCGATCACCGCCGCGCCGGTCAGTATGTGATCGCCGCGGGTTGTTTGTCGCAACGGTACGGGGCGAACCTTGTGCAGGAGATCCCCGGTCTCGATGGCGTGATCGGCACCCGTCGTTGGATGGACATTTTTGACTTGGTGTCGCGCGTGCGCACCCGCAAGCATCCCGAACCGCTCTATCACCTGCCCACCGATGCCGAAACTATGGGCACCGATGAGGGCACGGTGTTGCGCGTGGCACAGCAGGGCGCATCCGCCTATCTGAAGATCGCCGATGGCTGCCGCCGTCCGTGTGCCTTCTGCGCCATCCCCAAGATCAAGGGGACTGCCGTCAGCCGCCCGATTGCCAACATCGTCAACGAGGCAAAAGCGTTGGAAGCAGCGGGCGTCAAGGAATTGATCTTGATCGCGCAGGACACCACCGATTTTGGCTATGATCTCGGTCTTAAGGATGGGCTGGCGCACTTGCTGGACGCGATTGTGGCAGGGGCACCCGGCATTCCTTGGATCCGCGTGATGTATGCTTATCCGGGCTATGTCACCCCCGGACTGATTTCGACGATGGCGAGCCACCCACAAGTGTTGCATTATCTCGATATGCCCTTGCAGCATGGGCACCGCGAGACGCTGAAACGCATGAAGCGCCCCGCGAAGGTGGAATGGGTGTATGAGGCGCTGGCGTCGATGCGCGAAGTGATGCCCGATTTGGCGGTGCGCACCACCTTTATTGTGGGCTATCCGGGCGAGACCGACGAAGAATTTGAGGGGCTGCTCAAGTTTGTGCGTGACCTTGAATTTGATCGCGTGGGTGCCTTCAAATACAGCTACGAGATCGGCACCCCCAGCGCATTGCTGGCGAATCAGGTGCCGGATGAGGTGAAGGATGCGCGCTGGAATATCCTCATGGAGATGCAGCAAGCGATCAGCCTGAAGAAGAATCAAGCCTTCGTCGGCAAGACCTTGAACATTTTGGTGGATGGGCACGGCGAAGCCGAAGACGAAGACGGCAACGCGCTGGACAGCACGCTCAGCTTAGGGCGTAGCTATCGGGACGCACCGGAGATCGATGGCTATGTGATCGTCGAAGGGGAACTGCCTGTTGGGGAGATCGTGCCCGTGCGCATCACTGGGGCGACCACCTACGATCTGTTGGCGACGGTCGATACCGGCGCGCCGATGATCATCGAGCCGGGCAAGATTTACAGCGCGGGGATGATCCCGACGAACGATTGAGGCAAAAAAGCGTCTCACTGGTGACTTTGGGGGGGGGGGATCACCAATGAGACGCACTAGAAGGATACCCGATTCTTGGCGCGAGAGACAACCAATAATTGGGGGACATTTTTAGTGAAAACGCTGGGGCAGCGGGCTGCTCTGGCGTTTTTTTGTTCTGTGTTATGCTTAGCAGAAATGAAATTAGGTGTCACGATAAGTGAGGGGAAACGATGCTCACGCGCTTAAAAGTCTCTGGATTTAAGAATTTGGTGGATGTCGATGTCCGTTTTGGACCGTTCACCTGCATTGCCGGGGGGAACGGGGTTGGCAAGTCTAATTTGTTCGACGCCATCCGTTTTTTGAGCGTGTTGGCGGATAAATCCTTAATTCAGGCGGCGCAACTCGTGCGCAATGAAGATGAACGAAGGAGCGGGGATATTCACGGTATCTTTCATCATGTGGGGGATAAGTACGCCTCGAGCATGTCGTTTGAAGCGGATATGATCATTCCGTCCACAGGGGTGGATGATCTCAATCAACCAGCAGTCGCAACGACAACAGTTTTGCGGTACATCCTTACGCTTGGATATCGTGAAAAAAATCAAAGCTTAGGCGAACTGGAATTATTGAGTGAGGAGTTAACCTACCTCAAAAAAGACCAAGCGATCAAAAACTTGGGATTTTCAACAACTACTGATTGGCGCGATTCTGTGATTATTGGCAAGGGGCGGCAATCTCCATTTATCTCTACGACCCAAGACAATAACGATACGGTCATCCGGCAGCATCAAGATGGTGGAACCAGTGGACGCCCTTTTCCGCACAGTGCTACACGCTTACCTCGTACTGTCCTGTCTGCGACCAATGCCCGCGAAAGTCCTACTGCGTTGTTGGCGCGGCGCGAGATGCAATCATGGCGCTTGTTGCAATTGGAACCAAAGGCGATGCGCCAGCCCGATGATTTTAGTGCTGCCCGTCGTATCGGCATGGATGGGTCACACTTGGCGGCGACGATCTATGCGTTGGCGGCACAAATGCCAGAGGGGATGCTCTACGCACGCATGGCGAACGAACTATCTGAGTTGCTAGACGACGTAAAAGCGATCACCGTTGATCGTGACGAGAAGCGTGAATTGTATACACTGATGGTCACGCATCACGATGGCACAACGATGCCCGCCAAAGCCTTGTCGGACGGTACCCTCCGCTTTTTGGCGCTCAGCGCGCTCGGCTTTGACCCCAATGCCGGCGGAGTGCTGTGCATGGAGGAACCTGAAAACGGGATTCATCCCAAGCGCATTCCGGCGATCCTTGAATTGTTGCAGAATATCGCCGTTGATGCGACGATGGCGGTTGATGCCGACAACCCTCTACGGCAGGTGATCATCAATACGCACTCCCCCGCTGTCGTGCAGCAAGTCCCACAAGAGAGTTTACTGTTCGCCGATTCCGTTGAACAAAAGAACGAGGCACTCGGCATTTTTCGAGGCGTTCGCTTCAGCAGTTTATCGGGCACATGGCGGCAAAAAGCGTCCGATGCCCCGCCATCCGTCGCGCTTGGGGATGTGCTGGCATACTTGAATCCGGTGCCTGTGCATCCGACGGATGAGCAAGACGATTTGACACAGGGAGAAAGCGCTCCTCGGCGCATTATTGACCGCCCCGATGTTCAGGAACTTCAGATGCCCTTGCCCTTTGAGGTTGAAAGCGAATGACAGCATTTCGTTTTACGCTCATCACCGATGGCAGTTCCGATAAGATATTGCTGCCTGTTTTGAGCTGGTTGCTTAAAACATGGCTGCCTGATGTGTCGCTGCAAGAGCGTTGGGTGGATTTTGGCTCACTGCCTAATCGACCGATAACCCTTGAAGGTCAATGGTGCTTCGGTGCTGGGCAATTATCTTGGTACCGATGCGACCGGTCTAGCGCCCTTGCAAAATGACGGGGACGGGGTGGAAATTTTCCCCGGTTCTAATAATTTCATTGAATCACAGATTTGATTATCCCCACCCCGTCTGACCTTCGGTCAGCGCCCCCTCCCCATTGGTCGCTTCGCTTATGTAGAGGGGGAGAGAACGGCTCACAACAGTTCTTAAAAGTCTCCTCTCTACGAAGTGGGGGGCGTCTGCCCATAAGCCGGTTGCTCGTTAGGAAATATCTGCGTGTGAGGTGGGGCAATGTCCCTGCCCCGCTCAAAATCATAGGGGCGACCTCCAATTGGAGATCGCCCCTATAAAATCGCCGCGACCCGAAATGATATCGTGGCGTATTTTTGATGCAATGGCGCTCGGTGACTAGCTGCCGAGCATCGACAAGTCCATGGCAGCGAACGGCACGCCCAAATTGTCGTAGCCGATATTGGCGATTTGCGCACGGACGCCGGCAATGTCATCGGCGGTCGGGGGGGCAATCGGACCCACAAAGCCTTCGCCCGAACCATCAAGGAAGGGCAGCAAGGGGGTAGCAGCATCGGAGACGTTCAAGAACAGGTATTGGGCATAGCTTTGGTTGCTGGAAGGACGGTTGCCCAAATCACGCGCAAAGGCGCGGTGTTCGGCTTCGGTCGCCAAAATCTGGGCGGCAGTCACGGCGAAGGGTGCAGTTGCGGCACCGCCTTCAGCCCAGGTGCGGACGGCAGCCAAGTAAGCGGCGATGAACACGGTCTCCGCAGTTTCGGTGGTCGCCGAGAAGAGCGCACGGTCGGCGAACAGGGTTTCGGGGACATAAAATTCGGTGAACAGGGGCACCGCGCCCAAGGAGGTCAACAGTTCAAAGTGGTCTTGCTCTGCCAAGAAACCGGCTTGCATGTACGCCACTTCTTCGGGGGAGAGTTCCAACGCGGCGGCGTTGTTGATGGCAGCGAGGTAGTGGGTGGTGGCGAACAATTCGGCGGTGGCGGCGACGTTGATGATGGTGGCAGTATCGTTATTTTCCACCATATCCTGACCGAGAACCTTGTTGAAGCCGTAGAAGCTGTTGAAAATGCCGACGGCACCCACACCGGCGAGGGCGCTGCTCTTGAGGAATAAACGACGCGAAAGATTAGCCATGAGAAACCACTCCTAAAGTAAATGTGCAAACTAAGGATGAAGCATTGAGTGCTTCATGACACCATTCGCGCCGGATCAGCGGGTTGGATGAGGGCGACGGCACTTCTCATGACTCGCTTAGAATTGACCCCCTTCCTCATCCCCGTTATAATCTCTGTGAATTCCTCAACTCCTTTTGTGAAGACTCGAAAAAGGCGCTTCAATACCAGATGTCTGACCTGATCGCGGGGTACACTTCATAAAAATGCCATGACCGATCAGACGCCGCTTGCCGAGAAATACCTGATGCAGCGCATTGTCGCCCGCGACCAAAAAGCGCTGGTGGAGATGTACGATCTCTTTGGCGCGATGGTCTATGGCATGGCGTTGCGGGTCTTGGGCAGTAGCGCGCTTGCCGAAGAAGTCGCCCAAGACACCTTCCTAAAAGTGTGGAATCAAGCGGCGGAGTGGGATGCCGGACGCGGCAAGCTCGTCACTTGGTTGTTGACAATTACCCGCTACACCGCCATCGATCACCTGCGCAAAGAATTGCGGCGCAATGCCGATAGCACCGTCGATATCGAGACCGTGTTTAATGTCTTAAGCCAATCCAGCCTCGTCGAAGGTGATCAATGGGCAAACGCGCAGGTGTTGAAAAAACTCATCGCGCAACTATCCGCCGAACAAATCCAAGCGATTGAGATGGCATTCTTCAAAGGCATGTCCCATAGCGAGATCGCCGAACAGCTCCAGATCCCACTAGGCACCATCAAGAGCCGGATTCGACAGGGGTTGCAAACCCTAAAAAAACTCTGGTTAGACTCGGTCGAATGAATTTTCCCTTAATTTTCAATCCATTGATGACCACGCAGACGAACAGTGAAATATAATCGCATCACGCGATAAGTCGTATTTGAGGATATAAGCTAAAACAAGACGATGGATGTAAACAAGTCGGGTACCCCCTTAGCTGTTGACTGTGATGAACTGCGCGACTTGCTCCCTGCGTATGGTTTTGGCTTGCTGACCCCCGCCGAAACAGCGCGGGTCGACTCTTTATTGCCCTACTGTCCCGAAGTCGCGGCGGAACTGCCGGATTATGCGGCCATGAGCGCCAGCCTCCTCTTGAGTACGGAAGCCGTAGCGCCTCCGCCATCGCTGCGTGGATCGTTGTTGGCGCGCCTTGGCGAGCAAGAAGCGGGGTCAAGCGCGCCCGCGCCTGTGCCCACCATCGCCTTGGTCGCGCCGCCAGCACACCCACGCCGCGCCCCGCGTTGGTTGTGGGGGGCGGTGGCGGCAGCGGTGCTGCTGCTCGTGGCGACCAATGCCCTATGGTTTACGCAATGGCGCGAGACGCGCACCGCGTTGGAGACGGCACAGCTTCAGGTATCACTCTATCAACAGCGACAAACCAACCTCATACGGGCGGCGGCGGGCGACACTCCGACGGTGCGCCTGTTCTCGACGACGGACAGCGCTCAACCGATTGGCACGGTCTTTTGGGACGCGCAAGCCGGATCTGCCACCTTGATCAGCGATCAACTGACGGCATTATCCCCCGCCGAAACCTACCAATTGTGGCTGATCGACGGGGCACAGGTGAACAGCGCGGGTGTATTCGCGGTCGGCGAAACAGGCGAAACGGTCTACACCTTTGACGGCGCGCAAGCGTTGGCGACCGGGCAACTCATCGCTATTTCGGTGGAACCCGCGGGCGGCAGCCCCGCCCCCACACGCGATCCACTGGCGGTGGGCGAAGTGTGACAAGGGCAGGGGTTAGGGATTGGGGTTTAGGGGTTAGCGAAAAGCGTAACCCCTAAACCACTTTTCGCCTTTACGCCCGCCCCACTAAGCGTTATGCTTTTCCCCAATCCCTACCCCCTAAATCCTGATCCCTGAAACGGACTCCCATGAACATTAATTACAATGCCCGTATTGAACAACTGCAAACTTTTGACGGGGTGGATGTCGTCGCCATCGTCCCCGGATCGAATATGGTCTACTTCACCGGCTTGGACTATCACCTGTCCGAACGCCCGATCATCGCCCTCGTCAACAGCGATGGCTTATCGTTGATCGTGCCGCGCTTGGAGGTGCCCACCATTCAAAAGCGCCCCGATCTCGAAGCCCGCTTGTTCATGTGGGATGACGCTGACGGCTATGAGGGCGCGTTTCGCGAAGCGGTCGAGGCGCTCGGCTTAGACGGCAAGACCATCGGCGTGGATGGCTTAACCATGCGCATCACCGAATGGCTGGCGTTCCTTAAGGTCGATCCGTCCATCAAGGTGAAGCCGGTTGAGCGGGACCTGATCGGCATCCGCGCTCGCAAGACCGCCGAAGAAGTCGCCCTGATGCGCCAAGCCATCGCCATCAGCGAGACGGCGTTAGAGACGCTGATCAGCGAAGTGCGCCCCGGCATGACCGAACGCCAAATCGCCGCCCGCCTCGAAGCCTTGATGCTGGCGGGCGGGGCAGAGGGTTTATCGTTTGGGACGTTGGTGCAAACCGGTGCCAACAGCGATAACCCGCACGGCACCACCACCGACCGCGCGATCCACGCCGGTGAATTTTTGCTGATCGATTACGGCTGTAAAGTTGGGGGCTACCCGTCCGACATCACCCGCACGTTTGTGATGGGGGCACCGACCGACGAGATGCGCCGCATTTACGAGACGGTGTACGCCGCCAATGCAGCGGGCAAAGCCGCCGCCCAGCCGGGCGTGACGATGGGCGCGGTCGATGCCGCTACCCGTGCCGTGATCGAAGCGGCGGGCTATGGCGACTACTTCACCCACCGCACGGGGCACGGCTTGGGCTTGGATGTCCACGAGCCGATCCCGCAGATCGCCCCGCGTGTCGAGGATGTGCTGGAAGCTGGCATGGTGTTCACCATCGAGCCGGGCATTTATATCCCCGGCATGGGTGGCGTCCGCATTGAGGATAACGTCCTCGTGACCGCCGACGGTCTCGACGTGTTGACCAGCTTCCCGCGGGAGCTGCGGACGCTGTAGAGTCTGCTGCAAAAGTCGGGCGACCCCATGGGGTTTCCCCTACGAGACCCGCTGTTGTAGGGGCGACCCAATGGGGTTGCCCGCCGATTCAAACCTTTTTGCAACAGACTCGTAACTACTCATGCTGAAAAACGGTCGGTAATAAAGGGAGAAATGACCGTTGGCGGCAAATGGGTGGATATTCGGCGCGCGAACTTTCATGTTAATGAACGATTGACAAGCGCCTAATCCACCCCTACATCCACGTTTCGGGGGGTATTTTCCTGTTTTTCTTCACGCCTTCATGCCTCCCTATTTATTTTATTCTGTTTCGTAATTACACACCCCTCACCCTAAATCCCTCTCCATAAGCGAAGCGGCGGGGCGAGGGACTTTCTACTGCGTTTCTCCCCTTCTCCTCTTGTGGGAGAAGGGGTCGGGGGATGAGGGGTACCTGAGTAGTCACACAGACTCACTGTAAACCTCCCTCATCCCCGCCTCGTCTTAGCGCGTGCTGCTGCCATCATCGAAAATACCGGTGGGGTGGCAGCCGCGATTTGTCCGCGCCGCTTGTTGTTCGAGACTGCTGAATTCGTCGGCATAGCGCGTATCGGGACGATACACCACTGATTCCGCCCAGCCATCTTGGACGAGTTGCTGATTGACGAACACGCCATCGACATAGATCAAGCGTAAGAGCCGCCCGTATCGATCGGTATTGCTTTCATCCCGCGCCATTTGCACCGTTTTATTTTGGACGAGACGGGTGTTGGCGTCTTTGGCATCTTGGTAACACGACTCGTCCCGTTCGGGAGTGTTGACGCCGACATAGCGCACGCGATACCCCACCCCATCGATATCAACTTCAATGGTGTCCCCATCGATGATGCGCGTCACGCGGGCGGTTTCGGCGTCGGCGGGCACGGTGACGCGGGCACCGCCCCCGCCCGCCGTTGAGCCGATGCTGGCTTCATCCAAAGTACAGGCAGTCGCCACTACCGCGATTGCCGCAAGCGCGATCCACTGTTTGAGAAATTTCATCAATTTGATCCTGCACCGAACTGGCTATATACTGGAAATAAATTGAGAAAGAGTGTACCACTAAACCATTATGGATGACTTGATCATCATCTCTGACGTTCGCCCCACCCGAGTGGACGCCGTGCGCAATCGCGATCACATCTTGCAGATCGCGCGGACGCTTTTTGATTCACAAGGGGTCGAGGCGGTCACCATGACCACCATCGCCCAAGAAGCGGGAGTCGGCAAGGGCACGTTGTATCGCAACTTCCCCGACAAACTCTCATTGTGCCAAGAACTGCTCGATCACGAACAGCGTGATCTGCAAAACCGGACGCTGGCAAACCTGCGGGCGGGCGTCGTGTCGCCCTTGGAGGCACTGGTGTGGTTTTTAGAGAACGCCTTGATGTTCGTGTGGCGCAACCTTGATTTTATCAGCGGCGGGGATGCCGTCATCCCACTGGAGCATCCCGCGCACTACTGGTGGCGACAAACTCTTCGCGGCTTGATCGTGCAGATCAACGCCACTGTCGATCCCGATTACCTCGCCGATGTCCTGTATGTGCTGCTCGATCCGCGCGTCATCCGCTACCAGCGCGATGCCCATCATTATGATCAAGCCCACATCGCCGATCAGATCACGCAGATCGCCCGCCGACTCCTAACCCCTTAACCGCGCGAACGTTCGTCCGCCCCTTGGGCTACTGACCCAAATTGCATTAAACGGACTCTCGTCCATTTGCTCACCAAACGCTTATCATCCGATAAGGCGTCTTGTGCTAGAGTAGTAAACGAAAGCGGACGAGCGTCCACTTATTGCTGATTGGCGTCATCGTCTCGCATCATTCACCTTCAATCGACACTCACGAGAGGATTCATTCTCATGGCAACTTGGAATTTTGATCCCGCACACAGCATCGCTAGTTTCTCCGCCCGTCACATGATGGTGACGACCGTCAATGGTCGTTTCACCACTGCCCCAACCGGCAAAATCGAATTTGACCCCGCCAACCCCGCCGCCGCCTCGGTGGAAGCCGTCATTGACGCCACCTCCCTCGAATCGGGCGTAGCCGATCGCGATGGTCACTTGAAGAGTCACGATTTTCTCGATGTCGGCACCTACCCGACGATCACTTTCAAGAGCACCAAAGTGGTCGCATCCGGCAGCGAAGCCGCCAAGATTCACGGCGATTTGACCATCCGCAACGTCACCTTGCCGGTCGTGCTGGACGCTGAATTCTTGGGCACCGCCAAAGACCCGTGGCAAGGGCAGACCCGTGCTGGCTTTAGCGCCACCACCAAAATCAACCGTGAAGACTTCGGTCTGACCTGGAACGTCGCGTTGGAAGCGGGAGGCGTCTTAGTCGGCAAAGACATCAAGATCACCCTCGACATCGAAGCGGTCAAGGTCGAAGAGACCGTCACCGCCTAAGTTTTTTAAGCGGATGCGATGCCCACGAAGATGCCCTAACTGGCGTTTTCGTGGGCATTTTCACTTTTTGGGTGAGGAACTTTCGACCTCCCACAGGGGGCAATAGGGCGGCGTCCCTATTGCCCCTTGTTTATTTTATGATTAGCTAATATTTTTCATCTTTCCCTTATTTCATGATAGAATATCGTGACTACTCAGGCATAGAAACAGAGTAACTACACACCCCTCACCCTAAATCCCTCTCCATAAGCGAAGCGGCGGGGCGAGGGACTTTCTACTGCGTTTCTCCCCTTCTCCTCTTGTGGGAGAAGGGGTCGGGAAATGAGGGGTAGCTATGTAGTTCGCCAATGTCACATTACACGCACGTTCTAAAAATGTCGAAAATCCTCCTAGAAAACGGGCAAATGGTGGGACGCGCAACGGCGCGTCCGCGAATTTATGGTCACAAACGGACGCTACATT
>Ga0209181_10002502_pt1 | contig 29971 bp, 25 predicted proteins | sample MAT05_FD_187208 | JGI IMG/M metagenome (GOLD analysis project Ga0209181, IMG submission 187208) | Freshwater microbial communities from Lake Fryxell liftoff mats and glacier meltwater in Antarctica - MAT-05 (SPAdes) (version 2) | ecosystem: Environmental > Aquatic > Freshwater > Ice > Liftoff... | reverse complement strand
ACGACTTCTACTACCGCTGGGCCGATCGCGGCCCATTCGCTGCGCATACGGGGTTGTGGGAGAACCGCATCACGCGCATGAGCGAGGCCGACATCTGGGGTCACCGCATCGACGAGCAACTGAGGCGATTGAAGCAGCCGGTGCTGATGGTGCACAGCGACCGCGCCGCCACGGGGCCGCTGATCCCGCGCCGCCTGTTCGATGAGATCGCCTCGAAGAACAAACAGGCGGTCTGGCTCGAAGGGCGCAACCAGATCCAGTTCTACCAGGACCCGATGACCATCGACATGGTGGTGCCGCATCTCGCGCGCTTCTTCGCTGGCGTGGCGGCCTGACACCACCCACTACCTACCAGCAGGAACATCTACATGAACAAGCCCATGCACCCAACCCGGCGAGTATTCTCCCTGTCCAGTATGGCCTTCCTCGGCTGGGGCGGTGCGGTATCCATGCTGCCCAGCCACGCGATGGCGCAAGTACCGGCGAATCTTGACGCACGCGTCAAGGCCTTCCTGGATCAACGTCGCAACACCTGGAGCCAAGGCATCAACTACTGGAATGTGCGCTACGAAGACGGGCAAGCATTGCATGACCTGGTGCTCAAGAACGGCTTCAAGCGCCTGCTCGAGGTGGGCACCTCGACGGGGCATTCCGCGATCTGGCTGGGCTGGGCCGCCGCCAAGACCGGGGGGAGACTCACCACCATCGAGATTGACAAGGCGCGTCATGAAGAGGCTCTGCGCAACTTCAAGTTGGCGGGTGTCGATGCCTACATCGATGCCCGTCTCGCCGACGCGCACGACCTGGTCAAGCAATTGCCCGGGCCCTGGGACTTTGTGTTCCAGGATGCCGACAAGGATTGGTACCTCAACTACTGGAACGACCTCAAGGGCAAGATTGCAGTGAAGGGCTGCTACGCGGCCGACAACGTCCTGCGCCCGGAAGCGCGCCAGGTGACGCAGTTCGTGGAGGCTGCCCGGCGCGACCCGGCTTTCCGCACAAGCATTGATGATCTCGGCAGCGGCGAAGGGGTGTTGCTGGCCTGCCGCAGCTGAAACGGTTGCGGCCCGCACCGAAAGCCCAACGTATGAAGTCGAATTGGAGCGAGGCTTCGGACACGCAAATATTCACACGGTTGCTCATTTTCGCAAGCGCCGTGGCAGCTTTGTCCGGCTTCCTTCTGTTTGGTCTGCAACCTTTGGCTGTTGCCGAAATGGGGCATTGGCATACCCCTGCCACCGTCGTGCATTTTTTTCAGTGGACCTACCTGGCTGGCGTCACGCTGACGGCTATCTCGTCGGGCCTCGCGCCTGGACCTGATCTGCGGCTGGCCGCGGTCGTCTTCGTGCCCGTGGCCGCTTACACGATCCTTATGGTGATGCCCACGGGACCCCATCGCCTGGGCCAGCTTGCGCCTATTGCGGTGTGGCTTGCCTGCGCGTCGACGGTCATGCTGCGCGCGCTGGGGAGAACACCCAAAGCTCACCAACAACGACCCTATGCGATCCTCGCGTCCAGCAACGCTGGGGCACTTTTAGGCGTGCTGGTCTGGCTGCATCCAGCGCATGCCCCGTCGACCACCTCGTGGATCATCGTGGGCACCATCTTGCTGGTCATTGGGGCAAGCCTGATGGCGATAGTGCGGCGGGTGGGCGTACCGCTGCCGCCACGCGGAGCAGAACGTAGGGCAGACAAGACGGGCTCAGTCTCGAAGAAAGGAGTCTGTGTCGTTCTGATCTGGTTCATGCTTGCCCTGTCAGCGAGTCTGGCCATGATGCTCGCGCACAGGCAGTTCGTTGCGCTGGACCAACTCGACCCGACGATGACTGCCACGCACGCCACCGGAACCGCATTGCCGCTGTTGGTGTTTCTGCTGGCGTACGTGGTGGGGTGGTCGCGCGCAGCCACGGCAGGGAACCACATCGACGGGCGTTGGTTTCGGCATGTAGTCGCCAGCGCCCTCATTGCTTTTTGGACCGCGGCATATGATCCGTCGAAGACCGCAGTGTCAGTGGCGCTGTACCTTTTCTGCACCGCTTGCGTGGAATTGCTGCGGCGCTCTGCGCCCTTGCCGGCTAAAGCCACCCTGTTCCAGGTCGTCCAGGCGGCGGGCGGTGTTTGCGGCGGGTGGCTCGCCTCCCACCTGTAACAGGTACCGCGGGTCGCATCGGTCCGCGATGGCCCTGGGGCCACTCGGCGTCAAATTCGTGCCCTCGCGCCACGTCACGTCTTGCCACTGCGTGGGTACCGGTTCGATGCCTGGTTCCTTCGCCGATGGAGGACACGCATACCCTGGCCGGTGCGCTGACCCGTCAGTGCGGGCTGTGGCAAAGGGTGGCCGCGTGGACGCGTGCCTCCAGCGCCAGGTAGGCCTCCACCGCATCGCCCTCGGCAATGAACAGCTCCTGGCGGCACAGTGCCAGCGCGCAACCGGTCATACGGGACAGCGCCAGCGCCTGGTCCCGGAAGCGTGGCGAGCGGAAATCCCACACCGTCGCGCCCGAGTCGTCAGTTATTTGTTGCATGAGCCACCCCTGTGCCCCTTCATAGGGCGTTCTGAGAGTGATATCGGCGCCATGGCGCCAAGCCTGAGGGCTCGCTCTGCGAAATGTCCTCGGCTACACTGGATCCAACGATGGCACTCCCCCCCGACCTGCGGCCCCTTGAAGAGCTCGGGCTCAATGCGTCTGCGCCTCCTGGCCAGCTGCCCACCAGTTGCCGATGATCTTTCGCATCACACCGTTGACCAAGCCCGCCGGTCTGGACGCCGAACTGGAGCGCCTGTCGTATCCGCACTTCGACACCACGGCCGTCAAGACCGCTGCCATCGACCCGGTCCGGCTGGGTGCTGGAGTCGCGGAAGCACTGCCGCTTGCCGATTGGGTTCAGGCGGTCGGCACCCTGCGCGATTCGCCAGCCGTCTTCCAACAGGCCCATCTGGCCCGGCTACAGGGCACTTTGCTGCCGCAACGGGCACTGGTTGTGCGCCACCAGGGACACGTCGTTGCCGCGGGCCTGACCATCGTCGAGAACGGCTGGGCGGGCCTGTTCGACATCGTCACCGCATCCGCGGCGCGCGGGCAGGGCTTCGGCCGGCGCACCGTCGAGCTGCTGCTGCGCGCCGCCTGGGAACTCGGTGCACGCCAGGCCTACCTGCAGGTCAGCGCCGACAACACGCCGGCACGCCAACTCTATGCCCACTACGGGTTCACCGAGCGCTACCGCTACTGGTACCGCGGCCACCCCGAATGACACAAGGAAAACCCATGCGCGGATTTCGCACTGCCCTGCTCTCGCTGGCCCTGATCGGCTGCGTGCGCGCCGACACCGTGGGCGAAGTCTCCACCGCCTTCATCCTGATCGGCGCCAACCACAAGGTGGTGGTCGCCGCCTACGACGACCCCAAAGTCCAGGGCGTCACCTGTTACGTGTCACGCGCCAAGACCGGTGGTGTGATGGGCGCCATTGGACTGGCGGAGGACAAGTCTGAGGCATCGATCGCCTGCCGCCAGGTCGGCCCGATCGTGTTCACCGGCAAGAAGATCGAGAACCAGGAAGAAATGTTCAACGAACGGATCTCGGTCGTTTTCAAGAAACTGCGGGTGGTGCGCATGCTGGACCGCAAGCGCAATGTGTTGGTCTACCTGACCTATTCCGACCGCCTGATCGACGGGTCCCCCCAGAACAGCGTGACCGCCGTCGCGCTGGGCAGCGTGGCGCTGCCGCCGCAGTGAGCGGCGCAGCGCCGCCCAACGATCTTCGGTGATCCCATGCACTGCGGCGTCTGGAGGCGGTCAACCCGGTCGTCAATGCCGTCACCTGCCTGCACCCGCCAGCCATCAGCCTGCCCCTGCACTGGAGTGCCGACGGGCTGCCGGTCGGCGTGCAACTGGCCGGGCGATTCGGCGAAGATGCCACGCTGCTGGCGCTTGCCGCACGGCTCGCACGGGCGGCGCCCTGGTTCGATCGGGTGCCGCCGCTGTGAGCCAAAAGCTGCCATACTGCCTGCCGATTCAGTTCAGAAGAAGTACGGCTTATGTTGAAGTTCACCTGTTGCGATGCGGCTGCGCAATTCTCGGGGCGAGTGCAGGCGCAGGTGCTGCAGGGCATCCAGCGCGGCTTCGAGAAGGAGTGTCTGAGGGTCGATTCCCAGGGCCATCTGGCGCAGACCCCGCACCCGGCAAGCCTGGGCTCCAAGCTCACCCATCCCTGGATCACCACCGATTATTCCGAGGCATTGCTCGAGTTCATCACCCCCCCCAGCAAGGATCCCGCATTCCCGCTGCAGTTCCTGCGCGACATCCACCGTTTCACAACGCCCCGGCTGGGCGACGAGACGATGTGGGCCAGCTCCATGCCCTGCGTACTGGGCGACGACAGCGCCATTCCGCTGGCCGATTACGGCAGCTCCAACAAGGCGAAATTCAGGTATGTCTACCGCGAAGGGCTGGGCCTGCGATACGGCCGGCAGATGCAGACCATTGCCGGTGTGCACTACAACTGGTCCTTGCCAGAACCGTTCTGGGAGGCCTTGCACGGCACCTGCAATAGCCAGGACACGCTGCAGAACTTCATCAGCACCCGCTACTTCGGTCTGATCCGCAATTTTCTGCGATACGGTTGGCTGGTGCCTTATCTGTTCGGCGCATCCCCCGCGATCTGCCAGTCCTTTCTGCGCGGGCGAAAGTCCGAACTGCAGGAGCTGGTACCCGGCACCCTGTATGGCCGCTACGCCACGAGCTTGCGCATGAGCGATCTGGGTTACCAGAACAGCGCGCAGACCAAGCTGCATGTCAGCTTCAACTCGCTGCCGGAGTACACCGACGCGCTGGACGCCGCCATCCGCACGCCCGACCCGTATTACCAGCAGCTCGGCGTGCGCGACGGCGACCATTGGAAGCAGCTCAACGCCAATTTGCTGCAGATCGAGAACGAGTTCTACGCGGCCATGCGGCCCAAGCGCGTCGGCCGTGACCGCCCGGCCAAGGCCTTGCGTCTGCTCGGTGTGGAATACATCGAGATGCGCCTGTTCGACCTCAACCCGATGGTCGACATAGGCATCACGCCCGAGCAGGCGGCCTTTGCCGATGTGCTGCTGCTGATGTGCCTGTTCCGCGACAGCCCGCCGATCAGCGCGCGCGAGCAGGGCGAGAACGATGAGAACAAACGCCGCGTCGTGACCCGCGGGCGCCAGCCCGACCTGCAGCTGCTGGTGCACAACCGCGAGCAGGCCATGCAGCCGCTGGCGCATGAGCTGTTCGACGATATGGCACCCTTCGCCGAGATGCTCGACACGGCCTACGGCGGCACCCGGTACGCCAGCACCATGGTCACCCTGCGTGAGCGCGTAGACCATCCGGACCTGTGCCCGTCGGCGCAGGTCCTGGACGCATCCCGCACGCACAAGGGTTTCTTCCGGTATGCGATGGCAGTGTCGCAGCAGCATCGCGAGAGCCTGCTCGCACAACCGCTTCAGGGCGAAACCCTGGAGCGTTTCGAGATCAGCGCGCGCGACTCGCTGGCGCTCCATCAGCGCATCGAAGACAACGAGCAGGGCAGTTTCGAGGACTATGTGGCGGGGTACTACGCCTGACCCCCGGCGCCCGAACTTGACCCGTCCTCCAACACCAGAACCGATAGCCGCGCGCGTCCCGCTGTGGCTTTTGACCCTACTGTCGTTTTCCGGCACAGTGGGCATGTACATCTTCCTGCCAGCACTGCCCTATGCAGCCCGCGGGCTGCAGGCCAGTGCTGGCGAGGTGCAGCTGACCATCAGCCTGTACCTCATCGGCATGGCGGCGGGGCAGCTCGTGTATGGCCCCCTGTCCGACCGTTTCGGCCGACGGCCCGCGCTGATCGGTGGCCTGATGCTCTATACCCTGGCAGGTGCGGGCACGGTGTGGGCACCCAGCGCCGACATGCTCAATGTGATGCGCCTGCTGCAGGGGGTGGGCGGCAGCGCAGGCCTGGTGCTCGGCCGGGCCATGGCCCGTGACACAGCCCCGCCGGGCGAAGCGGCGCGCAGGCTCGCCATGCTGAACCTGATGGTGTCCGTCGGGCCCGGCCTGGCACCTGTTCTGGGCGCAGCGCTGGCCGAGGCCTGGGGCTGGCGCTCTGTGCTGGTATCGCTGGCATTGCTGGGCGCGGTGAATCTGCTGTTCTGCAGCTGGCTGCTACCCGAAACGCGCCCGCTGGCCGACGCAGGCGACGCAGGCGACGCCAGTTGGAAGCAACTGCGCCACAACTATGCTGCGCTGATGCGGTCGCGGGCGTTCCAGTGTTACGCGGTTGGTGGGGGGCTGGCAACCACCGCCGTGTACGGCCTGTTCGCCGCTGCGCCTTTCCTGTTTGTGCAGCAGTTGCAACGGCCCGTGCACGAGGCTGGCCTTTTCCTGACCTGGCTGGTCTCCGGTCTGTGGTTTGGCAGCATGGTGGCGGTGCGCCTGCTGCGCCGACACACAGCCCACGACCTGCTGGTGCGGGCCAACCAGATCGGTCTGCTTGTGTCGGTGCTGTTTCTGGCCATGGCACTGTTGGGTCAGCTCAGTCTGTTGGGTGTCGCCGGGCTGATGTTCGTGTATGCGCTGGGCGTGGGCGTGGCGGCACCGACGGCACTGGCACTGGCCGTGCATGTGCATCCCTCGGTGGTGGGCACCGCATCGGGTATTTACGGTTTCTCGCAGATGGCGGTGGGCGCTGTCTGCAGTGCACTGGTGGGCCTGGGCTCCGATCCGGCGCTGTCGGCGGCTGCCGTTCTGGTGGCAGCCTGCGTTGTCAGCCAGATTGCTTTCTGGCTGGCCGCCGACTCGGTGCCGCGCCCGCACCCCTCGGATCACTGACGCTCGCCAGGCCGGTTTTTCAGCAGGTCACGCAGTTCACGCTTGAGCACCTTGCCGATCGCGCTGCGAGGCAATTCGTCAACGATGTACAGGCTGTCCAGCCGCTGGATCTTGCCCAGCCGGGCGTTCGCCCAGCGCAGCAGGTCATCACCAGAATGGACACTGGGTGGCACAGCCCGCAGTACCACGAAAGCTACAGGGGTTTCACCCCAACGCTCTGATGGCACGCCCACCACAGCCACCTCCAATACTGCAGGATGGGCGCGCACCACGTCCTCGAGGTCACTCGGGTAGATGTTGAAACCGCCGGAAATTACCATGTCCTTCTTGCGGTCCAGCAGCGTGAGGTAGCCATCGGCGTCGAAGCAGCCGATGTCGCCGGTACGGATGAAGCGCGCGCCCTGCGGGTCGAACCATTCCGCCTCGCGGGTGCGCTCTGGTTGGCCGTGGTAGCCGGTCATCATTCCCCCCGAGCGGCCGACCACCTCGCCGGTTCCCCCGGGAGCAACTTGAATTCCGTGTTCATCGATCAGCCGAATGTCGTGGCCCTGCGCCGGCCGCCCCACGGTGTGCAGCTTGTGCGGGAAGTTGTGCGCCTCCAGGATGCAGGTGCCGCCGCCTTCGGTCATGCCGTAATACTCGACCAGGCCGCCGGGCCAGCGCCTGAGCACATCGGCCTTGAGCGCGGCAGGGAATGGCGCGCTGGTGCAGAACTTCATGCGAAATGTCGACAGGTCGAACCCGTCGAAGCCAGGCCAGGCCATCAGCCGCTGGAACTGCACCGGTACCAGCATCGCGTGGGTGATGCGGTGCGCTTGAGCAAGCGCCAGGAAGCCCACGACCTCGAACTTGGGCATCAGCACCAGAGTCCCACCGGCGGCCAGTGTCGGAAACACCACCACCAGCGTGGTGTTGGAATACAGCGGCGTGGACACCAGCGCAATCATGTCGCTCGTGTAGGCGTAAGCCGCCCCGCGGCGCACATGGGCCCATCGCATGCCATGCGGCTGGACGATGCCCTTCGGTTCACCGGTGGTGCCCGACGAGTAGATGATGTTGAAGGGCGAAGCCGGCTGCACCAGAACGGCCCGGGGCCGCTCGCCGCCCGCGGCCAACCAAAGCGCCAGCGGCTTACCGGTACCGCAGGCATCCAGGGCGATGCGCGGCACAGCATCGCCTGGGGTGTCAGCCCCCAGGGCCTCCGCGCCCGCCGCGTCGACAAAAACGCGACGGGCGCGCGCATCCTCCACCATGCGATGCAGGCTGCGCTGGCCAGCGCCGGGCGCCAGCGGTGCCACCACGACACCCGCGCGCAGCGCGCCGAGAAACACCACCGCAAAGGCAATCGACATGCCGGCGCAGACGGCAATGGCGTCGCCAGCCTGCAGACCGTCGCGCTGCAACGCGCAGGCCACACGGTCCATCTCTGCATCCAGCGTGGCGTAGTCCAGCTGCTGGTCGCCCATCACCAGCGCCAGGCGTCGCGGCGCCTCCAGGGCATGCGCGTGGACCAGGTCCGCGATGATTCCAAAGTCCAGGTCGATCGAGACGGTCATGGGGCGGGCACTCACAGATGCAGACACAGGCGATCAATGGTAGCGGCACGCCCCACGGCCCCCGACGCTTGGGAGACAATGCAGGGCTGCGCCGCACACCGGCCAAACCGATGTTCCCCCCGCTCCCTCAGGATCCTGCACCATGACCTACCCCCACGTACAACTGTTGATCAACAACGAATGGCGCCCGGCCCGCGGCAATGCCACCCTCCCGGTGCACAACCCGGCCGACGGCAGCGTGATCGGCAGCGTGGCCCGTGCCACCATCGCCGACCTCGACGACGCGCTGGCGGCCACCCAGAAAGGCTTCGCCGTCTGGCGCAACACGCCGGCCCTGGACCGCAGCAAGTGCATGCGCAGTGCGGCCGTACTGCTGCGCGAGCGCGCTGACGCCATCGCGCGCCTGATGACGCAAGAGCAGGGCAAGCCGCTGGCCGAAGCCAAGGGCGAGATCGTGATGGCGGCCGACATCATCGAGTGGTTTGCCGACGAGGGCCGCCGCGTCTACGGTCGTGTGGTGGCCCCGCGGGCCCTGAACCAACAGCAAATGGTGCTCAAGGAGCCGGTAGGTCCGGTGGCCGCCTTCACGCCCTGGAATTTCCCGATCAACCAGGTGGTGCGCAAGATGGCCGCCGCACTGGCCACGGGTTGCTCGATCATCGTCAAGGCCGCTGAAGAAACCCCCGCCTCGCCCGCCGAACTGGTGCGCGCCTTTGTGGATGCCGGCGTGCCGGCCGGCGTCGTGGGGCTGGTGTATGGAGACCCGGCCGAGATCAGCAACTACCTGATCCCGCACCCGGTCATCCGCAAGATCACCTTCACCGGCTCCACGCCGGTGGGCAAGCAACTGGCAGCACTGGCTGGCAAGCACATGAAGCGCGTCACGATGGAATTGGGGGGCCACGCCCCGGTCATCGTCGCAGCAGACGCCGATATCGCCAACGCGGTCAGGGTCATCGCTGGCGCCAAGTTCCGCAACGCCGGGCAGGTCTGCATCTCGCCCACCCGCTTCCTGGTGGAAGAGGCGGTCCGTGAAGAGTTCGTGGCCGGCTTCGTCGCCTTCACCCAATCGATCAAGGTCGGGCCCGGCCTGGAAGCAGGCACGCAAATGGGGCCGCTGGCCAATTCGCGCCGCCTCACGGCCATGCAGCAGATCACCGAAGACGCCGTTGCCCGTGGTGCCACCCTCGCGGCCGGCGGCGAGCGCATCGGCTCCAGCGGCAACTTTTTCGCACCTACCGTGCTGCTCGACGCACCGCTGGACAGCGCGGTCTTCAACCACGAGCCCTTTGGCCCGATGGCCGCCGTGCGCACGGTCAAGAGCATCGACGAGGCGATCGCCGAAGCCAACCGACTGCCGTTCGGCCTGTCGGCTTATGCCTTCACCAGCAGCATCAAGACCGCCCACCAGCTCTCGGCCCAGCTGCAGACCGGCATGTTGTGGATCAACCAGCCAGCTGCGCCTTGGGCCGAACTGCCCTTCGGTGGCGTCAAGGATTCCGGCTACGGTAGCGAAGGTGGCCCGGAGGCGCTGGAGGCCTACCTGAACACCAAGACCGTTGCGATGACCAGCGTGTGACGTCTGCCAACGCACCCTCCACTGCGTTCACCTCGCTGGACCTGCCTCCGGCGACGCTGGAGAACCTGCATTCACTGGGCTACCTCGAGATGACGCCGATCCAGGCCGCCAGCCTGCCGGCGGCATTGCGGGGCCAGGACCTCATCGCGCAGGCCCAGACAGGCAGTGGCAAGACCGCGGCCTTCGCGCTGGCTTTGCTGGCGCGCCTGAACCCGCGCCGCTTCGCCGTGCAGGCCCTGGTGCTGTGCCCCACGCGGGAACTGGCCGATCAGGTAAGCACCGAGATCCGCCGCCTGGCGCGGGCGCAGGAAAACATCAAGCTGGTGACCCTGTGCGGCGGCGTGGCGCTGCGCGGGCAACGCGCGTCTCTGGAGCACGGCGCCCACATCGTGGTGGGAACGCCGGGGCGCGTGATGGACCACCTCGAACGCGGCTACCTGGCACTGGATGCGCTCGGCACGCTCGTGCTCGACGAGGCCGACCGCATGCTGGACATGGGCTTTTTCGACGATATCGCGACGGTCGTCAAGCAATGCCCGGCAGAGCGCCAGACCCTGCTGTTCTCGGCCACCTACCCCGAGGGCATTGCCAAGCTGGCCGAGAAGTTCATGCGCACGCCCGCGCGTATCGAGGTCGCCGCCGACAGTGCGGGGCCGAAGATCGAGCAGCGTTTCTATGAGGTCACGCGGGCCAACCGCTTCGACACAGTGGCACTGCTGCTCAACCACTTCCGCCCGGTCAGCACGCTGGCCTTCTGCAATACCAAACAGCAATGTAAGGAACTGGCGACGGCCTTGCAGCAACAGGGCTTCAGTGCCCTGGCACTGTATGGAGAGCTGGAGCAGCGAGAGCGCGACCAGGTGCTGGCGCAGTTCGCCAACCGCAGCTGCTCGGTGCTGGTGGCCACCGATGTCGCCTCGCGCGGACTCGACATCAACCAGCTGGAAGCCGTGATCAACGTGACCATCACGCCCGATCCCGAGGTGCACGTGCACCGTATCGGGCGCACCGGGCGGGCCGGAGAGTCCGGGCTGGCCCTGAGCCTGTCCAGCATGGACGAGATGGGCGCCGTTGGCAAGATCGAGCAATACCAAAAGCAGGTGTCGGTCTGGCACAAGGCTGAGGAGCTCACCGCCACCGGCCAGGGGCCGCTGCTGCCGCCGATGGTGACGTTGCAACTACTGGGCGGGCGCAAGGAAAAGATCCGCCCCGGCGACGTGCTGGGCGCATTGACTGGCCCCGAGGGGGGCTTCACGCGGGAACAGATCGGCAAGATCAACGTGACGGAGTTCACCACGTTCGTGGCGGTCGGGCGCGGCATCGCGCACGAGGCCCTGCGCAAACTCAACGCGGGCAAGGTCAAGGGTCGCAGCGTGCGCGTGCGCTTTCTCGATCCTGTCTGACGGCCGCACGGCCGTCCGAAGGCGCTTGGCACCGCAGCGCGCAGGGAGCCAGATACGATGGGGGTGCCAGGCGCCAGCCTTCAGCCCCGCGCGTAGGTCGCTCCGCCGTCGACGATCAGCGTGGCGCCCACCACATAGTCGCCGGCGCGCGACGCGAGAAATATGGCGGCGCCCGCCATGTCCTCGGTGGTGCCGACCCGGCCGGCAGGAATGCGCGATGCGACCGCATCAGAATGGTCACGCGCCTCGCGGTTCATTTCGGACGCAAACGCACCGGGAGCGATGGCTGACACACCGATGTTCTCCTTGGCCAGCGTGAGCGCCATGCGCCGCGTCAGGTGGATCAGGCCGGACTTGCTGGCCTGGTAGGAATAGGTCTCCCACGGATTCACCGACACGCCATCGATGGACGCGATGTTGATCACCTTGGCCATCTGCCGCTGCGCGCCCCGGGCCAGCAAAGGCAGCAGAGCCTGCGTGAGAAAGAACGGCGCCTTCAGATTGAGGTCGACCACCTTGTCCCAGCCACTTTCCGGAAAATCGGCAAACGGCGCGCCCCAGGCGGCACCGGCGTTGTTGACCAGGATGTCCAGGTGCTCCTCGCGCTGCGCGACGGCGGCGGCCAGCGCCCGCGCGCCCTCCACCGTGGACACGTCGGCCGGCAGAGCGATGCAGGTCCCCAGGGCCGACAACTCGGCCGCCGTCTGGTCGCAGGCGGCTGCCTTGCGCGCCGAGATGTACACCTTGGCGCCTTGTGTCAGGAAGCCCTCGGCAATCATGCGGCCGATGCCGCGCGAGCCGCCGGTGACCAGGGCAACGCGGCCCTGCAGGGAGAAAAGGTCTTTCATGGGGGCTCCTGTGGATGTCGGGATTCGGGGTGGGCAGAGACAGACAATGGGATTGGCGCGTGGCGGATGGCACCCGGTTGGCTAGCCGAAATTGCGGGCTGCAGACAGGGCTCCGAGGCGGGCGGTGATCGCAAAGAATTCGGCCACGGTCCGCGCGATGATCTCTTCGGCACTCAGCACGGCGTCGATCAGGCCGGCGGTCTGGCCGGCCAGCGCGGGGGCGGCTTCCATGTCGCCGCCGAAATACACCGATTGCAGGCCCGCAAAGGTGGCGGGAGGCATCCGCCCGGCCCCGTGGATCGCGCGCGTTCGCTCCGACTTCAAAGCGCGGATGCACGGCGAGGATTGCTTGTTCAGCACCCAGGTGCCGGTTTCGGTGGCGTCCACGATGGCCTGCTTGTAATTGGCGTGCACCGGGCTTTCGGCGCAACTCACGAAGCGCGTACCCATCTGGATCGCTTCGGCGCCGCAGGCAAAGGCAGCAGCCATGCCGCGACCATCGCAAATGCCGCCAGCCGCAATCAGCGGCACATCCACGCGGGCGCGGATCGCCTGCAGCAGCACCAGCGTCGAGACTTCTTCGGGGTTCTTGAAGCCCCCGCCCTCGGCGCCTTCCACCACCAGGCCATCCACGCCGGCAGCGACACATTGGAGGGCCGTCTCGACAGTCGGAACCGCGTGGTAGACGGTGATGCCGGCGCCCTTGAGCGGCCGGATGAACTTGGCGGGGCTGCCGGCCGAGGTGGTCACGAAACGCACGCCCGACTGGCACACGAAGCGCAGCATGGCATCGTCACTCAGGAAGCGGATCGGCAGATTCACGCCGAAGGGCAGACCCAGCGCCAGCATCTGCAAGATCTCGGCCTGGCAGTTGGCTGTCTCGCCCGATGATGTCTCGATGACACCCAGCCCGCCGGCACGCCACACGGCCGAGGCCAGCGGGGTACGAGCGATCCATCCCATGGGGGCCTGGAGGAGCGGGTAGCGGACACCGGTATGGGCAAGGACACGGTTCATGGCGGGTGCAGTGGTCAAAGCAGTGACTGCAGCTTAGCCGCAAAACGGCGCGGAGCCGGTCACTTGGGTGCCAGGCGCCGTCAGGGTCCTGGCCCACTACAGGCGGAAAAGTTCCCTGGATCTGCCGTCGATTTGGTTGTGCTTTCCCTAGTGGTCGCAGCCGGGTGAGGCCGCTAGCATGCAGCGGCGCAGCAACGACATCCTGCGCCAAGTTCATCTCTGAGGAGTTTCCCCATGCCACTGCTTCTTCACGTCCCGGCGGTCCGGATGGCCCTGGCCTGCGGCGCCATCGCAATGCTCGCCTCATGCGCCAGCGTTCCCACCGAAAGTGCCCAATCCGCCCTGCAGCGCGCCAATGCGGCCATGGGTGGCACAGCGCTGCGCAGCATTGCTTTTGCCGGCACCGGAACCGGCGCCACGTTCGGCCAGGCCTACGAGCCAGGCATGGCGTGGCCACGGATCACCTACTCCAGCTTTGCACGGGCGGCCGATTACGAGAACGCGACCTGGCGTGAGGATGCTGCACGCAGCCGCGCCGAACCCCAAGGCGGGGGTGCCGTGCCGCTCATGGGCACCGGCGAGCAACGCACCACCGGTCTGTTGCGTGGCACGACCGCCTGGAATCTGGTGGGGCCGGCGCCGGTGGCCGCGCCGGTGGCCATCGATGTGCGCATCCACGATCTGTGGACGACCCCGCACGGTGTGATCAAGGCGGCACTGGCAAACAACCCGACGATCGCGCTACGTTCCGAAGGCGGGCGAACACTCAGCGCCGTGTCCTTCGCCGTTCCGGGCCGCTTCCGGGCCACGGCACTCATCAACCGCGAGGGACTGGTGGAGCAGATCGAATCGGTGCAACCGCACCCGGTCAGCGGCGACACGGCAGCGGTGATCCAGTTCTCGGACTACCGCGACGCCGGTGGCGTGAAGTTCCCCATGCGCATCCGCCAGAGCCTGGGTGGCTACCCGGTGCTGGACCTGGCCGTGAACGACGTAAAGACCAACGCGGCTGTGGCGATCGAGATTCCCGCGCTGGTGGCTGCCGCCGCCGAGCGGGTGGTGGCGGAGCCGGCAGCCAATGGCGTGTGGCTTTTGGGTGGTGGCTCGCACAACAGTGTGGCGATCGCAATGAAGGACCACATGATGCTGGTCGAAGCACCGCTGTATGACGGGCGATCGCTGCCGGTGCTGGCCGAGGCAAAGCGGCTGGGCGACGGCAAGCCGGTACGGTTTGTGGTCAATTCTCACCACCACTTCGACCACGCGGGCGGACTGCGCGCCGCGGCCTCCGAGGGCGCCACGCTGGTCACCAGCGAGCTGGCACGGCCCTTCTTCGAACGCACATTGGCCAACCCGAACAGCATCAACCCCGATGCCTTGCAGCGCTCCGGTCGCAAGGCCAGCGTGGTGGGTGTCAGCACCCGGCGCAGCTTCACGGACGGCGACCGGACCGTCGATGTCTATTACATCGACGGCAGCGTCCACGCCCAGGGCTTCATGATGGTGCACCTGCCACGCGAAAAGATCCTGATCCAGGCCGATGCCTTCACCCCCGGAGCGCCCAACAGCGCTGCGCCGGCTCGGCCGAACGACCTGCACCTGAACCTGGTACAGAACATCGAACGCCTGGGCCTGCAGGTCGACCGCATCCTGCCACTGCACGGGCGCATGGTGCCGATGTCCGAGTTGCTGACGATGGTGGGCCGCGGGAGCTGATCATCGGAATCTGGCCGGTCAGCCTGAGCGCAGGCACCCGGTGGCCCGCACGCACCCGAGCCGGCGTGATCGCAGCGCGGGCTGCAGTACAGTCGTTCGATGACGGACATCCTGACTGTGACCCTCAACCCCGCCGTGGATGTGTCGAGCACCACGCCACGGCTGATGCCGGCGCACAAGATGCGCTGCACCCAGACGCACCGCTACCCCGGCGGCGGCGGCATCAACGTGACCCGGGTAATGGACCGTTTGGGCGCCAACTCGCTGGCCCTGTACCTGGCCGGCGGGGCGATGGGCCAGCAACTGCGCAAACTGGTGGCACAGGAAAAGATCGCCAGCCACAGCCTGCCGATCCGCGACGAGACCCGCGAGAGTTTTGCGGTCCTGGATGCCCAGACCGGCAACGAATACCGCTTCGTGTTGCCCGGACCGCAGGTACAAGCCCCTGAATGGGAGGCCTGTGTCGCCTTCGTGCAGACCATGAGGCCGCCGCCCGGCATCGCCGTGCTCAGCGGGACCCTGCCGCCCGGCGTTCCGCACGATGCCTATGCGCGTCTTGCGGCCGTGGTGAAGTCGCGTGGCGGGCGTGTCGTGCTCGATACCTCGGGGCCCGAACTGCGTGCGGCACTGGCCGAAGGGGTGTGGATCGTCAAACCCAGTCTGCGCGAGTTGTCGGAACTGACCGGCCGCGACCTGTCCGACGAATCCGTGTGGCTCGACGCCGCACGCGAACTGGTCACGGCCGGACAGGCGCAGTGGGTGGCGCTGACCCTGGGCGAGCGCGGGGCCATGCTGGTGGGTGCCACACAGGCCTGGCGCGCTGATGCGATCAAGGTGCCGGTGCTCAGCGCGACCGGGGCCGGCGACAGTTTTCTGGCTGGCCTGGTGTGGGCACTGTCGCGTGGTCTTGGCGAAGCCGAGGCCTTCCGCTACGGTATGGCCGCGGGTACGGCCGCCTTGCTGACACCCGGCACCGACCTGTGCCGCAAGGAGGATGTGCTGCGGTTGCTGCCGCAGGTCGCGATGCGACTGCTGGGACACCGCCCCGGAATATCCACGGGTAAACCCTGATGATTCGGCGACAACGCGCAATGGCAATCCGTCAGGTTTTTTTACACCACCTCTGGCTACTGCGTTGGGGACCCGCTCCAAGTCCTTGATTCTCAAGGCCCGCGATTTCTCCGCATGGAACTTGCTAGCGTGATTCCGACGTCGGAGCGCCAAGCACCGAAGCAGTGGGCTCCTGCCCTTTCCAACTCCCGGAGACGCGATGAAACTAATTTCCCAACTTGTCGGCACTGCCGTTATCGCCCTGGCCTCAGTGTCCGCCAGCGCTGCGCTTCAACCAGCGACGCCATCGTGGTCCTCGCTGGTCATTTTTGGCGACAGCCTGTCGGATACCGGCAACGTACTGTCGCTAACGACCGCGTTTGCACCCCCGTCTTTTCCCACCTTTCCGGGCGCTGCAGGTCGTTTTTCCAACGGGCCGGTATGGACCGAGTATCTGGCGACCGGCCTGGGTCTAGCATCCGGTGCGATGCCCAGCAACCGGTTGTTCAATGGCACGAACGTGATGGCGATCGGGGCGCCTGGTGGTCAGAATTTTTCCTATGGCGGCGCCCGTACCGGCTTGAGCGGGTCCGCTGGGGCGACCACCGGACTGCTTGGCCAGTTGGTTGCCTGGGACAACTCACCAAGCATCCTCGGTGGTGGTGGGCTCACCCGTATGGCCGACCCCAACGCCTTGTACGTGGTCTTGGCTGGCGCCAACGACCTCCGCGACTTCCGCAGTGGCGTATCCGGCGCACCGACCCCAACTGTGGTGGCTAGCAGAGTCGTCGGTGCATTGGGCCTGTTGGCCAACGCCGGTGCGCGGCACTTCATGATTTCGACGCTGCCGGACCTGGGACTGACGCCGGAGGCCGTTGATCTGCGATTGACCGTGCGGTCAACTGCCGCCACGCTGAGTTTCAACAGCGCACTGACCACTCTGGCTGGCAGCTTTGACGCCAACTTCCTGGCGACCCGTGACGTGGACCTCGACATCCGCACAATCGACTTCTACGGCCTGTTCAACAAGGTCGTCGCCGACGCCGCGGGAGGAAACAACGGTAGCGTGTATGGCATCACGAACATTTCCACCGCCTGCATCACGCCGGGCGGGGGCTCTGGTGAGTACTACTTTGCTGATGCAGTTGGCGTCGCCTGCGGTGTGGCGGCGTTTTCGGACAAGCTGCACCCTTCCGCCCGATCGCACGAGCTTTTGGGCGCGCTGGCATTGCAAACAGCGATGGCGCCGGTACCCGAGCCCGCCGAATATGCGATGCTGATTGCCGGACTGCTGGTGATAGCCGGCATCCGTCGTCGCACAAAAGCGCCCGCCTGAAACTCACCGGCAGGCTGGTCCGGACCCGTCTGCCTTGAACCCAGACCACGACGGCGCCAACGGCGCCGTTGTTCATGGCTGGCGCAAAGTCACATGTTGCGCCGATACTGCCCGCCCACCTCGAACAGCGCGCTGGTGATCTGACCCAACGAACAGACGCGCACTGCGTCCATCAGCACCTCGAAGACATTGCGGTTGGCGATCACGGCTTCCTGCAGGCGCTTGAGCATCGCGGGCGCCTCATGCGCATGCCGCTGGTGGAAATCGGCCAGGCGACGGAGCTGGCTCTGTTTTTCCTCCTCGGTCGAGCGGGCCAGTTCCAGCTTGTCCTGCACCTGATCACCGTGCGGATTGCGGAAGGTGTTGACGCCCACGATCGGCAGCTCACCCGTGTGCTTGAGCATCTCGTAGTGCATCGACTCGTCCTGGATGCGGCCGCGCTGGTAACCCGTCTCCATTGCACCAAGCACGCCGCCGCGTTCGGCGATACGCTCGAATTCGCTGAGCACCGCCTCCTCCACCAGTTCGGTCAGGTCCTCGATGATGAAGGCGCCCTGGCTCGGGTTCTCGTTCTTGGCCAAGCCCCACTCGCGGTTGATGATGAGCTGGATCGCCATGGCGCGGCGCACCGAGTCTTCGGTCGGTGTGGTGATGGCCTCGTCGAAAGCGTTGGTGTGCAGGCTGTTGCAGTTGTCGTAGATCGCGATCAGCGCCTGCAGCGTGGTGCGGATGTCGTTGAACTGGATCTCCTGCGCGTGCAGGCTGCGGCCGCTGGTCTGGATGTGGTACTTCAGTTTCTGGCTGCGTTCGTTGGCACCGTACTTCTCTTTCATTGCCACGGCCCAGATGCGGCGAGCGACGCGGCCCATCACCGTGTACTCGGGGTCCATACCGTTGGAGAAAAAGAAACTCAGATTGGGTGCGAAGTCATCGACATGCATGCCGCGCGCCAGATACGCCTCGACGAAGGTGAACCCGTTGGAGAGCGTGAACGCCAGCTGGCTGATCGGGTTGGCCCCGGCCTCGGCGATGTGGTAGCCGCTGATCGACACGCTGTAAAAATTGCGTACCCGGTGGTGCACGAAATACTCGGCGATATCGCCCATGACCTTGAGCGAGAACTCGGTTGAGAAGATGCAGGTGTTCTGGCCCTGGTCTTCCTTGAGGATGTCGGCCTGCACCGTGCCGCGCACGTTTTCGAGCACCCATTCGCGGATCTTCGCGGTTTCGGTGTCGGTCGGGTCGCGGCCGTTGTCGGCCTTGAACTTGTCGATATTCTGGTCAATGGCCGTGTTCATGAACATCGCCAGGATGCTCGGCGCAGGGCCGTTGATCGTCATGCTGACGCTGGTCGCCGGGCTGCACAGATCGAAACCACCGTACAGCACCTTCATGTCCTCCAGCGTGGCAATGCTCACGCCGGAATTGCCCACCTTGCCGTAGATGTCGGGCCGCAGGTCCGGGTCGTTGCCGTACAAGGTCACCGAGTCGAATGCGGTCGACAGGCGCTTGGCCGGCATGCCGGAGCTCAGCAGCTTGAAGCGGGTGTTGGTGCGGAAGGCATCGCCCTCGCCAGCAAACATGCGGGTCGGGTCTTCGTTTTCGCGCTTGAAGGCAAAGGTGCCGGCGGTGTATGGGTAGCTGCCCGGCACGTTGTCGAGCATGAGCCACTTCAGGATCTCGCCGTGGTCTTCATATTGCGGCAGCGCCACCTTGCGGATCGGCGTACCGCTCAGTGAACGGGTGACCAGCGCGGTGCGGATTTCCTTGTCGCGTATCTTGACCACGTACTCGTCGCCGGCATAGGCCTTGCGCATTTCCGGCCACTGGGCCAGCAGCTTGCGTTCGGCGCCGCCGAGCAGGGCCTCGCGGTGTTCGGCCAGGCCGGTGACCGCCTCGACCGCGCGCACCTTGTCGGGATTGGCGACCGTGAGCATGCGCGCCGATGCGCGCAGTTGCTGGATCTCGCGCGCGGTGATGGCCTGGCTGCGGGCGCGGGCCTTGTAGTCGCGCACGGTATCGCTGATCTCGGCCAGGTAGCGGGTGCGGGCTGCCGGCACCACCGGCGTCTGGTTCGTGCTGTGGCGCACCGCCGCGCGCGGCAGGCTGCCCGGCTCAACCTGCAGCCCCAGCGCCTGCAGGCGTGGCAGCAGCGCCTGGTACAGCGCGGTGACCCCATCGTCATTGAAGCGTGCGGCCATGGTGCCGAATACCGGCATCTGGTCGGCCGGTGTGGTCCAGGCCTCTTGGTTGCGCTGCACCTGTTTGGCAACATCGCGCAGCGCGTCACGAGAACCCTTGCGGTCGAACTTGTTGATCGCCACGAACTCGGCGAAGTCGAGCATGTCGATCTTTTCCAACTGGCTGGCGGCGCCGAACTCGGGCGTCATCACATACAGCGGCACGTCGACGTGCGGCACGATGGCGGCATCGCCCTGGCCGATGCCGGAGGTTTCGACCACGACCAGGTCGAAACCGGCGCACTTGCAGGCGGCGATCACGTCCGGCAGGGCGGCGCTGATCTCGGAGCCGAAGTCGCGGGTCGCCAGGCTGCGCATGAATACACGCTGCTCGCCGCTACGGCCCCAGGGCGAAATCGCGTTCATGCGGATGCGGTCGCCCAGCAACGCACCGCCACTCTTGCGCCGAGACGGGTCGATCGAGATGACCGCGACCCGCAGCCGGTCGCCCTGGTCCAGCCGCAAGCGGCGGATTAGTTCGTCGGTGAGTGAGGACTTGCCTGCGCCACCAGTGCCGGTGATACCCAGCACTGGAGTCTTGCAGGCCGCAGCCTGGGTGCGGATATCAGCCACAAGCCGGGTAAATTCAGGGCTGGGTGCACCCTTGTCCTCGCCTGCGGCCTTCTCGTTTTCCAGCGCGGTGATCAGCTGGGCAAGTGCACGCCAATGCGTTTCGCCGTGGCCCTTGATCGCCTGCACACCGGTGGGCGCAAAACCGGTGAGGTCCTTGTCGCAGCGCATGACCATCTCGCCGATCATGCCGGCCAGGCCCATGCGCTGCCCGTCCTCCGGGCTGAAGATGCGGGCGACGCCGTAGGCGTGCAGCTCTCGTATCTCGGGCGGCACGATCACGCCGCCGCCACCGCCGAACACCTGGATATGCCCGCCGCCACGCTGGCGCAGAAGATCGACCATGTACTTGAAGTATTCGACATGCCCGCCCTGGTAGGAGCTGATGGCGATGCCCTGCACGTCTTCCTGCAGCGCGGCGGTGACCACCTCGTCGACGCTGCGGTTGTGGCCGAGGTGGATGACCTCGGCCCCCATGCCCTGCAGGATGCGGCGCATGATGTTGATCGCCGCGTCATGGCCATCGAAGAGACTGGCCGCTGTCACGAATCGGACCTTGTGCATGGGGCGGTAGTTGGCCAGCGCCTTGGACTCGGCGGACAGATCGGTCATCGGGGTCTCCTGAAGCGCGTCGTGGACGAGGCGCAATTTTCGCGTTGACGTTGACGTTGACGTTGACGTTGACGTTGACGTTGACGTTGACGTAAACGTCAACTCTAATCGATTTGCCAGACCTTGGCTACTGGCAGCCAGCGCGTGGCAGGCAGCGCGTCAGATCTTGCGGGCCAGCCACATGCCCGGCAACATCGCCAGGACAAAAATGACCGTGTCGATCTGGCCGATCAGCAGCGTGGCCATGGCCGGGCCAGGGCAATACCCGCTCAGGCCCCATCCGACACCGAAGATGATCGCACCCAGAACCAGGCGCAGATCGATACTGTCACGCCGCGGGAGCACGAATGAGCGGCCGAACCAGGGCCGCACACTGGCGCGCGGTGTGGCAAAGAATGCCAGCAGCGTCACCATCACCGCGCCCCCCATCACGAACGCGAGCGAGGGGTCCCAGAGCCCGGGGAAAGGCCCGGCGAACATTTCCTTCACATCCAGGAAGGCCAGCACCTTGGAGGGCTGGGTCATGCCCGCCATGACCAGACCGGCGGCAAACACGAACCCGGCCAACAGCGACACCAGCAATGCCGCAGCGGAGCGCACGGGTGCCGTGGCAGATCCATCATGAAACGTGGAGTCCTCCAACTCCGCCTGGGCGACGCCGACACTGGCGCTGTCGCGGCTACTGCGGCGGCCGCGCCCCGAGCGCCGACTCACCGACGAAAAAACCATTGCAGCCCCTCCTCGATCACGGACACCCACCACTCGGCCGGCGGCAAGTGGGCGGTTATCAGGACCGTGAACATGGCAGTCACCATGAAGACCACGACCGCCAGCGCCGAGCGACGGGACCGCCGCCCCAGACCGCACACACCATGGCCACTGGTACAACCCGAACCCAGCACGGTGCCGAACCCGACCAGGAAGCCGGCCGGGATCAGCATGAAGGCCGAACGGGCCTCGACTTTCGGTATCGCAAACAGCCAAGTGAACAGGGCACCCCCTCCCACCAGGCCGAACAGGAAGGCCCAGCGCCACAAGGAAGATTGCCGTTTGCTCGTCAGCACACCGCTGGTGATGCTGCTGACCCCGGCGATCCGCCCTACGCCCGCCAGCAGGATCCAGCTGGCCACGCCAATCAGGACACCACCGGACGCCGCCTCGGAGTAAGCTTCCATACTGAACTCTCCACAGGTTCTCTCTAAACCAGCCGCAAGCATACCCCGACCCGAGGGGAAACGGAGACTGACCCATGCGCCCACTGCAACTGTTCGATCCTGCCTCATCGACCTATACCTATCTGCTGTTCGACGAAGCGACCCGCGACGCGGTCATCATCGACCCGGTCGATGAACAGCTGGAGCGGGACTTGGCAGCCCTGCGCCAGTACGGCCTGAAGCTGGGCTGGACGATCGAGACCCATGCCCACGCAGACCACATCACCAGCTCCGGCTTGCTGGCTGAGCATGCCGGCGCAAAGACCGCTGCGCCTGCGGGATGTGGCATCCACACCGCTGCGGTGCAACTGGCCGATGGCGACGTGCTGCGTTTTGGCGCCGAGGAGTTGCGCGCCATGCTCACACCTGGGCATACGGCGGGCAGCATGAGCTTTGTCTGGCGCGATCAGGTGTTCACCGGCGACACCCTGCTGATCCAGGGCTGCGGCCGCACCGACTTCCAGTCGGGCAGTGCGCAGGCGCTCTTCCACAGCATCACGCAGCGGCTGTTTCGCTTGCCGGATGCCACTCTGGTGTGGCCTGGCCACGATTACCAGGGCCGCTCGCACTCCACCATCGGCCAGGAAAAGGCGGCCAATCCGCGCATTGCAGACAAGACCGAAGCCGAATTCATTGCGATCATGAACCATCTGCACCTGCCCCGCCCGCGCCGCATGGACGAGGCCGTTCCGGCCAACCTGAGCTCCGGCATCCGCCACGACTCCAGCAGTGACAACGCGGCCAACAATGCCGCGCCAGGCTTGGATGCCGTACGCCCGGCTGACGGCTACGCTGGCGACATCACGCCGCAACAGGCCTTCCAATGGTGGCAAGCCGGCGCTGCCGTACTGGTGGATGTGCGAACCGACGCCGAACGGGAATGGGTCGGCTTCGTGCCGGGCGCCGTCGCTCTGGCCTGGAAGCAATGGCCCGGCATGGCGATGAACCCCCACTTTGACAAGGGCCTGCGGGCCCACGTTGACGATGCAAAAAAGGTCCTGCTGCTGTGCCGCAGTGGCGTGCGTTCAATCGCTGCGGCCCGGCGGGCCACGGAGCTCGGCTTGCAGGCCTACAACATCCTCGAAGGGTTTGAAGGCACACCGGACGACAACGCGCACCGCGGGACCAGCGGTGGCTGGCGCCACCGTGGCCTGCCCTGGCGGCAGAATTGAGCCCCGCGCCTTCGCACCACCATGACCTTCCTAGCCATCGACGTAGGCAACACCCGCCTCAAATGGGCCTTGTACCCGGCACCGCAGCCAGGCGCCGCCGTGATCGCACAAGGCGCCGAATTCCTGGACAACATCGACAAGCTGGCCGAAGGCTCCTGGGCATCGCTGCCAACGCCCACCACCATGCTGGGCTGCATCGTCGCGGGTGACGCTGCGCGCAGGCGAGTCGAGGAGCAGATGGAGCTCTGGGACGTGCCGCCCCGCTGGGTGGTGGCCAGCGAAGCCGAAGCCGGCCTCACCAATGGCTACGATGTCCCGACCCGCCTGGGCGCCGACCGCTGGGTCGCGATGATCGGGGCCTGGCATCGCATGCGCTCCCAGGGTCCGGTGCGGCCGACGGTGGTGGCCATGGTCGGCACTGCGGTAACGGTGGAAGCCATCGATGCCAGCGGCCGGTTTCTGGGGGGCGTGATTCTCCCGGGCCACGGCATCATGCTGCGCGCCCTGGAATCCGGCACGGCCGGTCTGCAGGTTCCGACGGGCGAGGTGCGGGACTTTCCCACCAACACCAGCGACGCGCTGACCAGCGGCGGCACCTACGCCATTGCCGGCGCCATGGACCGCATGGTGCAGAACCTGCAGCGCCATTGCGGCGCTCAGCCAAAATGTTTCATGACCGGAGGCGCCGGCTGGAAGATGGCTCCCAGCCTGACCACCCCGTTCGAGCTGGTCGACAACCTAATTTTTGACGGCCTGCTGGAAATGGCGCGCGGCCGCTTTGCGCAACTGCCTGGCTAGCCGGGCGCAGTACCTGCCAACCCGGCAGCGGCCTGGAACATCGCTTGACGCGCCTGGCTGATGATCTGGCCCCGCCAACTGTCGGTGTCCACATAAAAAGCATCCCGCATCTGCTGGCGAATGGCGGCCGCCTGGGCTGCTGGCGCTTCGGGATGCAATTGCAGCCACTGTTCGGCCCGCAAAGCCAGGATCATGTCAGGCAGGGGCAATGTGCCGTACTCCAAAGCGATACCGGTGTATTCGGCCTGCGGGCATTCGTCGTACACCCCCTGGAAGAGCAGGCCGCGCACCGGTGCCGACGACGACGAGCCATCATAGAACGAGGTGACCGGCGTAGCGCCGCCGCCATCCCACCAGGCGCGGGCGCGCTGCAGGGTGGCCGCATCGTTGCGGGCGGCAAATATCCGCTCGCCGTGGCCGCTGGGCCCCAGACCGGTGTGCAGGTCGATCCAGCCGATGCGCCGCGCTTGCTGCGCATGCCGGCGCAATACGGTGCGCAGCGTACGGTTGCTCCAGGTCGGGGCCGTACCGCCGAAAAACAGACCCTGCGGAAAATCATGCTGCCCTTGGGTCACGGCGGTCTGGAAATGACTGACGCCGTGCGCCTGCACATAACCGGCCAGGGCGGCCTGGTTATCGGCATCGGGGGGCCAATGCGCCGGTAACAGCAATTCGTGCAACGGAGCGTAAGCAGCATTGGCCGGCAGTGGTGCGGAAAAGTCCTGGAAGTTGCGGTTCAGATCGACGTTTTCCTGGGTGACGCGGCGCAGGTGCGAAAAGCCGTAGGGGTTGAGCGCATGGATGTAGAGCACCGCCACACCCTGGCGCGCCGCAGTGTCGCGCCACTCTTGGTCGTGCAGCGCAAACACCTGCACGCCACTGCCACAGAACCCCTCCACGCCATGGCAGCCGCTGGAAACCACCAGCAGATGGTGGGCATCCGGTGCACCCGCCAGTGCCACATCCATGGCCAGGGTCTCTGCGTCACGCCCAGGCAGTGGGTGTGCATGCGACTCGATCTGCAACCCGGCCGCTGCAGCAGCCTCGAGAAACCGCCCCCGCGTCTGGGCGTAGGTGGCCGAGAAAGCCTGCCCCGGACTGATCACGGCGCGGGCTTGTTCAGCCAGGCTTGTGCCAGCTCGACCCAGTAGGTGGCGCCCAGCGGGATCAGGTCGTCGTTGAAGTCGTAGCTTGCATTGTGCAGGGTGCAGGGGCCAGCGCCGTGGCCCATCTCGCGGTGTGAGCCGTCGCCATTGGCAATGAAGCAATAGGCCCCTGGCTTGGCCTGCAACATGAAGGAAAAGTCTTCGGCGCCCATCGTCGGCTCCTGGACGATCACGTTGTCGGCGCCCACGATGCCCGCCATCACCTGGCGCGCGAACTCCGCCTCGGGGGCGGAATTGATCGTTGGCGGATAGTTGCGGCGAAAGCTGAATTCGCACGACATGCCGAAGGCCGCGCTGGTGTGCTCGGCGACTTCCTGCATGCGCTTTTCGATCATGTCGAGCACCTCCAGTGTGAAGGTGCGCACCGTGCCCTGCAATTCGCAGGTGTCAGGGATGACGTTGGTGGCCTCGCCGGCGTGGATCATCGTCACCGAAATAACACCCGCGTCGACCGGCTTCTTGTTGCGCGAGATGATGGTCTGGAACGCCTGCACCATTTGGCAGGCCACCGGAACCGGGTCCAGCCCCAGGTGCGGCAGGGCACCATGGCCGCCCTTGCCGCGGATGACCACCTTGAATTCATTGCTGGACGCCATCACCGGGCCGGCACTGACCGCGAATTTGCCGACGTCGGAGCCCGGCCAGTTGTGCATGCCGAACACCGCCTCCATGGGAAACTTCTCGAACAGACCCTCTGCGATCATCTCGCGGGCGCCGCCTCCGCCCTCTTCGGCCGGCTGGAAGATCAGGTACACAGTGCCATCGAAGTTGCGGTGCTTCGCCAGGTGTTGGGCGGCGGCCAGCAGCATGGCGGTATGGCCGTCGTGGCCGCAGGCGTGCATCTTGCCCGGGTGCTGGCTGGCGTGGGAGAAGGTGTTGAACTCCTGCATCGGCAAAGCGTCCATGTCGGCACGCAAGCCCACGGCGCGGCTGGAACTGCCGTTCTTGACGATGCCCACCACGCCCGTGGTGCCCAGGCCCCGGTGGATCGGGATACCCCATTCGGTGAGCTTGGCCGCGACGACCTCGGCAGTGCGCTCCTCCTTGAAACACAATTCGGGGTGCGCATGGATGTCGCGTCGCACACTGGCAATGCCTGCGGCCTGGGCGACGATGGAGTCAATGATTTTCAAGGGGTGCTCCTGAAGTGGCGGATGGGCCGATTACCATCGGGCAAACCGGCATCGACAAAGTGCTGCTAGTCTAATACGCTCCGCAGTACCTGTGCCCGCTGCCCGGTATTGCGGTGCAAGATCATCAGCAAAGGACGGCGCATCGCCATGACTCCCTCCACCACGGTCGTGGGCGCCTGCCCGCATGATTGCCCGGACACCTGCTCTTTCGTCACCACCGTGGAAAATGGCGTGGCGACCCGGGTGCAGGGCAACCCGGCGCACCCGCACACTGATGGCGTGTTGTGCACCAAGGTCTCGCGGTATGCACAACGCAGTTACCACCCGGAACGCATCCTGCAGCCGCTCAAGCGCATCGGGCCCAAGGGCGCCGGGCAATTCACCCCGGTCAGCTGGGAGGCGGCGCTGGGCGACATCGCTGCCCGGCTGCAGGCCATCGTCGCACGCGGCCCCGACAGAGCCCAGGCGATCCTGCCCTACAGCTATGCCGGAACCATGGGCCTGGTGCAGGGCGAGAGCATGGCCGCCCGCTTCTTCAACAAGCTGGGAGCCTCCCTGCTGGACCGCACCATCTGCTCCAGCGCGGGGACCGAGGGGCTGACCCACACGGTTGGCGGCAAGCTGGGCATGCAGGTGCAGTTCTTTGCCGAATCGCGGCTGATCCTGATCTGGGGCAGCAATTCCATCGCCAGCAACCTGCACTTCTGGCGCCACGCGCAGGAGGCCAAGCGCCGCGGTGCCCGCCTGATCTGCATCGACCCGCGCAAGTCAGAGACTGCCGACAAGTGTCATGAACACATTGCACCGCTGCCCGGGACCGATGCCGCGCTGGCCTTGGGCATCATGCACGAGCTGGTGCGCAACCACTGGCTTGACCACGACTACATCGCGCAGCACACCTTGGGCTGGGATGCCCTGCGGGCGCGGGCACTGGAATGGCCGCCGCAGCGGGTCGCCGACGTGTGTGGCCTGGACGCGCAGCAGGTGCGCGACCTGGCCCGCGCCTATGGCGAGAGCGCGATGCGCGGCGACCCGACAGCGATCCGCCTGAACTACGGCATGCAGCGCGTGCGTGGTGGCGGAAATGCAGTGCGCGCCATCGCCTGTCTGCCGGCGCTGGTGGGTGCCTGGCGCCAGCGTGCAGGAGGGCTGCTGCTGTCAGCGTCGGGCAACTTCCCGGTGCAGCGCGCCGCGCTGGAACGGCCCGACCTGCGCACCGGAAAGGCGCCGCGCACCATCAACATGAACACCATCGGCGACGACCTGCTGCGCTCCGCATCGAGCACCTTCGGGCCGGCGATCGATGCGCTGATCGTCTACAACAGCAACCCGGTGGCGGTGGCACCGGATTCGTCGAAAGTGGTGCAAGGCTTCGCGCGCGAGGACCTGTTCACCGTGGTGCTGGAGCACTTCCAGACCGACACCGCCGACTATGCCGACTACTTGCTGCCGGCCACCACCCAGCTCGAACACTGGGACGTGCAGGTGGCCTATGGGCACACCGATGTATTGCTTAACCGCCCGGCCATCGCACCGGTCGGCCAGGCAAAGCCCAACTCGCAGATCTTTCGCGAGCTCGCCCACCAGATGGGCTACACCGAGCCGTGTTTCGCGGAGGACGACGAGAGCCTGTGCCGCATCGCCTACGGTGACACGGTCGATTTCCAGGAGCTGCTGGACAAAGGCTTTGCGTCGCTGCGCCTGCCGGATGCGCCCTTCGCCGAAGGCCGCTTCCCCACGCCTTCGGGCCAATGCGAGTTTTACAGCGCCCGCCTGGCTGCCATGGGCCTGGATGGCCTGCCGGACCACCTGCCCAACTACGAAGCCGTCGGCAGCTCGACGCAGTTTCCGCTGGCCATGATCTCGCCACCAGCGCGCAACTTCCTGAACTCGACCTTCGTCAATGTGCAGAGCCTGCGCGACATCGAGGGCGAACCGTTGCTGGAGATGCACCCCGAGGATGCCCAGGCGCGCGGGCTGGCAACTGGCAGTGTCGTGCGGGTGTTTAACCAGCGGGGCGACTACCGCTGCCGCCTGGAGGTGAGCCCCCGGGCTCGCCCGGGGGTGGTCAATGGCATGGGCATCTGGTGGCGCAAGCTCGGCCTGGACGGGCACAACGTGAACCAGCTCACCAGCCAGCGGCTGACCGACCTGGGGCGGGCGCCTACCTTCTATGACTGCCTGGTGGAGGTGGAAGCCAGCTGATCCCGGCGCTGTCAGCCTGGCGGCGCCAAGCGGGCCGTGGTATCGCCGAACTTGTACACCGTGTCGTTCAAGTGGCGCGCCACGGCAGCAATGTCGGCGTCACTCCACTGCAGTTGCGCCTGCGCCTGCCAGCGCCGCACCTGCACCAGCAAGCTTTGCCAGTGGGTGACCCGTCGGTCGTTGCGCCAATGCACCTGGGTGCTGTGGCAGGCGATGCAATGCGTGGTGTAGAGCAACTGGCCGCGTGACGGTTCGGTCACCGCCTGGGCGTATGCGCCCGGACTTGCCGCCACCCAGACTGCCAGCAGGAGAATGCGCAGCGCGGGCCCGGTGGCACGCGACACGCCATCCTGCAAGCTGGCGCCGGCTCCGGGGCTACCGTGCTGTTGACGGGATGGCGTGCGAATCGTCCGGGACAGGGCTAGGTTGGGGCTGAGCAGCTTCGATGACATGGCGCCAGGATACGCGCTTTGCAGCACAGTCTGCATGCGCCAGCGCACAGTCGCAGCGGGTATGGAACGGACTATTGACAATCGTCAAGAACCATCGCCGCCGCCTACTCCGCCGCTGTCAGGGTGCGGGCATTCTTGTTGCCCGAGGGACCAGGCAATCGAAGGTGCACATGAACCATTCAGAAACGCAGCCAGTCGGTCAGCGCTGCGCAGCAGGATTCAGTGAACCTGCGTTCCGTCAGACAAGGCCACGCCGTACTCCAGTGCCGCGTCGATCAGCGTGTCGAGCTGGTCCAGCGCGTAGGTGCTGAAAACGTACAGGTCGAACTGCTCCGGGCCCCGGCGGTGGATCAGGCAGGGCACGTGGTGGTGCCCACTGAGCCGTGCCTGATCGACCGGAAACGGCGCCAGACGCAAGTCGATCGGGAACAGCTTCCCCAGCATGTCGCGGCACCGCTCCCCACTGACTTGGATGCGGCAACGGGCATGGCTCAGGTCGGTGACCGCACCGACATCGGACGCGATATGCCGGCGCAACCAGGCGCTGTGGTCGACATCGGTGTCGGCGATTACCAGAAGTTCTTCCGGCCCGGTGCGGACCAGCAGGCCGTGCGCTGTTTGCACGGTTTGGCCCGTCAAGGCGGGTACGCCCTCGCCCAGTACAGCCGTCAGTGCCTGCTCCAGTCCAGCGACACCGGAAATCCAGGTGCTGATCTGTGTCACGCTGGCCACCATGGAGGCGCCCAGGCGCACGCCGGTCTGCCCAGCGGCGTTCGGGCGCTGGGCCGGCGCGTGGCCTTCGAAAGGGCTGCGACGCGCAGCCAGGTTGGAGGTATCAGGCACGGTAACGAAGCCCTTCCGCATCGAGGAAACAGGGGTCGACCACCTTCAGCCGGTACTGGCGGCCGTGCACCGGAGATGCGGCGATGACCTCCTGGCCGACACGGGCCAGGCCGCCTTCGAGCAGGCCGAGTCCGATGGCTTTGCCCAGGGCCTTGCTGTAGGTGGTGGACGTGATGTGGCCACGGCCATGGCCGCGGATGGAGTCATCGGCGAAGAACAGGA
>Ga0209181_10002501_pt1 | contig 29994 bp, 27 predicted proteins | sample MAT05_FD_187208 | JGI IMG/M metagenome (GOLD analysis project Ga0209181, IMG submission 187208) | Freshwater microbial communities from Lake Fryxell liftoff mats and glacier meltwater in Antarctica - MAT-05 (SPAdes) (version 2) | ecosystem: Environmental > Aquatic > Freshwater > Ice > Liftoff... | reverse complement strand
AGAGAAGAGGTGCTGATCGCCGTACCGTACTTTCTTCCAGGTCGTCGGTTGCGGCAAACACTGGTGGCTGCGGCGCACCGCGGCGTTCGTGTGGAGATTCTGTTGCAGGGCGCGGCAGACCATCCGTTGATGCAATTGGCTACCGAAGCCCTGTACGCAAAGTTGCTCGAAGCGGGCATCGTGATCTACGAATACCACGCAGCAATGCTGCACGCCAAAGTGGCGGTTATTGACAAGCGCTGGTCTACGGTAGGCTCGTCGAACCTTGATCCATTCAGTCTCATGCTCAATCGCGAAGCCAACATCATCGCTCTCGACCCCGCTTTTGCGCAGGTGCTGCGAACCTCGCTGAAGGACGAGATGACGCGCAATGCCCATCAGTTAGACGCGCACGTCTGGCAACAACGCAGCTGGGCGCAAAAAGTGGCGTCATGGCTGGCTCTTGGCTTGACGCGAATAGCGTCTGTCCTGTCCGGCGCGGTGGATGACTAGGTGCTCCTTATTTATTGGCGCGGTGATGGGGTAGAAATGGCTGAAAGTGCCGGCTGTTGCTGTTGTTCACGCTTTTTCGCATCGCAAGTCTTCCGGCGGTTGCCAAGTCATTCGAGCCGTAACCAATCCCGCGAAACACGAGGTCACATGCAACGTCAGCCAAACCGAGACACCACATGTTGCTGCCAAACGCGATGGCAATCGTCATTGTTCTCGCAAGTCTGGCGTTGCAGAGCGGCTGCTAATTGCGGTCAAGGCTATCAACGGCTGAGATCAATGATCGTCCGGTTGCCATCAACCGACTCAATCAGCGTGTCATGGAATGGAGGAGCGCCGCTTGCCTAGCGTTGGCGGTGATCGAAGACGGCAAGCGCGCGCTGGTGGTGCTTTCAAACAACAAAAATGCCAAGCGGGTTTATGTCGCGTTGAACGAAGAAGTTTTCAGCAATACCTGCCTGACGTGGTTCTGGATCGGCTACATTCCGATTGACCGCAACGATAGACCGCAACGACTTGTTGGTGCTCCAAGCGCGGGAATCCGCAAACCCTGTTTGCCTGCGCGTCCGAACGTCCGCGCATCGGTGCATTAGTCGCCATCATAATGACCACAATGTTTTCTCAGTAAGCCACCGATGACTGATAGCTTCGACCTTTTCCCCGACATGCCCGCTCCGAAACCGGGCAGTACGCTTGAGCTTGTCGCGACGCCGGGCGCCAAACTCACGCCGACGCAACGCGCATTCAAGCGCTATGTGGCCGACATTGAGGCAGTCGAGCTGCAGTTGAAAGAAATTGCCGAACTGTCGAGCCAGTGCCGCCCACGCTACCAGCGAAAATTAGAGTCGCTTCGCGACGATCTCCTCAAGCTGAACCGGGAAATGGTATTGTTTCTTGACCAACAACTATCGCGCAAGGCATGGACGGCGAATCAACGCGCGACCATGAAAGAGATACTTTTCGGTATCGCCGAAACGCTGTTTGAGTCGCCGTTTCACGATGAAATTGAAACGATATTTGACCGGCACAGCGAGGTGTCGCTAAACGACATGAACGCCAGCGAAGCCGCCATATTGGAAGCCGATCTTGCCGCAATGTTCGGCGTTGAACCGCCGGACCAGTCGGGCGGGGCTGATGGGATGGATGAAAATGTGGCGCGGTCGGCTGAGGAAATATTGCAAGATGCCATGCGTTTTCTCGATGAAGAGGAAGACGGCCGTGCGCGCGAAGCCGCGGCGCGCGCCACTGCAAAGGCGCGCAACCGAAAATCAGGCGCTCCCAGCCGCGCCGAGCAACAGGCCATCGACACCGAGAAGTTGCTGAAAGACATTTATCGCAAACTCACCAGTGTCTTGCACCCGGATCGTGAGCCCGATGAAGCCGAACGTAAACGTAAAACCGGTCTGATGACCGAAGCCAATAAGGCTTACGAAAGCCGCAACCTGCTGGCGCTGCTACAACTGCAACTCGAAGCCAATAAGCTCGATTCGCGCGCGGCGGCCACGCTGGCAGACGATCAGCTCAAGATCGTCAATCAACGCCTCGCCGTGCAGCTGCAAGAACTGCGGCTTGAACGGCAACAACTTGAAATGATGGTTCGCGAAGAATTTTTGCTGGAATACAACGTCGCACTGCGACAAGAGGCGATCGAAAAATCATTGAAAGCCACCGTGGCGGGTGAAGTGCAACATACCAAAGAGATGCGCCGAGTCTTCAACCTCATTCAGCAAAGCGATGCCGCCTTCAAGCTGTGGCTGAAGGACGAGCGTGCCATGATGGACGAGAAAGAAAACGATGACATGCTGTTTGAGCAGGCCATGATGGTCGCGATGATGGGTGATCTGGGTAGCCAGCCGAGGGGTGGTAAGCCCGAGGGTGGGAGGCCTAGGGGTGGCAAGCCTAGCGGTGGCAAGCCCAAGGGTGGCAAGCCCACGCGCCGAGGCTGATCAGAAACGGCAAACACGCCTATTGGCGGGCGTTTTGGAGCAATAGTGCTTGAAATAGCCCGCCAATAGGCGAGTTCGTGATTCGTTTTACCTGCGCCCGTTAGCGATGATTCGCGCCACGGTTGGCACTCGCCCCCCGAATCAAGGTCCCCACGCCTTCGCTGGTGAGCACTTCGAGCAGCAACGCATGCGGCACGCGGCCGTCGATAATGTGCGCCGTCTTTACGCCATTGCGCACCGCGTCGAGCGCGAAGTCAATTTTTGGAATCATGCCACCGGAAATCGTGCCGTCTTTGACAAGCTCGGCAATTTTTGCGGGCGTGAGGCCGGTCAGTAGCTGACCACTCTTGTCCAGAACGCCCTTGGTGTTGGTGAGGATGATGAGCTTTTCAGCCTGCAGCGCCACCGCGATCTTGCCCGCCACCACGTCGGCATTGATGTTGTAGGAGGTGCCGTGCTCGTCGACCCCGAGCGGCGCGATGACGGGAATGAAATCCTGACTGTCGAGCAGGTCGATGATGGCCGTGTCGATCCTGACGACTTCCCCAACCAAGCCGATGTCGATTTTTTTGCGCTTATCTTCGGCTGATGTAATCGTCAGTTTGCGCGCGTGGATGAAGTTGCCGTCTTTGCCGGTCAGCCCCACCGCTTTGCCACCGGCTTTGTTGATCAGCGTCACAATTTTCTGATTGACCAGACCACCGAGCACCATCTCGACGACGTCGAGCGTCTCGTCGTCGGTGACGCGCATGCCCTGAATAAACTTGCCTTCCTTGCCGATTTTTGACAGCAGCGAGTTGATTTGCGGGCCGCCGCCGTGCACCACCACCGGGTTCATGCCGATCAGTTTCAGGAGCGTGATGTCTTCAGCAAAGTCTTCTTGCAGGCTGACATCGATCATCGCATTGCCGCCGTACTTGATCACAATGTTCTTGTCCCAGAAGCGCTGGATGTAGGGGAGCGCCTCGATCAACACCTCGGCCTTTTGTGCAGCGGTGATGGTGCCAACCTTGTTGGCGGCATCCTCGATTTTCCGCACGACCGCCTGCTTGGTTGGGGCGGGCCGGCGCTTGGGGGCTGACTTCGCGGTGGCCGGCCTCGCGGTGGCTGGCTTCGCGGTGGCTGACTTCGCAGCGGGGGGCTTGGACGGAGCCTTCTTGGTGGCGGCTTTCTTGGCGGGCATTGCGCGGTCTCCTAGCGTGCTGATGTGGTGAGAATTGTGTCAGCCGATTCTACGGTCATTCTGCCTTGGCTTCGCGTGCCAGCAGTGCCTTCACGGCGTCCCGCGGGTTAGCCTGCTGGAACAAGACAGCATTGACCGCCTCGGTGATCGGCATGCTTACGTGATGCCGATGTGCCAGGGCGAGTGTCGTGGCGGCGGAGTTGACGCCTTCTGCAACGTGGCCGAGATCGCTGAGGATGGTGTCGAGCGACTTGCCTTCGGCGAGCAGCATGCCCACCCTGCGGTTGCGCGACAAGTCGCCGGTCGCCGTCAAAATCAGATCGCCAACGCCGGTGAGACCCATGAATGTTTCTGGCTTGCCGCCCATGGCCACGCCAAGTCGAACCATTTCGGCAAGTCCGCGGGTGATCAGCGCGGCACGCGCGTTGAGGCCCAGTTGCATGCCGTCGCTGATGCCCGCCGCGATCGCCATGACGTTCTTGAGTGCGCCGCCGAGCTCAACGCCGATTAAGTCGGCCGACGAATAGACGCGCAGCGCGCCGCCGCTCAGTGTCGCCGCAGTGGATGTGGCGAAGCCGAGGTCGTTGCATGCGAGGGTGAGCGCACAGGGCAGGCCGCGCGCGACTTCGTCAGCAAAACTCGGCCCTGACAACGCGCCGTAATTGGTCCCCACAGGAACCAAGGCGGCGATGGTCTCGTGCGGCAGTTGGCCGGTTGCTTTGATGAACCCCTTACAGGCCCACACCAGCGGCAAACTATCCGGGGATCGGCGCGCGGCCGTTTGAAGCGCGCTACTGACCGTGGCGGCAAGCCCGCCGGTCGAGGTGACGATTAACGCGAGGTCAGCGTCGCCGATGGCTTCGGCCAAAATTGCGGTCACACGGATCGAAGCATCGAGCGAAACACCCGGCAGATACTTGCTGTTGGTGCGAGTCGCCGCAATCGAGGCGAGCTGTGCGGCGTCGCGCCCCCAAAGCCTGACGTCATGCTTTGCCGCAAGCGCGATGGCGAGTGCTGTCCCCCACGCGCCCGCGCCGAGTACAGCAATGCGCATGCGTTAATCGCCCCAGATCTGGGATAAGCGCACGTAGCCTGCTTGCCCGTCACGGTGTCTGACCGACAGCCAGCCTTCGGCGATCGGGCCGGTGACTTCGAGCAATACCGCGCGTTGTGCATCGAACACGAGGGCGGCGTTGGCGGCCGACATCGCGCGCACATCGGCCGATGCGACAGAAACCTGCACATGGCGACGCTCGCCGATGGCGGCGTTTTCGATCCAACCGATGGCGTTTTCGGTGTCGCGTACCTTGGTCCACTTGTCGAGCTTCACCAGCACTTCGAGGGGTGTCAGGGCGTTGACGATGAAGGTCTTATTGGCGCGTGTTGATGGTGCGTCGAACATGATGGCCGGTTCGTCGCCGATGGTCACGAATGACTTCGCCGCGGCGGTCGGCGGGACAGACGCGGCCGGTGCCGGGGTTGTAGATGCGGCAGCGCCCGCTGGTGAGGCAACCTTGCTACGTGGCGTGGCGGGCTGTGCGCTTGGCAACGGCGCGCCGACGGATCTTTCGACCACCGGTGCCGGTGCGGCAGCCAGGTGCATCGGCGCGATTGAGGCGAACGCAAACAACAACGCCGCAACCTGGGCTGCGGCGTTGCAAGGCATGGCAGATGCTGGCGGGACTATTCGCATCGCTGGCCGACTTACTAGTGTGTCGCGGTCGCGATGGCCGGCTGTTGCGTTGCCGCCTGCGCTTCCTGTGCCTTTTGCGCTTGGTAAAGCGCTTCAAAATTGACCGGGTTCAGCAACACCGGCGGGAAACCGGCGCGGGTGATCACGTCGGAGATGGTCTCGCGCGCGTACGGATAGAGGATGTTCGGGTTGCCGATGCCGAGGATCGGATCGAGGTCCTGATTTGGCACATTGCGAATCTGGAAAATACCGGCCTGATTGGCTTCGGCGAGGAACATCGTCTTATCGCCGATTTTGGCGGTGACGGTGATCGTCAATTCTGTCTGGTAGATGCCGTCGTCAACCGACTTGGACGAGTGGTGCAATTGCACGTCGACGGACGGTGCTTCACGCTCAAGGAAAATGCCGGGCGCGTTCGGCACTTCAACCGAAAGATCCTTTACGTAGATCTTTTCAATGTTGTAGGTTGGCTGGTTGTCTTGTTCGGCTGGTGCTGGTGCTGGTGTTGCTGCGGTTGCGTCGGTCATTTCAGTTTTCCTAATAGTGAATCGATTGCGGGTGAATCGTGTGTTTAGACAAAGATGATGCGTTGGCCGGCAAGTTTGTCCACACTTGCGCGGCGCAATTTATGCTTTCAGCAAAAGATCGAGTCCGCCAGCTTTATCCAACGCCGCCAGGTCGTCGAATCCGCCGACGTGAGTGTCGCCAATATAGATCTGTGGCACGGTACGGCGCTGCGTCTTGGTCATCATCTCGTCCCGCTTTGCCGGATCGAGATCGATGCGAATCTTGTCGATGGCTTCGACACCTTTGGATTTGAGCAAACGCTCGGCCATCTGGCAGTAGGGGCATACAGCCGTTGAGTACATGGTGACGGTTGCCATTGCCAATCCTTCTATTTCTCAACCGGCAGGCTGGCTCGTTGCCAGGCCGTGAAACCGCCGTCAAGCTGGCGCACGTTGCTGAAACCTTTGGCTTTAAGCAAACGCGCGGCCGCGCCGGCGCGGGTATTCGTGCGGCAGGTGATGATCACCGGCTTGTCTTTGAAGCGGACAAGGTCGTCAATTCGCTTGTCAAGATCGGCCAGCGGGATATTTTTCGACTTCGGGATGCGGCCACCGTTGAACTCGCCGTTGTCACGAATATCGAGGACGAGCGCTTCGCCGGCGTTCATCAATCGGGTAGCTTCAAGCGTACCGATGTCGCGTGAGCCGCCGATGGATTTGGCGATCGTCGGCCACAGCAGCATGATGCCGCTGGCGACGACCAGGCCGACCAGCATAATGTTTTGAGAAAGAAATTCAGTCATCGAAAAAGCCAGTGTGTCCGATAGAGCCGTTAGCGCGAGTGCTTCTGCAGCGGCGGGAGATGCGAAGAAGATGCAGCCGCAGGGTGATGCGTGCGCGGATGCGTGATTGTTGATCGTTGGCGTGGACGTTGAATTGACGCCAACGTATTGGTCGCGGGCTTACGCTCACGTAAACTCGCTATTCTACCAATTTTGTCCCGTCAATCAGCGCTGGCGAAGTCAGTCCTGACAGCACGGCGTTCGGTGCGAAACTTAAGCTGACGAGTGTGAAATCGCACTAATCCGATGAAATTCAAGACCAGTTAGCCAAAATCATGAAAAAACTCGTTCTGATGCGCCACGGCCAATCACAGTGGAATCTGGAAAATCGCTTCACCGGCTGGGTCGATGTCGACTTGACGGACCAAGGCGTCGAGGAAGCGCGGCGTGCCGGCATTGCGCTGCGGGATGGAGGCTACGATTTTGATTTGGGCTACACCTCGCTGCTGACCCGCGCCATTCGAACGCTGTGGATCGCGCAAGAAGTCCTCGACCGGCGTTGGATTCCGGTGGTCCGGCACTGGCGGCTCAATGAGCGCCATTACGGTTCGCTGCAAGGGCTGAACAAAGCCGAAACAGCGAAGAAGTACGGTGATGACCAAGTGCTGCTGTGGCGCCGCAGCTACGATGTTGCACCACCGCCGCTTGATCGCAGTGACTCGGGTCACCCGTCCAAGGACGTGCGCTACAAGCAATTGCTTGACGAAGAACTTCCGCACGCCGAATGTCTGAAGGACACTGTCGCCCGGGTGGTCCCGTACTGGCAAATGGAAATCGCGCCGCAGATCCTGGCCGGTAAGCGCGTCATCATCGCCGCACACGGCAATTCGTTACGGGCTTTGATCAAACACCTCGATCACGTCAGCGACGAGGCAATCGTGAATCTGAATATTCCAACTGCGGTCCCGTTGGTGTACGAGTTGACCGATGACCTGCGGCCGATTCGCAGCTACTACCTCGGCAACGCCGCAGAAATTGCCGCCGCCGCTGCCGCCGTTGCCGCGCAGGGCAAGGCAAAGGGCTAGATTGGCCTTGAGCATCAAAGTCAAGCAACTGCGGGCATTTTCAGCCGTTTTCGCCCTGAAAGCCTCATGGGTGCTGGTGTTTGTCCTGGCAACAGCCACTGCCGCAATCGCATCAGATGACAAGAAGCAGGTGCTGGACGATTTACGCGGCCGAATTGAGGCGCTTAATCGCGACCTGGCGAAGACCGAGGAGTCGCGGAGCGAAGTTACCGACCAACTGAAGGAGTCCGAAAAGGCGATTTCGGAAGTCAATCGCAACCTTCTGGCGCTAACCCGCGATCAAACCGCGATCGGGCGCGAATTGGGCGAGGTTGAGAGAGGCGTCGAGGAGGCGCGTGCTGACATCAGCCGCGAGGAGCACCTGCGCGACAGGCTGATCCGACATCAGTACATGTTTGGCAATACCGATGCCACGCGGCTGGTGTTGAGTGGCGAGGATGTGTCGTTGGTGGAACGTCAGCTGGCATACCTGGGCTACGTGACCCGTGCGCGCGCGGCGACCATCGGCAGGCTGAAGGTCAACATCGCGCAATTGGCTGCATTGGAAGTCGATGCACGCGACAAACAGGCGCGGCTTGCCGCCAATGCGGAAGAACAGAAGCGGGCGCGTACGACGCTGGTATCTGAGCGTGCGGGCCGACAGAAAGTGTTGGGCCGCCTGCGTGCCGATATCGACAAGAATCGGCGCGAGGTCGGCCGGTTGAAGCGAGACGAGAACCGTCTGACCAAGCTGATCGAGCAAATCGCCGCAGCCCTGACGAAAAAGCCCGAGCCGCGGCGCAAAGCCGCGGAACCGGCGCGCATCCGCAAGCCCGGTGAGACCGTAAGTGAGGTTGTAGACAGCGGATTTGTCGGTCGCGCGTTTATCAGCCTCAAGGGAAAGCTCAAATTGCCCGTTAAAGGTGAACTAGCCGGGAAGTTTGGTGCCCAACGAGAGGATGGCGGAGTGACGTGGAAAGGACTCTTCATCCGCGCCGAAGAAGGTCAGCCGGTCAAAGCGGTCGCAGACGGCAGGGTGGTGTATGCGGACTGGCTGAGAGGCTACGGGAATCTGGTCATCGTCGACCATGGAGCGGGCTATTTGAGTCTGTATGGACATAACGAAAGCATCGCCAAACAAGTGGGCGATACGACCTCTGCCGGTGAGGCGATTGCGTCGGTCGGATCGACCGGTGGCGCCTCAGATTCGGGTGTATATTTTGAGCTAAGACAAGATGGAAAACCGTTTGACCCCCGGCGATGGATGGGGCGCTAATAAGCAGTCAACAGGCAGGTATTTACAAGGTGAAGCAATTGGAAAAAGCAGACGTAACCAGTGGTGCTGAAATCGGCATAAACGGGCACAGACTGTCTGGCGGTGTGCCGGTGGCGAAGCCGCGCGCCGGCAGGGGCAAACTCAAAGCGGCCGGCCTAATCGGACTCGGCGCGGTGCTCGGCGTTTCCTTGTCGTTGCATTTTTCCGCCGTCGCGGAACGCCAGTCGACGATGTTCAACCTGCCGATCGACGAGGTGCGCATGCTGTCTGAGGTGTTTGCACGCGTGAAGGCCGGCTACGTTGAGGAGGTTGACGACAAACGACTCATTCAGGAAGCCATCAACGGTATGCTAAGCGGGCTGGATCCGCATTCTGCATTTTTGGATGCTGACGCCTTCCGCGATATGCAGACCGCCACCAGCGGCAAGTTCGGCGGACTTGGCATTGAAGTGGGTAGCGAAGATGGATTCGTGAAAGTCATTTCACCGATTGACGACACGCCCGCTTTCAAAGCCGGCATCAAATCCGGAGACTTCATCCTCAAAGTCAATAACTCAAACCTGCGTGGTATCAGCCTCACCGAAGCGGTCAAGCGCATGCGGGGAGAGGTAGGAACCGAGGCGGTTCTCACCATCCTGCGAAGAGGCGAGGCCAAAGAACTCGTCTTCAACGTCAAGCGCGCCGTGATTGAAATTCAGAGCGTGCGCGCGCGGCAACTTGAGCCGGGCATTGCCTACATTCGTGTGACGCAGTTCGAGCAGTCGACCGCCGAGAAACTGGTGCGCGCGATTAATGACAGTTACAAACAAAACAACGGACAGGTGCGCGGCATGGTGCTCGACCTGCGTAATGACCCGGGCGGGGTGTTGGAGGCCTCGGTTGCGGTATCTGCGGCATTCCTGCCCAAAGATGCGTTGGTCGTTTACACGGAAGGCCGCCTGCCGGATGCCAAAATGCGACTAAGCGCAAGGAAAGAAGACTATCAGCGTCGCAGTGGCAAGGAAGACGTACTCGCCAAACTTAATCCCGCTGTAAAATCGGTGCCGCTGGTGGTGTTGGTCAACAACGGTACCGCGTCAGCGTCCGAAATCGTGGCCGGCGCGCTGCAGGATCATAAGCGCGCCCTTGTGATGGGAATCCAGACGTTTGGCAAAGGCTCGGTGCAAACGATTCTGCCAATTAACGACACGACGGCTATTAAACTCACTACGGCGCGTTATTTCACGCCAAACGGGCGTTCGATTCAGGCCAAAGGCATTGTTCCGGACAAGCAGGTTGATGACGGAACACAGCGACTCGTGATGCGCGAAGCCGATCTTGACCGGCATCTGTCGAGCGACGAAGAACGCAAAGCCATCGAAGCGATCAAGACGGCGCCCCCCGATGACAACAAGACGTTAATCGCGTTAAAGAAGGAAGACGAAAAGCCGGTTGACTATAAGCCCGCCAAAGGGTTGGATGGCCTGCCGATCGATTTTGTTTTGCAGCAGGCGGTCAACTATCTAAATGGTCAGGCGGTCGCCGCCAATCCTCGTGAATGGCTGGCCATGACGACGGCTAACGGCGGCAAGCCGGCCGCTAGCGTTGCTGTGGTCAAGTCGGATAGCGTAGCGCCAAAGTCGGCAACGAGTCGTTAGCCGAACACCGCCCGCACCGTTGCCATGGATGACCAGCAGCTATTGCGTTATTCGCGGCACATTCTGTTGGCTGAGTTTGGCCTCGAAGCGCAACAGCGCATTTCGAATGCGTCGGTGCTCGTTGTAGGTGCCGGCGGTTTGGGTGCCGGTGCGCTTCCGTATCTGGCATCGGCCGGTATTGGCAGGCTCACCATTGCCGATGGCGACGTTGTTGATCTGACCAATCTGCAACGGCAAGTTGTCCACCGCGAAGCGACTATCGGACACAATAAAGCGAAGTCCGCGACGGTCGCGCTGCGCGAACTCAATTCAACGATCAACGTGGTGGCAGTGGAGCGGCGTGTCGAAGGCGCTGAGCTCAACCAGTTGGTGGGTGCCGCCGATTTAGTGCTCGATTGCAGCGATAACTTTGCGACGCGGCACGCCATCAACGCTGCGTGTCTGAAGCATCAAAACAAACTGGTGTCAGGTGCGGCAATTCGGTTTGACGGTCAACTTGCTTGTTTTGATTTTTCGAACCCGACGTCGCCTTGCTATGCATGTTTGTTCCCGGAGGTGCCCGACGCCGCCGAGGCGGGCGAAGATCGCTGCGGGGTGATGGGCGTGTTTGCACCGCTGGTTGGTGTGATCGGTGCGATGCAGGCGGCGGAGGCGATTCGAATGCTCGCTGGGGTTGGCGAATCAAGCGTTGGCAGGCTGCGTCTGTTTTCGGCAACGAATATGGCGTGGCGTGAAGTGAGATTCCGGAAGGACGCTGATTGCATGGTTTGTAGTGCCGCCTCAGGCGTGCGGGGGGCACAAGCCGTTGCTGGAAGAGAGACTAGTTATGCGTAAACCCATTCGCGCTTTCGCGGCAGTGCTCATGACCCTGATGACCGGGCTATGCGCGGCTGTTGTAGAAGCTGAAACGCTTTACAAGTACACCGATAAGGACGGCAAGGTCACTTACTCCGACCGAGTGCCAAAGACGGGTGAAAAGGCGGAGGCTGTCGGTATTGACAAGGCCGACAAGATCGGCAATACCGTCAAATTGGAGACCAAAGACGGCAAAGGCGTGCAGCAACAGTTCTCCGATATCAAAGCGCGCGGCGACGCGCGCGTTGCCGCGCGAGCCAAACTGCAAAAAGACGTTGATGCGGCCGAGGAGCGACTGACCAAGGCGAGAAAAGCGCTCGAAACCGGCAGAGACCCGGAAGCGGGCGAGCAACGGGTGATTGTGCGTCCGGGTGGTAACTCTGTGCAACGCAACGAGACCTACTACGCGCGGATTGCCGGACTTGAAGCGTCGGCAAAGAAAGCCGAAGAAGCGCTCGCCGCGGCCCTGGAAAAATACAACCGCAACGCGCCCTAGGGAAGCTCTGATTAAATTCAGTTCTAAGCCAGACTAGGCGCTGCAGTTGCCAAACTCGCAAAAATATTGACGCAGCATATGTCTGATATGTAAGGAAATATTTTTGGTTGAGCAACAACCTCATTTTGCAAAACCGAAGCGACGAAATGGGCTTAATCAGAGCTTTCCTAGGTTGGTCTAGCGCGCGCTGATGTCTGCCAGCGGCCAGCGCGGCTTGACGCTGAAAGCACCGCAGGGAAATGCGCTGACGGCGACACCATTGGTCAATCGCATCGCGCCCGCGAAGGCGATCATCGCGCCGTTGTCAGTACATAGGCTGATCGGCGGGTAAAACACTTGGCACCCGCGCATTTGGGCGGCTGCTGTGAGTCGCTCACGCAACCGCCGGTTCGCCCCGACCCCGCCGGCAACCACCAGCCTTGTCAGCCCCGTCTGCGCCAATGCATTGAGGCATTTGGCCGTCAATACATCGACGACCGCGGCTTGAAACGCCGCCGCAATATCCGCACGCGCGCACTCGAACGAGGTGTCGCCTGCTGATTTCAGTTTATTGGTCAAGGTCAGGACGGCGGTCTTTAAGCCGCTGAAGCTGAATTCGAGGTCTCCAGAGTGGAGCATCGGTCTTGGAAGTTTGAACGCGTCGGGGTTGCCGCTCGCGGCCAACGCGGCCAGCGCCGGCCCGCCCGGGTAGCCGAGGCCGAGCAGGGCGGCTGTCTTGTCGAAGGCCTCGCCGGCTGCATCGTCGAGCGTTTCGCCAAGCAGACGGTAAACGCCGACGCGCTCGACGGCCATCAGTTGTGTATGTCCACCGGATACCAGTAGCGCGACGAATGGAAACGCCGGCGCCGGGTCCGCCAGCAACGGCGACAATAAATGCCCCTCAAGGTGATGAATGCCGATAACAGGTTTGCCCAAGGCCGCGCCCAGCGCCGCCGCAACGCTGGTTCCTACGAGGAGCGCCCCGCCCAGTCCGGGCCCCTGCGTCACGGCAATGGCCTCGACGTCCTTAAGTGAACAGTTACTCTCGGCAAATACCTCGTCTAACAATGGAAGTATCCGCTTGATGTGATCGCGCGAGGCCAATTCTGGCACCACACCACCATAGGCGGCGTGCATCTCGATTTGAGAAAACAGACGGTGACTGAGCTGGCGGCTGTCGGTGTCAAAAAGCGCCACGCCGGTTTCGTCACAAGAGGATTCGATGCCGAGGATACGCACGGTAGGTACTTGAAAATGTTGTGGAAATTGCGCGAATTCGCTATTATATTGGGCTTCCTCGCGTGAACAGCTGCGCGGAAGTAATCAGTAGCAATAAGCTTCAGACCCACGGCAGAAGTTTTTCCGGGCGGGCATAACCATAAAAGTCAATTAGTAAGGAATTTTAGAATGTTGGTAAAACTGAAAGAGAACGAGCCGTTTGACGTCGCCCTGCGTCGTTTCAAACGCGCTATTGAGAAAACCGGACTACTCACCGACCTGCGCGCGCGCGAGTTCTACGAGAAGCCCACCGCCGAACGCAAGCGCAAACACGCTGCTGCCGTGAAGCGCCGCTACAAGCGCCTTCGCTCGCAAATGCTGCCGCCGAAAATGTACTAGGCAACGGTGTTCCAAGAATAGTTTGAGGCAGGTGGTGTGAGCCACCTGCCTTTTTTATTGGCCTCAAAAATCGAGTGAATCATATGAGTCTTAGAGATCGTATCAATGACGACATGAAGGCTGCGATGAAAGCGCGCGAAGCCGACAAGCTTGCGGCGATTCGTCTGCTGACCGCAGCGCTCAAGCAGCGGGAAGTGGACGAGCGCATCGAGATAACGGATGACATCGTGCTGACGGTCATCGAGAAGATGCTCAAGCAGCGCAAAGACTCGATAGCGCAATACACCGCCGGCAACCGCCCGGATTTGGTCGCCAGAGAAGAATTCGAAGTCGGCGTATTGCAGGCCTACATGCCCGCGCAACTTTCGGAGACGGAACTTGCCGCAATCCTTGACGCGGTAGTCGCCGAAGTCGGTGCAACCTCAGCCAAGGACATGGGCCGTGTGATGAATGCGCTTCGCCCAAAAGTTGCCGGTCGCGCCGACATGGGGAAACTGTCAGGCACGGTAAAGGCAAGATTGGCATAGAGATTCACAGAGATCAACTGCAGCCAAATCCCGACGTCGCGGGTTTACTGGTTATCATCTAGGCAAGCTCTGATTAAGTTCAGTTCTAAAGACTAGGCGCCGCAGTTGCCAAACTCGCAAAAATATTGACGCAGCATATGTCTGATATGTAGGGAAATATTTTTGGTTGAGCAACAACCTCATTTTGCAAAATCGAAGCGACGAAATGGACTTAATCAGAGCTTTCCTAGGTCATCCGCCCGGATACGCACACTCCCATGCTCGACCTATATGAATTGATCGGTGTTCCTGAAACGGCCAGCGCGGTCTGGATCGAGCGGTCCCATCAGGCTGCGCGTGGTCGGATTGAAACCGATAAAAAACTCACCAAAAAACAACGCGCGGCGACGTTAGCCTCGCTCGACGAGGCTTACCAGACACTGGCCGATCCGATCAACCGACTGGCATACGACCAGCGGCTGGAAAACTGGCGTGAAGCGAAGGCGCGTGGCGGGCCGATCGTCCTAGTGCGAAGGATCGTCATTGCCATGCTTGCCGTCGGCATCATCGGCGCTAGTGTCTACTGGTATCGGGAACGCGAAAGTGAACGGATTCGCTTCGAGGAAGAGCGTGTGCAATCCGAACTAGCGGAAAAGAAACGCTTCGCGGCGAACGCCGAGCAGCGGCGCGCGTCGGAAGAACTCTTGCAAAGAGCGGCGATTGAACGTAAGCAGGAAGAAGAAAAGCGACTCGAACTTGCCCGGGAGCAACGCGCACAGGATGCATCGACGCAACGCTACGAGGTTGACGATCGCTACGAAAAGACCCAGCGTGACAAAAGGTTTGAAAACGACCGGCAGCAGCGGCTGGACGAAGAGTTACGAGCGCGCTTCGAGTCAGAGCGTATTCGGCAGCAAGCGCAGGTGGAAGTGGATCGCCAGCGCCGATTTGTCGAACAACGCGAACGGGAGGCGGCCTTTGTCGGACAGCAGAATGAGGCTGCCGAGCGGCTGCGCTTGATGCAAGAGCAGGCGAAGAATCGCTGAGTGGTGGACGGCCCGCCAATCGGGCGGCTGCAAATCAGCAGCCGAGGGCTGGTCGGCACGACTCATATAATCGTCCCCAATGATCCCGCAAGACTTCATCCAGCAGTTGCTCGCGCGCATCGATATCGTCGAGGTGGTGGATCGCCACGTGAAGTTGAAGAAAGCCGGGCAAAACTATTCGGCGTGCTGTCCCTTTCACAACGAAAAGACGCCCTCGTTTTCGGTGTCACCGACCAAACAGTTCTACCATTGCTTCGGTTGCGGTGCCCACGGTACGGCGATCAGTTTTTTGATGGAGTACAACAGCATGGGCTTTCGCGATGCCGTGCGGGAGTTGGCTGACGGTGTCGGCATGTCATTGCCGGAGGAGGCCAACCGCGAAGAATCAATCGAAAAGGCGCGAGTCTCGGCAACGTTGGGTGAGGTCATGACGGCAGCCATGCAGTTTTATCGGCGCCAACTGAAGGCCTCACCGATCGCGATCGAGTACTTGAAAGGGCGCGGCTTGACCGGCGAGGTCGCCGCGAAGTTTGGGCTGGGTTACGCGCCGGAAGACTGGCAGGGGCTGAAGGAGGCGGTTGAGGATTACACCGCGAGCGCGTTGAAGGACTGTGGGCTGGTGATCGACTCAGACGAAGGCAGGCGCTATGACCGCTTTCGCGACCGGGTCATGTTTCCCATCCTTGATCAGCGTGGCAACGTGATTGGTTTTGGCGGGCGCGTGATTGGCAAGGGTGAACCAAAGTATCTGAATTCGCCGGAAACGCCGCTGTTCGAGAAGGGCCGCGAACTTTATGGACTGTTCCACGCGCGCCGCACGATCCGCGATGAAAACACCGTCATCGTGGTCGAAGGCTATATGGATGTCGTGGCACTTGCGCAGGCGGGGGTCGAGAATGCCGTCGCAACCCTCGGCACGGCGACAACGCCGGTGCATGTCGAAAAATTGCTGCGCATGGCCGACCATCTGGTGTTTTGCTTCGATGGCGACAAAGCGGGTCAGCGCGCGGCTTGGCGCGCACTCGAACAGTCCTTGCCGGTTGTGCAGGACGGCAAAGAAGTGCGGTTCCTGTTTCTGCCGGCTGAGGATGACCCCGATACGTTCGTCCGCCGGCTCGGCAAAGACGCGTTTCTCACCGAGGTCAAAAATGCAAAGCCGCTCTCGGTTTTTCTGCTTGACGAGCTTCGCGGCCAGGTGGATACGAATTCAGATGAAGGTCGCGCGCGGTTAATGACGTTGGCCAAACCGCTGATCGGTCAGGTACGCGCGGCGGCCCTCGCGCTTATGTTGCGGCGCAAGCTTGCAGACGAGATCGGCTTAAGCGCGATTGAAATCGAGCGTGTTGTACCGTTGTCCCCGCACATCGGCAAGGTCAGTAACGAGGCGGCGGGAAACCGCGAGCGGGGCGGCGGTGGCATTGGTCGCGGCGAGGGCGGCGACCGCGGAAGCGGTAAGTCAGACAAGCCATTCTTCCGCAAGCGCGGACCGGAAGCGGGGGCCCCGGCACCACGCATCAAGTTGCCCGCCGCAGGTCTGGCCGTGCAGGCGATTGCGCGGATGCTGGTCAAGCCAACGTTGGCAAATCGATTCGATGTGGCCGTCAACGACGAAGACCAATCGTCACTCGGTGCGGCCTTTAGGGTCGCAAGCTACATACGCGACCACGACGGTGAGGGTATCAACCAAGCGGTGATTGTTGAGCATTTTCGCGCGTCGCACGATTGGATTTTCGTCAATCAGGCGTCGCTGTTGCTGAGCGAAGTGGACATCGACCGTCTCGACCTTGACACCGAATTCACGGAAACGATGGTGCGGTTGAGAGAAGACGCCGACGTCGTCGCGCGCCGGGCGGATGTGATGAAACGGGCGCGTGACTTGGGCCTCAGCTGAACGCGTTTATTGGCGCGCTGTTCCAGTGGGTTTCGCTTAAAAGCACCCGTATTTGCTTGCGTTTCTGGATGGGGGGCTTTTTTGCGCTTGCTTTAGCCGTGCGAATCTGCCGTTTCTCCGCGATAAGTCCTTGTCTCCATTCATTAATCTGCATTCAGGACTATCGTGCAAAGCCGTCGCGCGGTATAATCCAAGGTTCCCCTTGCGATGTTGCATGAATCCACATTTCGATCGCCGGCTTGGCCCGATTCATCTGGCTGACCAAAGTCGAGTGCTTGCCGATTCGCGTTTGCATTGATCGTTTCACGTCTGACACCTATTTTTCCGGATTCCCCACATGGCCCGTAAACCGAAGAGCGCGCAAGACCACGACGAATATCCGTTCCCGAAAGGCAAGCTCGCGAAAGCCGCCGAGATGGCGCCACAAGACGTTGAAGCGCAAAAGAAACGCCTCAAAAGCCTCATCACTCTCGGCAAGGATCGCGGCTTTCTGACCTACGGCGAGATCAATGATCATTTGCCCGACATGGTCGATGCCGAGCAAATCGAAGCCATCATCACGACCTTCAATGACATGGGCATTCAGGTCTACGATGAGGCGCCGGATGCCGAAACGCTGTTGATGAACGAGGCCGCGCCGGCGGTTGCCGATGACGACGCCGAGGAAGAAGCTGCGCAGGCACTGTCCACCGTCGACTCCGAGTTTGGTCGCACCACCGATCCAGTCCGCATGTACATGCGTGAAATGGGCTCGGTTGAGTTGCTTACGCGCGAAGGCGAAATCGAGATCGCCAAGCGTATCGAAGACGGCTTGAAGCACATGATTCAAGCGATTTCCTCCTGCCCGACCACCATCGAAGAGATTCTCGCGTTAGCCGACAAGGTTGAGCGCGACGAACTGCGTATTGATGAAGTGATCGATGGCTTGGTCGATCCGAATGAAGACCAGGTCAAGGAGGCCGAGCTTGCCGACGACGATATCGATGACGAAGAAGATATCGAAGAGGAAGACCCGGACGAAGACGGCGCCATTGCGGCGGCAAATCTGGAACAGCTAAAGCAAGATGCGATGGTGCACTTCAACCAGATTCGCAAGACCTACAAGAAGATGAAGAAGGTGCTCGCCGAGAAGGGCTATCGCTCACGCGCCTACAAGGACCTGCAGGAAGAGTTGTCTGCGACGCTCATGCAGATCCGTTTCGGCGCGAAACAAACTGAGTCGCTGTGCAATGGCCTGCGCGGCCTGGTCGACTCTGTCCGCAAAAAAGAGCGTGAAATTCAACACCTGTGCGTGCAGAATTCCAGCATGCCGCGCCCGCACTTCATCAAGGTCTTCCCGGGCAATGAAATCAACGTGAAGTGGATTGCAGAAGAAATTGCCGCTCCACATGCGAAGGCGTATGCGACGGCGTTGTTGCGTTTCAAACCGGCCATCGTCGAGTTGCAGGAAAACCTGATTGCCTTGCAAAAAGATGTTGGCATCCCGATCAAGGATTTGAAAGAAATTGCACGCCAGATGAGCACTGGCGAAGCCAAAGCCCGTCGTGCTAAACGCGAGATGATCGAAGCCAACTTGCGTCTCGTGATTTCGATTGCGAAGAAGTACACAAACCGCGGCTTGCAATTCCTCGACCTGATTCAAGAAGGCAACATCGGCCTGATGAAAGCGGTCGACAAGTTTGAATACCGTCGCGGTTACAAGTTTTCCACCTATGCCACTTGGTGGATTCGTCAGGCGATCACACGATCGATCGCCGATCAGGCGCGCACCATCCGTATTCCGGTGCACATGATTGAAACGATCAACAAGATGAACCGTATTTCACGGCAGATCTTGCAGGAAACCGGACTTGAGCCGGATCCGGCGACGCTGGCGTTGAAGATGGAAATGCCGGAAGACAAGATCCGCAAGATTATGAAGATCTCGAAAGAACCGATTTCGATGGAGACGCCAATCGGCGACGACGACGATTCGCATCTTGGTGACTTTATTGAGGACACCAACACCTTGGCGCCAACCGACGCGGCACAGTACGCGTCGCTTCGTGATGTGACCAAGGACGTGTTGGATTCGTTGACGCCGCGCGAGGCAAAAGTGTTGCGCATGCGCTTCGGTATCGAAATGAATACCGATCACACGCTCGAAGAAGTGGGCAAGCAATTCGATGTCACACGTGAACGCATCCGCCAGATTGAAGCCAAGGCGTTGCGCAAGTTGCGTCATCCGTCGCGTTCAGAGCGTCTGAAGAGTTTTCTGGAACAAGAGGGCTAGCCTGCATAATTTTTTGGGATGCGTTGGAGAGTGGGTCGCATTTTTGTCAACGCGGCGTGCAATTTTTCGTTCGGCTGACCGAGGCATATCGGGATCTGCCGAGGGAAGAGAACGCGCAGCGAGCAAACCCGGCGCATGTTCAGCCGCCCGCTAATAATCGTGTAGGTCCGGGCCTATTTCAGGGCCAAAGTGGATTTATCAATTAGGCAATTCTTCAAAGCGAAGACGACCATAAAAGGGGCCGGCCCGTGAAATATGCAGGCAAGTAGTTTCGGACATTAGTGATTGAAAAAAAGGCAGCCAAGGCTGCCTTTTTTGTGCCAACCAGTGGGCACTACTTGACCAGCAATACCGGTATGTTGCTTTCGGCGAGCGCGCGTGTTGCCGCCGAGCCCATGAACAAATTCCCCAGTTCGCTGCGACCGTGGGTGCCCATCACCAGCATATGGAAGCCCTCGTTTGCGGCCGCTGCGATGTCATGGCCTGGATCGCCCAGCCTGAAAATTTCAGCGGCCTCTAGCTTGTGCTGCGCGAGCAATGCTCGGGCAGGTGCCAGCGCTTCGTCCGCTTCATCTTTGTAGTATTTGTCCACGACGTCTTGTCCAACCCACGCTTTTGCGCGCGCCGAAGGGATTGGTCGGTGAACGTTCAGCAGGGTAATCGCAGGAGCGTTTCCGAACATGGCGGTGTGCTCCAGCACGTATGCAAGAGCGCGTTGGCTGCAGTCTGAGCCATCGATCGCAACAAGTATCTTCATGGTTTATTGTCTCCGTTTAGAACGCCAATAATGCCATGACCAGCCTGACGACGCGTTTGATCTTCATCAGGAAGCCGCCAGAATAAGGCGAAGGCGCACGGTATCGCGTGACTCGTTTGCTGCGCGGGTGGAAAACCCCAGCCTGGCCGCCAGTGCCAGCATAGCTTGGTTAGCGTGTAGAACGGTGCCTTCCATCTCAGCGTAGCCCGCTTCTTTCGCGCAGTTAATCAGATTCTTCATGAGCTGTTCGCCCAGCCCCTTGCCCTGCCAGGGATCACCGATAGCGATCGCGAACTCAACACTCTTGCCGTCAGCATTTGGCGAGTAGCGCGCCACACCCGCAATCACGGACTCATCTGTTGTCAGCGCCAGCAGGGCCATCTCCCGGTCGTAGTCGAGCTGGGTAAATCGCGCAATCATATCGTCGGAAAGCGCCGCGACTGAGTGCATGAAACGATAGTAACGCGATGTCTCCGACATTGCCGCGACAAAGGCGCGCTCGCGGCCTGCATCGTCTGGACGAATGGCGCGCATGCGAACCGGCGTGCCATCCTTGAGCCTGAGCTCACGCTCAAGTTCAACCGGATAGGGAAAGATCGCCATGTGGCGGTAGCGCGTATCGGTCACCGGCGAATCGGCATCAATCACGACGCGCGCATCGAGCACTGCGACGCCTGCTGGATGGGCCAACACCGGGTTTAGATCCATCTCGCGTACCCACGGCAGCACGGAGGCAATCGTTGCGACCCGCACGATGACATTCTTGAGTGCGGCACGATCGATTGCAGCGACGTTGCGGTATTGGCCGAGAATGCGACTGATCGCGGTGGCCGTAATCAAAGTCTCCGCAAGTGCTTCATTCAGTGGCGGCAAGGCCAGCGCAGTATCAGCGATCACCTCTACTCCCACTCCACCAGCGCCAAAGGCGATTACCGGACCAAACGTCGGGTCGCGTGAGATGCCGACCAGTAATTCGCGAGCGTTCTCGAACTTGAGCATCGGCTGCACATTAGCGCCATTAATCCGCGCGTTTGGATAACTGTCGTTGACGTCGGCCATCATGCTGTCGAACGCTGCTGAGACTTGTCGGCCGTTGGCCAGATTCAGTCGAACACCGCCAACGTCACTCTTGTGTGTGATGTCAGGCGAATCGATTTTCAGCGCGACTGGAAAGCCCATTTTTTGCGCCGCGATAACCGCCGCCGACGCGTCGACCGCAAGCACACCGATGGCGACGGGCAAATGGAACGCATCAAGCAGCGCTTTGGCCTCGCGCTCAAGTAGCAGCATGCGTTTTTGTGAGAGCGCAAATTCACGGATCGTGTTGGCCTTCGCGATTGCCAGCGACAACTCATGAAAGGTCATCGATTCTGACGCCGACACGGACTCGCGAAGCAGGTTCTGGTGTTCGCGAAAACGCGCGAGATAAGTAAACGCATCCACCGCGCTTTCGGGCGTAATAAAGTTCGGGACGCCTGCTTCGTCGAGCATTACGCGCGCTTTGGCGATCGAAGCGCCACCAAGCCACGACGTGAAGACCGGCTTGCGTTCCTCGTTCAGCGCGCGGGTCGCGAGCGGGATGATGGCCTGAGCCGCAGCTTCGGATGAAGTAATCGATTGCGGACAGAACATGGTGAGAACCGCGTCCACGTTGGGATCGGCAATCACGGCCTGCAATGCATCGTGAAAGCGCGCAGGTGTGGCGTCGCCAATGATGTCGACCGGATTGCCGTGCGACCAATGCGCGGGTAAGGCCGCGTTCAGCGCTTGCACGGTTGTCGCGTCCAACGTTGCCAGCACCAGCCCATTGGCTTCCGCAGCGTCTGCCGCAACCACGCCTGGCCCGCCACCATTGGTGACAATGGCCAACCGGTTTCCCTTCAGTGCTTTGGCAACGCGCGGATCCGCCAGTAGTCGAGCCGCAGCGAACAATTGCATGGACGAATTGACGCGCACCGCACCGGCGCGGGCCAATGCCGACTCCCAGACTTTATCGCGACCTGCCAATGCGCCGGTGTGACTGGCCACCGCATGCGCGCCCGAGGCGTTACGCCCAGCCTTCAGAACAATGATCGGCTTGACGCGGGCGGCGGCGCGCAACGCGGACATGAAGCGGCGTGCGTCGCGGATCCCTTCCATATATAACAGGATGCTCTTGGTCTCCGGGTCATGAACCAGATAGTCGAGAATCTCACCAAAGTCGAGGTCTAGTGCGCCGCCCAGCGAAATCACGCTGGAGAATCCGATCTCAGTAGCCGCCGCCCAGTCGAGGATCGCCGTGCAGACAGCCCCCGACTGCGCGATGAGCGCCAACGAGCCGGACTTGGCCTCGGCATTGGCAAAGGTGGCGTTAAGGCCGATTGAAGGGCGCATGATGCCGACACAGTTTGGCCCAATCATGCGAATTCCGTGCTTTCTCGCTTCTGCCATGATCTGCACGCCGATTGCGACACCGGCCGGCCCGGTTTCGGCGAAGCCGGCAGACAACACCACGGCTGCATGAACACCCCTTAGCCCTGCGGTGCGCAACACCTCGGTGACAGTTGCTGCCGGTGAAGCGATGACGATCAGGTCGGGGGTCTCCGGCAGGTCGTCAATCGACGAGAAAGCCGTCTTACCGAGCACGCTTCGATACTTCGGATTAACGGGATAAATCGTGCCGTGGAAATCTGCTCGAAGTGCGTTTTCAAAAACGAACTTACCCAGAGCGCCGTCGCGCTCGGACGCACCAACAATCGCAACGGACTTGGGTACGAACAACCTCGCCAAATAATGGGTTTCAGGCGAAAGCGTGAGGGGCGCAGGTTTTTTGAGCATTGTGTCTGAGAAATGGGGGCGGTCGCGCCGGCCGACACGAGCCGCCGGTTGAGGGAGGGCAGCACCCCTGCCGCTATAATGCACGTGTATTCTGACACCTGTGGGTATGCTGGGGAGCACAATTTTTGGCTTTCGAGCTGCCCGGTGATTTGCAAGTAGGGAGTGTTCGACAGGGACGTTGGCGCAGTTGGAGGAGGCCCGCGGCTCCAAATGTGCCTGCGCATGTTTGGACGGTGCCGAGTCCGAGCGCTGCGACCGAAGGAAATCCCTGCGGGACTGGGAGCGAGGTGGGTTTGTGCGGCGGCCGTTGCTGCGCAAACGAGCACAGGACGGTAGTCGTAGAAGCACAGAGGGCCGTTAGCTCAGTTGGTTAGAGCAGAGGACTCATAATCCTTTGGTCGTTGGTTCAAGTCCAACACGGCCCACCAAAAAAAAGTTAGATCTGATCCATCGACCCACGACATGCTGCGCAGTCCCACAACAACTAGTGACGTACGGGCCGGTTTTATCTGCGGCGTGGGCAATTGAACGCGCCTTCTCGTCAAATGTGCCGCGCTAGGATGACAGCGGCGTCACTGGCTGCGCTCGCGGGAACCTTGCTTTGGTTGGGTCTGGTTGGCGGCTATTCGATGGCGAGGGCTGACGCGATTGCGTCGGGCGGTCAGACGTCAAGCGCCGTGCTGTCGGCTTATATTGAAGTTAAGGCGGGCGACTCATTAGGTTCGATTTGTCGCTCGTTAGTCGGTGACCAGCCGGGTCCGATCTATCGCTGCGTGCCCGCGCTGTATGCGGCAAATCCAAGCGCGTTCCTGAACTCGTCGCCAGAGGGCTTGCTGGCGGGTGCTACATTGACGATTCCCGAAGAGTTGCTGGCTTCGAGCACCGCCACCGCTCAGAATGCATCACTTCCTGTCGGTACGATGCGTTCCACCGGGCAGCCCAGCAATCAAAACATTGTTTCCGCACCGCCGGTGGGTTCTGTGTCAGACGTGCGGACCGCCACCGAGGCGCCGACCACACCACAAGTTGTCCAAGCCAAAGCAGGCGTCGACAAATCGGGTAGCGAGATGGCCCCGTCTCCAAGTCAGGCGTCGAGTGGCCAAGCGCCGTACCGCGACAAACTTATCGGCGGCGCTGCCACCCCGGACGATGCCTTCGAGGGTAAATCGACAAGCCCTGCTGACCAACTTCCCGGACAGCGCTCGATCAGTATCGAACTGTACAGCGACTTACGCGAGGAACCGGGCGTCGGTCGGTCACGCGAGCATGCGATGGTGCTCCAGTATCGACGCGAGACCGAAAACTACGGCGAATGGTTTCTCGATGTTGGCGCGCGGCCGGCGCTTGAATCGTCTTTTCCCCGGACGCTCGATGCAAAAAGCGGTGTGCGGGCGACGCTGTTTCACAATCTATTTCCGGTGACTGAGGGTTGGATCGCCAATTCCATTTTGGGCGCAATCCGAAATCCGTTGAATCCCCTGACGACCAATTCCTTCCGGCAATCGTTGTCGTCGCCGACTTACTCGGGTCTCGCCACCACGGTTGGCGACGGCAGCAAGGAGATTCGATTTGCGGCGGGCAGTCTGGGTACGTTTGGCGGACTTGGCGGCGCCACCTTCACGACCACCGGCGGCCGGTTTGTGAGTCTCGGCGGCAACGTCCGCCTGGCAGCCGACCTGTCCCTCGGCGCGCAAGCCATCACCACGATGGCTGCGCCGAATGTCATCGATCACACCAGTGTGCTAACCGCGCTGCGCTACATACTTCCGGAAAAACAAGGCAATGCCTCGATGCACGTTTTGCTCGACGACCGGGGCCGGCAGGGCGGCTGGGCGGATCTAGACCTCACGCGCGACCAGCTTCGCCATCGCTTCGGTGTGTTCCGGCTTGACCCCGATCTGTTGTGGGCCGATAGCACCATCGCCAATGACCAGCAAGGTGCTTACTGGCGCGGCGAAAGCCGCCGACTTCGTCAATTTTTCTCTGCGGGGGTCAGTATCACCGATACCAACCTTGCCCGCGAAGAGTCGCGTGGCGGCCAAAGTACTGGCGACGCGTTTGTCGGCACCACGTTTCGCATCGACAGGAATTCGTCAGTGGGCGGAAATTTTTCGACTCTGGTGACGCACCCCCGACGACCCACCGCAGCGCGCAGCAAGACCTTCTCCGGTAGTGCTTTCGTGTCTCGGTCAAGTTGGTTGGGCGTGACCCGGTTGGATGTTGCACACTACTTGATTCGCCCGGAGAACGCCGCTCAGGACAGTGTCGCGACGTATTCCGTATCGCAGGACTGGGCAAACTTGGGCGCGTACGCCGTGGCGTCGGCGGCAACAGCGTCGCGTGAGACCAGTAGCGGGCGACCGACTAGACGCGAAAGCGCGAATTTGAGCCTTCGTTCGCCGATGAATGGGAATACCCAGTGGGACCTGTCGGCGGCGATCGCGCGCGCAGCGAGTGATCGCGGCGTCGAGAAAAACGTCAACTTCGCCGCTTCGGGCATCTGGAGCATTACCCAAGGCCTTAGCGCGTCCTTGCAACTGGTCTGGAATACCATCGATGCCTCGCCGTCGCTGCCGGGTGCTGTCAACGCACCGTTCCGGCGGGAGAAGCGGGCGCAATTGACGTTCCGTTATGAGGGCACCTCGGGCTCACCATTTGCCTCTGCAAGCACGCTATCGGGCCGTCAGTTTGGCACCGGCAGGATCACCGGGGTGGTATTTTTCGATGAGAACGGCGATGGCATCCGACAGGCCAACGAAAAGGGTGCGCCGAATATCGTGGTGTTTCTGGACGGCCGTATTCCCGCGGCAACGGATGGTAATGGCCGCTACGCATTCGCTGCCGTGCCCACCGGCGCGCGTACCGTGTTGATTCAAAACGACGGCATACCACTGCCATGGACGTTTGATCGGGAATCGGGCTTATCCGTCACGGTGCCGCTGCGCGGTGAGGCTATCCAAGACATCCCATTGGTGAGAATCAACCGGTAGCGGGCACCCGCTCAGCCGATGGAAGACGGCTCCGGGCTGCGCTACTTCGGCGGCAGCAACTCGACGTCAACCGGCCACTTGCCACCGCGCCACTCGATATCCCCCTTAAGTTTCAAAGGGGGCTGCCAGTCAGGTTTTTTTCCGCCCTCGGTATCATTGGCAGTTAGCACGATGGTACGCTTGTCCCCCGGCAAAATAGGGAAGCTGGAGAGAGAAAATTCCATGCGTTTGCCGCCGAGCGCTGTGCCTTCGAGTATGCCTTCCAAGCGCCCGTGAGCGTTACCGGTGTTGTGTACGTCAATCACCGGCGTGAGCAATCCATTAACGCGATCTAGCCTGATGCCGTCGATCTTGAGTTGCGGCGCGACATCGCCAATTCGAAGATAAACGATGACGCCGATTCTGCCCGAGATCGGAAATCGCACGCCGCCTGCGGTTACCATTGGTGCGACCTCTGAGGCGCTCTCAATTAGCAGCGCGAATCGGCACTCTTGCGGCGGAGCGTCCGCCGGCACATGCACTTCGAAGCGAAACCGGCGTGTTCCGCGCGGCGCTAGTTTGACCGAGAGTCGCTCAAGCTGCACCCACGGACGGCAGCTGTTGTTCGCCAACTTGTCGGTTTCGAATTCCACGCCGCCGGTACCTGTGAGCAGCCAATCAGCGGTTTTGATCGAAAACTCCTCACCGATGGGGCTATCGTTGCCGATGTCGAGCACCTGCCGGGAAATCTGACCAGGCTTTCCGACCAGTTCGAATCGGGCGGGAGCCACGTAACCTGAGAACGCAAGCGCGACGCTTGGCGTCGCCAACATCAACGCAATCCATCCTTGATGGTTGAGCAAGTTGCGCAGTCTCATTTGCCGATTACCTCGATTTCAAAAGCGGGGTCGAATCCAAGCGGCCCTTGCAACGAACGCGCATCGATTGTGAGCGTGAAGTCAAATTGTTCCACCAGCTCGGCGGTCGTCACCAAGCCTTCGAACACCAACGCCCGGCTGCCCGGCGAAGCACTGCCAGCTTGGAACGATCCGCGTGCCAACCAGTCAACCCGCAGACCGCTCGTACCCCGCAGCCCCTTGACCAGCGTGGGTATCGCAAGATAGATGCGTACACGTGACTTGAGGTGCCGCGACATATCAAACCGCAACTCCGCCGCCTTTAACTCCGCAACTAATGTGTTCAGCTGCTCAGATGAAAGCCCGGCGCCGTCGAAGGCCCAGCGAGGCGTAATCACCACCTCGGAAGCCTTGGCCGATTTGTAGCGCAGCGTTTCCGCATCTGCAGATGGCACTGAGATTATCGCAAGCAGCAAGCTGGCGTAAAGCCCCGCCGTTACGGATATTCGCGCTGCTGTGGTCATGGCATGGTGAGGGTGAACGTGACATTGCCTGCGTAGTTACCCTGACGCACAATATTGGTGTTCAGGTATTGAAAGCGTAAACAATCTTGCGATTGGTTGGACGTCGAAAAACTAATAATCGACTGAGCCGCTGAGCCGCTGAAGGTGCCGCTCGGAATGGTTGCCGGATTGTAGGCCACTGGCGGCGTGTTGGTCCAGCCGATCTGCGTAAACGGGATGTTGTCGGTGCCACAGGTGGCTGGCGTTGTACAACTCAAGCCGGCCGTCGAGTTCGCGGTGAGCGTCGCGGTTCTGGCCGGATTCGCGCGGGCTTCGGCGTTAAAGAAGACGGAGTTTGCGGTTGCACACGAGGATCCCGTGCGTGCTGTCGCCGCTGCGGTGGTCAGTTGACCAACCCCGCTGCCAACATTACCACCGGCGACGGTCACGGAGGCGGTGGTAATGGTCGCGCCGGTCGCCCCGATGCGCAGCCGGATCTGTGTTGGCGCGTTTGCGACGACCGCCAAATTGGCCAGCGCCACACACGGCATTAACAACAAAAATGCGGAAGTGAATCGCGAAAACATGGTGTGATGATAAGACAAGACGTGGGTAAAAAACAAAAGCCGCGAGCGAGCTTGCGGCTTTTGCTTTACCCGTCCTTTGATTCGACGAGCTCTACGGCGTGGTCGCGGTGTAGGTCACGCGGCCACCGTTGATGCCGACGCCGCCATAAGTACCAGCGCTTGGAAACGTCGTGTTGGCGTAGCCGTAAGTCCATACCGCAGTGCGATTGGTGACCTTGCCCGCGTTCAGTGTGGGGGTGGAGGTTCCGCCGCCCGCATTTGACAATGCCGGCGCCAAAAACGCCGCGTCGACGCTGACGGCGGTGGTAATCTGCGCATAGCTGATGTAGCCATCACTAGCTGTACCCGTGCCGAGGCCAAGGCCGAGGCTGTTGTTTGTCTCGGTAATCGTTACCTGCCCATTGTTGGCCTGCACGAATACGTTTGCGCCACTACCCCCGCCCGCGTCACCGCCGGTGCCCGCCTGTGAAACGGAATTGCCGACGTCGGCGGCTAAAGGGCTAAATGTGATCATGTCGACGGTGTTGATAATATTCGTCCCAACACGAAACCGAAGGAAGCCAGGAATAATGATCCGAAAGTCGAGGCGCGCGGCGACGGAAAACGGCGCGGTTGTGTCTACGGCGGGGGCTTCTGCCCTAGCCCCAGTCGAGATGGCGGATGCGATACCAGCGGCGACGAGCGCTGCGGCGATGGTTCTCAAATGTTGTGGTTTTTTCATGACGGTCTCCAGTTCGGGCGGTGCGTGCAGGTGCATAAACGCAATTTTGCCTGTCATTGTTGACGCCGGCTGTGAAAAATGGCACAACACCGGCTTGGAATTGAGCGATTGTCGGCGATTTGGGCGGTTTTTGACAATCGTTAACACTCGGCTACGGCATTGTCGCCGTGTAGGTCACCCGGCTACCGTTTAGGTTCACGCCGCCGTAGGTGCCGCTGCTCGGGATAGTCTGGTTGAGATAGGCAAACGTCCAAACGGCGCTCCGATTGGTAATGCCGGGCGCCACGGTTGGCACCGGCAGCACGGCGCTGCCACCGGCGTTCGACAGGACCGGGGCGGGCAAATTAGTCGGATCTGAGGATAGCGTCTGAATCTGGTTGTAATTGATGCGTCCATCGGACGCCACGCCGGTACCGATACCGAGGCCACCGCTCGAGTTGGTGGGGGTAATCGTAATTTGGTTGCGGTTGCCTTGCACCACTACAGTCACGGCGCTACCGCCACCAGCGTCGCCACCGGTTCCAGCGACGGGCGCGGCATTGCCCACGTTCGCGGCCAGCGGCGAGAACTGAATCAAATTGATCGCCGCCGAGTTGGTGCCGACCCGCAGTCGCAGAAAGCCATTGATCGTAACGCTGAGGCGCAGGGTGCCCGCTGCCGAAAACGGCGCAGCCGCGTCGGTCACCTCGGTGGCATGCGACACCGGCACCAGCGCCGTGACAAGCAGGCCGCCGATGGTGGCGATTCGGGCACAGTGTGATTTCATACGGCCAATGGTCGCCTAATTGCGATGGCGAAGTCAATCAAGTAGCACAAAGTAGCACAAAGTTGACATTGCGCGCACGCCGGGAAGTCAGTTCATGGTGGTCATGGCTGGCAGGGCGCTGGCTATAATGGCGGTCGATTATGTTGAGATGAAGCGCCGCTACCATGTTCTATTTTATTGCCGCCTTAATGGTGTTGCTCGCGCTTGGGTTCATATTGGTGCCATTGTTGCGCCGCCCGGGAACCGAATCGTCAACCTCGATCGAGGCCGCCAACATCGAGGCGTTTAGAGTTCAGCGGCGAGAAGTGGAGGCTGATCACGAGCGCGGTTTGATTACCCAAGCCGAACGCGACCGCATTGTCGAGGAGCTTGGCGGACGTCTAGCCGAGGAGATCGAGTCAGACGTCAAACCCCAGCAAATACGCTCATTTTCAGGCATAAATGCCCCAAAACGCCCGTGGATATTGATGGTTGTCCTATCGGTTTTTATTGTTGGCGGGTCGGTCGGCGGTTATGTTGTTTGGGGAGCGCATGACGCTCAACCACCGGTTTCCCCCGTGGCTGCTGTCGAGAACGCCAGCGGCGACGCCAACGCGCCGTTGTCCGATAAGCAGGTGCTCGCGCTGGTCGAGAATCTGGCCAAGAAAATGGAAGCGAATCCGACCGATCCCAACGGGTGGATCTTGCTGGGGCGTTCTCAGAATGCGCTGGGTCAATGGGGTGCCGCAGCGAGCGCTTTTGAGCGCGCGCTCGCGCTGACACCTAACGACGCGCAATTG
>Ga0209181_10002500_pt1 | contig 30005 bp, 35 predicted proteins | sample MAT05_FD_187208 | JGI IMG/M metagenome (GOLD analysis project Ga0209181, IMG submission 187208) | Freshwater microbial communities from Lake Fryxell liftoff mats and glacier meltwater in Antarctica - MAT-05 (SPAdes) (version 2) | ecosystem: Environmental > Aquatic > Freshwater > Ice > Liftoff... | reverse complement strand
CCGTGTGCGCGACGAGACCCGCAAGAACCTCCAGCCCGCCACGCCAATTCTGTGACCCTGTTCATAAAGGGCAGGGTGCGCGCGACCGATAACAGTCCTGGCGTCGGGTCTACCGGCGGGAGGTTGGCGATGCGGGTCCTGTTTGTCGACGATGAAGCCAACGTGCTGGAAAGCATCCGGCGCCAGCTGCGCAAGACCGTGGAGGTTCACACGGCACCCGGGGGCCCGGAGGCGCTCGACCTCCTGGAGGAACTGGGGCCCGTCGCCCTCGTGATCTCGGACATGCGGATGCCAGGCATGTCAGGCGCCGAACTGCTCACCCGCGTCCGTGACCTGTACCCCGACACGGTGCGAATGATCCTTTCCGGGCAGGCCGACCTGGAAGCGACGATATCGGCCGTCAATGACGGCCACATCTTCCGGTTCCTCACCAAGCCCTGCGGCGAGGCAGCGCTGCGCACTGCCGTGGCGGCGGGCATCGATCAGTACCGGCTCGTGAGCTCCCGCAAGGAGCTCGTCGAGAAGACCCTGCAGGGTCTTGTCGAGACGCTGAACGACATTCTTGGCCTGACTAATCCGATGGCCTACCGCCGGACAGCGCGGATCCGCCAGTACGCGGCTACCATCGCCAGCGCACTGCAGTTCCCGATGCCCTGGGACCTCCGGCTGGCCACCCTCCTGTCCCAGGTGGGTTGCATCACGGTGCCCGCAGCGATTCTCGACAAGCTCTACTCGGGGACGGACCTGACAGCCGACGAGCAACAGCTATACGCGCGCCATCCCGAAGTTGCAGCAGGGTTGATCGGGCGCATTCCCCAGCTGGGCTCCGTAGCGGCGATGATTGGCCGGCAGCAGACCATCGAATTCACGTCACTACCACCGGACGTAGCCGCCTGGGATGCGGAAACCACTGCCACGGTGATCCTGGGCGTGGCGACGCGCCTCGACGAGCTTCTGGCCACCGGCGACCAGCCAGCGACGGCGCTGCAACGGCTTGGGGGATTGCTGCCCGGACTTCCCCAGGCCGTGCTGACGGCGGTCCGTTCCGTGCACCTGCACGGTGCCTACATGGACGTCCGCTTCGTCGCATTCGACGAGCTGGCACCGGGCATGGTGCTGGACGAGGACGTGGTCACCGACTCGGGTAACACCCTGATGTTCCGTGGCGAGGAAGTGACGTGGGGCCTGCTCGAGCAACTTCACTCCGGGCCCCATGCCCCGGAGGACGCAACGGATATCGTGATCTCGCACAAGCTGCGGGTACTCATAGCCGCCTGAGCGGCATCGACGTCCCTCCGCTTCGAACCAGCAGGATTCTATTTGAGGATAGGCGCGAGGGCTTTCTGAAATGCATCGACCGAGAATGGCTTTGCCACCATGAATGCGGCCCCTGCAGCCTCCGCCTTGCTGCGCATTTCGCTGGTCGTTTCAGTCGTAATAAACCCGAACTTGACGGTGCTTCCCTCGCTGCGAAGTGTGGTCAACAACTCAATGCCGCTCATGTTCGGCATGTTCCAGTCGCAGAGCACGACGTCAGGTGTAGCCTTTCTGATTGCCTCTAGTGCGACAGCACCATCGGGGGCCTGCAGGAACGTGTGCCCGCTCAGCCCAGCCTGACGCAGGGTCTTGATGATGACCATACGCATCGCAGCGCTGTCGTCGACGATCATTACGTTCATGGCAAAGCTCCCCCGAAGATCCTCAAGCGTGGCAACCAAAAATTCCAATGGACATAGTTTGCCATACTGACACCAGCGCGAACGCAACCCATCTCACACTTCCCGCGCAATCGCCCAGGCTACCGGCGGGTTGAATGCCGCGCTAGGTAACGAGAAAGGCCACGAATCCTGAACCGTACTTCGGGATGACAAGTTCGAAGTCGGCTCGCGATCCGGCCTTCTCAACAAGATCGAGACCATCCGCCGCACTCACCAGGCATACCTTTGCCAGCCGCAGATGAGGCGTCTCCTCGCTCATGACCAGGCGCGTGCAGATATTCATGACCTCATTGAAGTTGCCTGCAATGACTTCTGGCAGCACTGCCTCCTTAAGCGCGTCCCGCGCACCACCGGGTGGAACCATGGAAAGTGCTGCTCCCGCATAGACCACGAATGTCTTGGAGCACAGGCAGACGGCGCCAGGCGCTGCGTCGCTATCTACATAGATCGCGGCGTAGGCAGCATCGGTCATGGGCGCAGCCTGCTTGACGGTGAGGTCATCGCCAAGCAGCATGCTCAGCATGTCTGTAATACTTTTCTTGTCCGGCATCAGGAATTTCATGAGTTACCTACACTGCTCTTTATATGGATGGATGATCGACTGTTGGCGGTGTCTGCCTTCACGCACCGAGCGCCACTCTTAGAGCCTCCAGCTCAACAGCCGACTCACTGAGAATCTGTTCGATGGCACGCGCGTCTAACCCGAGTTTCAGGGCCGCACTCACGGGCGGGGCGTCGCCCGGAACCACTTCCAGCTTCCCGGAATGCAGAACCAGGCGTTTCGCAACTATCAACACATCAACCAGATCGGCTTCACCCTCATGGACATACCCGACATTGTCCTGCAGGTGCACGGACTGTACTACGTCGTCCGTGATGTCCCACTGTTCAAGGACTGCCTGGGCTGCATTCGCATGCCATCCACGGACAATCTCATCGTGCACTGCCCGGTCCAGGGGCGCTTCTGCCATGCCAGCGATCCGGGTCAGGATGTACAGTTCGCCCATGCCATGCAGGAGCCCCGCCAGCATCGCCTTGTCCGGGCTGACTTTGGTGAGGCGCCGCGCCAGGACGTGGCTGACAGCAGCCACCGCCACGCTTCTCTGCCACAGCTCAGCCAAAGGCGATGCTATCCCGTTAAGGGTTTTTGTCTTCCGTAACTCGGATACGGCGAAGCCAATCGACACACTGGTCACCGTGTTGAACCCAAGACGGGCGATGGCGGCGCGGAGATCCACCACGCGTTTGCCTAGCGGACTGAAAGCCGCTGAGTTGGCGAGCTGGAGCAGGCCGGCGGTCAGGATCGGTTCCGCACCTACCACTCTGGTCACTTGCTCAATCGTGACATTGTCGTCCGACAGCACTTGGCGTATTCGTGGAACGATATCCGGGAACCCCGGCAAACTGACCCTGCCGCCGGATAACTCCGCGGTCATTGCCCGGACAAACGCCTCCACCTGCGCGTGGACAGTGGCATTGTCCCCTTCCCCGCTCACCGCTGCCTCACTGGCTGCCGAGTGAAAAACGCCAGAGTGGCTATGCCGTATTTGCAGACAACCCCTCGACCAACGATGCCAGGCTGCATCCTGACCGTCTTCCAGACTCCCGACACCATGCCCAGGTAAGGATTCATTTCGAACTCCTCTCCTTGGTGCTCAGAACAGCTCGATATCGCTGGCAAGGACTGCCCGCTGGACGCTGGTCCGGTACGTGCTTTCTTCAGCCGCCATCGCGTCGTTTCGGCCAGCGGTCAGCTTCTTGACCAACACTCGACCGGATTCCGGGAGGTAGTGCACTCTCCTCGGATAGATGTCACCCAGATCTTCACCACATATCGTGAGATTCTCGTCTTGAGCGTAACGCCGGACGAAATCAGCATTGCGGGCGCCGATATCCGTCGTCTCCATCCCGGCAATGACTCGCCCGCCGCCGATCAGCTTTACTTCAAGATTCTCCCGCCGGCCACCCAGCTTGAGGATGTCATTGATGAGCCTCTCCATGGCGGCACCTCCGTAACGGGTCTCGGCACTTGTGGCTGAGCTCCAGGCACTCTTGCCCCTCGATTGGTCGTGCGGAAGCATGAAGTGATTCATGCCGCCAATACCCGTGCGCCGATCACGGATACACGCCGATACGCAGGACCCCAGTACGGTCCAGACATGCTCCCCGAGAGCCGTAGCGTAGAAGTCGCCGGGAAGCAGCTTGGCGACGTACGCCCCATGCTTCGGATCCCACTCTCGACTGATGTGGGCGAAGTGAGCCATCGTCTGCGGCTTTTCAGGTAACGGGGAACTGCCTGTCTGGCGTGACATCATGGGGCGATAGGTCCTGAACAGACTGTTCTAAAACAACTCAGTACTGCTGCGGCTGGCTTCGCCCCTATGAGGCTCGGCTTCTTGCAATACCGGTCCACCGCTGGTCCCGAGCAGTGCAGTGAAGAGCTTGCGCTCGTCTTCCATCGTGTAGTGGGCATAAACACGGGCCAGAACCTCGTCCAATGACAGTGACTGCTCTGATTCGCAGGACTCCAGCCATTCCGTCAGGTCCATTAGGGAATCCCTTACATGCTGTATTCGCTGCACCAATTGGTCGTAGAACTGCAGGGCCACAAGCGCCTTGCTGGCATTCAGCTCCAACAGGTCACGCGCTCCAGACTCGCCACACTGCGGAGCCTCACCGTCCAGCGTCGACGAGACGCTTTCCCGCACCCTAAATCGCGCTGATGCGCCTATCTCACCAACCGCCGTAGCGAGATCCTCAACACGCGCATCCGCTTCCCGAAGGGCAACCTCCATCTGCCAGGCTCCGAGACGGACGACCTGTGCCAGCTGTATAGCGTCAACGACCGCCATCGCGCTTCTCACAGCACCTTCGATATTGTTGCCAGAAGGTGCTCCGGGTCGAAGGGCTTGACGATCCAGCCCGTCGCTCCCGCCCGCTTGCCTTCCATCTTCTTCTCCTGACTGGACTCGGTCGTCAGAAGGAGAATTGGCGTCAGTCGATAGCCCGGTAATTGCCGAAGTTGACTGACGAGTGCGATCCCGTCCATGCGCGGCATGTTGACGTCCGTGATGACAAGATCGACAGCGTGGTCGTGCGCATACTCGATGGCTTCCACTCCATCGCTTGCCTCAACTACTTCATAGCCCGCGGCCTGCAAGACGGCTCTAACCATCTTGCGCATGGATGATGAGTCGTCTACGGCCATGATCACATTCGGCATGTCCACTCCTTATCGATAGTCATTTCGCCCTCGAGACAAGGGGCGCACCAACGACCTGAGCCATCCGCAGGATTGCCGCCGGAATTCTTCCCAATGCCAGGATCTGCTGCGCGCCACCAAGTTTCACCGCCGCGCCTGGCATACCCCACACGACGCTCGTCGCCTCATCCTGAGCTATCGTGCTGGCGCCCGCATCAAGCATTTCACGCAGGCCACGCGCGCCGTCATCACCCATCCCCGTGAGAATGACGCCCACAGAATTCGGTCCTGCGTTCTGAGCAACGGAGCGGAACAACACATCAACGCTCGGACGATGCCGATTCACGGCTGGACCATCGCTCAGGCGGCAGAGATACCGTGCGCCATCGCGTTCGACGAGCAGGTGCCGGTCCCCCGGCGGGATATAGACATGCCCGGGCATGATGTACTGGCCGTTTTTTGCCTCACATACCGACATCGCGGCGATTGAGTCCATTCGACGAGTGAATGGCCCGCTGAACGCCTCGGGGATGTGTTGGGCGATTACGATTGCCGGGGTATCCGCGGGGAGTGCGGCCAGCACCTCCCGGATGGCCTCCGTTCCCCCGGTTGAGGCCCCAATGGCGATGATGCGATCGGTCGTTCTTAGCATGTTGCGACCAGTCATCGATGGCAACACCGCATCAGCCGAGTACTTCGGTTCGACAGTCATCAGGGCGGGGGAAGAACCCCGGGGCCGGACCCGCGACTGCGCGGCAGCCCGGACCTTGGCGTGGATCTCCTCACTGAACTCGCGGAATGTACCGGCGAGATCCACCTTGGGCTTCTGGACAAAGTCCACCGCGCCCAGTTCGAGGGCCGTGAGTGTCGTTTCAGCGCCGCGCTCCGTCAGTGAGGACACCATGACCACAGGGATTGGCCGCAGACGCATCAGATTGGCCAGGAAGGTCAGTCCGTCCATACGCGGCATTTCCACGTCGAGTGTGATCACATCCGGGTTGTGCTCCCTGATCCGCTCCCGCGCAACATGGGGGTCGCATGCCGTCGCGACCACCTCGATATCCGGCGCCTCATTCAGAATATCCGTCAGAAGCTGCCGAACGAGAGCTGAATCATCGACTACGATGACCCTGATAGTTTTCCCATTTGTGCGCTTCTCCGTCATGACGAATCTCACTGATCATTTCGCCGGTAGATCGTGCGACCGATGAGATCGTACTTCTCGCTGATGCGGTACAGGCTTTCCGCGTGACCAAGAAAGAGAATGTCCCCGGGCCGCTGCAGCGCTGACAGACGGTCAAAAAGCTGCTTTTGAGTAGGCTTGTCGAAGTAGATGACGACGTTTCGGCAGAAAATCACATCAAAGTGCCCGCGCATTGGCCATGCCTTCATCAGGTTGAGGCTCTTGAATGTAATCAGGTCCCGAATATCCTGGGTAACCTGACTCTTGCCCTCCGCTGAGCCAGTACAGGTTTTGAAGAAGCGACCGACGCGTACCGCACCGAGGGGTGCCAGACGATCCGCGGGATACACGCCGGTCGCGGCCGTGGCGAGAACGTTCGAGTCGAGATCGGTCGCGAGTATTTTCACATCGTAACCCGCCAGCAGCGCCTGGCATTCCCGCAGAACCATGGCGGTCGAGTACGGCTCCTCGCCGGTCGAACAGGCGCTCGACCAGATGCGAAAACGCCGCGACCCGTCGTTGCGCCGCGCCAGGTTTGGCATGACTTCATTAGCGAGATACTGGAAATGATGCGCCTCGCGAAAAAACGACGTGAGGTTTGTGGTTACCGCGTTGACAAACTCCTCGATCTCTTCCGACTCGCCGCTTTCGATCAACCGCACATACTCGCTGAATCCAGGGAGGCCGAGTGCGCGCAGCCGGCGCACCACTCGCCCATGGACAAGCTGACGCTTGGCGTCAGACAGCGCAATCCCGGTGTGCTCCCGCACGAGTTCGCGGAGGCGGTGGAAGTCGGCGTCATTCAATACATACTCGGGCCGCTCGGCCGGGGACACACGTAGAGGATTCGCCGCAGTCATCGACCTAACCCCCCGGCCTGGTTGCTCTGGCTATCGATGCTTGAATTGATCAAGTCATCAATGGCCAGAATCATGACCATTTTCTCGCCGATCATGGTTACTCCGCTGATGCAGGCGGCATCTGCCCGCCCGCCGAGATCCGGCACCGGGCGGACCGCCTCCGCAGCCAGTGCGTACACCTCCGAGACGCCATCAACGACCACGCCTGACGTCTTTTCACCCCGCGGCCCCTGGATACGCACAACGATAACCACCGTTCGAGCGTCGAAGGCGCGCACCTCGAGGCCAAAGCGCGCACGAAGATTTATGACTGGCACTATCACGCCACGCAGATTCATGACACCCAGCACGCAGGGAGGCGTATGAGGTACTCGCGTTACGCCATCCCAGCCCTTGACCTCCTGCACGCGCCGAATATCGACCCCGTACTCCTCGCCGTCGCACAAAAACGTCAGGTACTGTGCGCTGGCCGGGGTCGCCCGCGATGCCGCGGGTTGCGTTAGCTGCATCATGTTCACGTCACTCCCTGATAGACATGCAGTTGGCCGGAGTACGCCCTCAGAACTCCTTCCAACTGCCGTCATCGGCGCCACCGCCCGCAGCGGCTCTGCGCGAAGCTGCGCCCGATTGGGCCACGGCGCGAGTCTTGCCACTGGCTGCTTCAGGTGCGGCTTTTCCGGCGGGCTTGGTCCATGGACGAGCAGCGGCCGTCCGGCGCTCAGCGGACGCCCCCTTGGCAACAGGCGTTGCCGTGGTGGCCTCTTCCCCGGAGACGGTATAGCGAGACATCATGTCGTTGAGGGCCTGGGCCTGCTCCACGATTGCCTGACTCGCCGCTGCAGCCTCCTCGACCAGAGCCGCGTTCTGCTGTGTCGTTTCGTCCATCTGCATCACGGCCTTGTTCACCTGCTCGATTCCGGTCGATTGCTCGCGGCTCGCCGCAGCGATTTCAGCTACGATGTCTGTGACCTTCTTGACGGCGTTCACGATTTCTTCGAGCGTCTTGCCGGACTCATCGACCAGCTTGGTGCCCTCGTCAACCTTGGCCACGCTATCCTGGATCAGCGCCTTGATCTCCTTCGCCGCCGTGGCCGATCGGCCTGCGAGGTTGCGCACCTCGGTTGCCACCACTGCGAAGCCCCGTCCCTGTTCGCCCGCACGCGCCGCTTCAACCGCAGCATTCAATGCAAGCAGATTGGTCTGGAAGGCAATCTCATCGATAACCCCGATGATGTCGGCGATCTTCTTGGAAGCCGAGTTGATGCCGGCCATCGCCGTCACCGCAGACCCCACTACCGTACCACCACGCTCCGCCTGCTGTCGGGCCGCCATGGCCAGCTGATTGGCCTGACCAGAATTGTCGGCCGTCTGCTTCACGGTCGAGGTCATCTGCTCCATCGATGACGCTGTCTCCTCCAGGCTCGACGCCTGCTCTTCAGTGCGCTGCGACAGGTTCAGATTGCCCTTGGATATCTCCTCAGCGCCTCTCTGCACCTCGACGGAGGCGGTCTTGATCTGCTTCACAACCCCCATCATGTTCTCGACCAGCGAGTTAATACCCGATGACAGCGTCTGGAAGAAGCCGTGCTTGCCGTCCAAGCGGATCCGTTGAGTCAGATCGCCATTTTCGGCCCCCGAGATTATCTCCCCGATCTCGGCCTCCACGGAGACTTCCTGGGTGCGATCGATCCACTCCACAACCGTTCCTGTCCGAGTGCCGTTGGCGTCGACCACCGGATTGGCGATGATTCGGAGAGTGCGGCCGCCAACCTTTAGCTCGGATGTAAACGTGCTGCGCAAGTCTGAGAGCAAGCGCTGCTGATGGGCCGGATTCTTGTGGAAGACATCGATGTTCGTCCCCATCAGCGTGGCGGCATCGAAATTCGGCAGATCACGGCGCATATCGGCTGCGGCAGTATTGAACATCTGCCCGACCGCCTTGTTCATGTAGATTATCGTGTTCTTCTCATCGGCAAGCATGACATTACCCGATACGCTGTCGAGCGCCACCTTGAGGCGCCCGTTAGTGATCGCCGTACTTGCTTCGACTTCGGCGCGGCGCGCGTCTGCGTCCTCGCGCGCAAGCTGTTCGGTGAGATCCGTCCACTCAACGACGGTCCCCAGCCGCTCGCCACTGGCATCAATTACCGGATTGGCAATGATACGGAAGGTGCGGCCGCCAAGAACAAGCTTGGAGTCCATGGTCTTGTTCAGTCCAGCCAGCATGCCGCGCTGGTGGGCTGGATTCTTGTGGAACCCATCGATATTGGTACCCATCAGGCTGTTGGTGTCGAAGCGGGGCAGATCCTTGCGGATGTCCGCTTCAGCAGCTCGCATCATGGCTATAACCGTGGTGTTCATGTAGACAATATTCAGATCCTTGTCTGCCAGCATCACATTTGCGGTAGTGCTGTCGAGCGCCACCTTGAGGCGCCCGTTGGTGATCGCCGTAGTTGCTTCGACTGCGGCGCGGCGTGCTTCTTTGTCCTCGCGCGCAAGCTGCTCGGTGAGGTCCGACCACTCAACGACGGTTCCCAGCCGCTCGCCACTGGCATCAAATACCGGATTGGCGATGATGCGGAAGGTGCGGCCGCCAAGAACCAGCTTCGAGTCCAGGGTCTTGTTCAGACCAGCCAGCATGCTGCGCTGGTGGGCTGGATTCTTGTGGAACCCATCGATATTTGTACCCATCAGGGTGTTGGTGTCGAAGCGGGGCAGATCCTTGCGGATGTCTGCTTCAGCAGCTCGCATCATGGCTATGACCGTAGTGTTCATGTAGACAATATTAAGATCCTTGTCTGCCACCATCACATTTGCCGTAGTGCTGTCCAAAGCCCCCCGGACGAGCGACCTCTCGGTCTCTTCCGCTGAAGGTGCCCGAGCCTTTGGGGCCTTTGATTTGCTGACTTTGGTCGACATGGAAACCTCCCGGTTAGTGGATTTGGTAGTGGATTTCTTAGTGGATTTCATAGTGGATTTTTTGGCCATGATAAATCTCCCAAAAATAAACTCAGTGTGTGGCGGTGCTGGCAACGAGCCGCTCAGCATCCAGCAGAATCACTGTCTTACCATCCGTATGGGCAAGACCGTAGACGACTTCACCCGCAGTTGCGTTACCCAGATCAGGAAGTGCGCGATAGGTATCGTTGTTGATGTCGTAGACTTCGGAGACTGCGTCGACCACCAGACCGATGGTGCGCTCCTCAGTATCAGGATCGCCACCAGCACCAGCCCCGGCGGCGACTCGAATCACGATCACGACGGTGGCAGGACCGAAAGAAGACGGATCGAGATCAAAGCGGCGACGCAGGTCGATCACAGGCACGACCACTCCCCGCAGATCGATGACACCCAGAACCCACGGTGGCGCGTGCGGTATGGCGGTAACCGCCGACCAGCCACGGATCTCCTGCACCTTGAGGATACCGACTCCGTACTCTTCGCCAGCCAGCTTGAAGGTAAGGAACTGCTGCGAATTGGCGCTGCCGGCGGCATCCGATGTTTTTGCGGCGTGGTTCATGCGGCTTCTGACGCCGCCAGGCGGCGCCCCTCCCGGTTGTGGTGAATAACAATGAGACTAGGTATATCGAGGATCAGAGCAACCCGGCCATCGCCGAGCATGGTGGCTCCTGAAAGCCCGGCCACCTGGTGAAAGTTGGTTTCAAGGCTCTTTATGACCACCTGTTGCTGCGACATCAGTTCGTCCACGAAGAGGCCAGCGCGGCGGCCATCGGCCTCGACAATCATGAGCAGGCCGTCGAGCAGGTCGGTGTGATCCGGCGTAATCTGAAACAAGTCATAAAGCCGCATGATTGGCAGGTACTCACCACGCAGGCGCAGCAACTGCGCCTGGTCCGCGATAGAGCTCACGTTCTCTCGCTTGACCTGAATGGTCTCGATGATCGAGACGATAGGGACGATGTACATTTCCCGGCCAACCCGCGCCAATTGTCCGTCCATGATCGCGAGCGTGAGCGGCAATCGAATGCGGAATGTGCTGCCCTGGCCAGCCACTGACTGAATCTGTACATGGCCACCGAGCTCGTTGATGTTCCGGCGAACGACATCCATGCCGACACCGCGACCCGAGACGTCGCTGACCGTCTCGACCGTTGAGAACCCCGGCTGAAAAATCAGATTGAAGATGCGCTCTTCGGAGAGTTCCTCGTCCTCACGCACCAGCCCCCGCTCGCGGGCCTTCTGCAGGATCCGGTCCTTGTTCAGCCCGGCGCCGTCGTCGGTCACCTCGACAATCACGTTTCCACCCTTGTGGTAGGCGAGCAGGTGAACCGTGCCCTGCGCCGGTTTCCCGGATGCGAGCCTCGTTTCCGGCATCTCTATGCCATGATCTATTGAGTTCCGAACAAGGTGGACAAGGGGATCGCCAATTCTCTCCATCACCGTCTTGTCGAGTTCAGTCTGCTCGCCTGACATCTTCAGTTCGACGTTTTTTCCGAGCCTCTGGCCCAGATCACGCACCATGCGCGGGATACGGTTGAAGACGGAACTGATAGGCAGCATGCGGATTCGCATGACGCTTTCCTGTAACGAGCGCATGTGTCGCTCGAATTGGGCAAGCTCCATGCGCAAGTCCTCCGCCTGCCGGCCCGCAAGCGCTGATGCCAGCTGGCTGAGAACGGACTGGGTAATGACCAGCTCACCGACCGAATTCAGCAACTCATCGATCTTGTCGGTGCTCACGCGGATCGAGCCGCCATCGCTGGGCCGCCGGTCCGTCCCGCCGCCATCGTTGGACCGCCGGTCCGGCCCCTCGTGGCTCGCAGCTTCCGGGCTGGATTCTTCAGCGTTCGTGACGACGGAACGGGGATCCGCCGTTGTTACGACAGCGCTCCGCCCGTGCGCTTCGGGCAGATTGCTCGCTGTCACCAGTTCCCCGGCGGGCGATAGCCGCTCCACCTCAAGAACACACTCACCCTCCGCCCACTCAAAGACGGCTCGCACGGTACTCTCGTCCGCCTGGGTTGCCAGCTCGGTCTCCCAGGACAGCACACAGACTTCCGCGTCCAGATCCGCCATTTTCAGGGGCAGCTTCGAGATATCGACCCGGGTGATTGTGGTCCCGAGCACGCTCAACTCCCGGAGCATGCGGAGCGGGTCATTGCCATTGCGAAGCAACGCGGGCCCAGGCACCAGCCGAATGCGCCAGCCTGCATGGTCTTGCGCCTCCGTGGGCGTCGCAACCGGCGTCAGCGCTTCCCGAGCCGGCAGTTTGCCCTCCGTGCTGCTTTGCTCGCTCGCGAGAAGAGTCTCCAGCTCGCGATGCAGCCCCGCCACCCGGGCCTCATCCAGTGGTTGCTTGCGCTGCGTGGCCAGCAACATGTCACGCATCACGTCCACTGAACGAAGCAGGACATCTACTGTGGCGGGCTGAACCTGGCGGTGCCCGCTCCGCAGCTGATCAAGAATCGTCTCAAGCGTATGGGTGAAAGCTGCAACTTCTGAGAAGCCGAAGGTTGCGCTTCCGCCCTTGATGGAATGTGCCACCCGGAATATTGTGTTTATCTGCTCATGATCAATCGCTCCAAGATTCAGAGCGAGCAGAGTTGACTCCATCGAGTCGAGCGCTTCAAAGCTCTCCTCAAAGAAGGCATCGTGAAATTCGCTCAGATCCAGAGTCATACCCTACTCCGACACACCTGGCTGGGTGGGCGCGACCGGGATCCCTGCCAGGGTGGTTAATCCAAGGGTGCGGAGTGCTTCTGAAACGACAGCTGACCATTCCCGCCACGTGACGCGAATGTTCGAATCCCCGCACTCACGAACGAGCGCCACCAGAAGCTGCACGCCGGCGGTGTCGATGTGGTCGACGCCAGAGCCGTCGATCTCAATGGATTTACGGGTGGCCAGCTGATCAAGCAGGTGCGCCTTGAGCGCCACGGCCTCGCGAATGGTGCACGCCGGCCCGAGCGTTACGAGGGTCGAGCCGGAGTCCAGGCCCTTCGACCCGGAATCGCCAACAGCTGCCACTGCTTCGCTCGTGAGATCACGCACCGTCACCGGAGGCTCCTTGATACTGTTCGTCACGTTTTGCCAGGCTCCAGCGCAACATAAGCCGTGAGCTGGCGTCCTCAGAGGCCAAGTTATCGGCCGCTTTCACTGTGGCTTTAGTAAAGCACCGGCGGAATATTTTGATCTGTGACGCAGTGCAGATTTCTTTTGTTAAGTTGCAGAGGAAACCCGCGATCTACAGCCAGCGTGTGACCACGCTCACCTATGGCGAGAGCGAGTCCTTATGGCACGTGGAGGGCGCGGATACCTGCAAAGCTCCGCCGGGCGCGCGTTCAGATATCGACGAACGCGCTTTCAATGGCACGGAAGTCCAGCAGCAGTTGGTGTGCCGCAGTACCTTCGGCGCGGGACCGGCGGAGAACGTCTTTTACCCGGGAGTCCAGGCTGCGGAAGTCATGTGGCAAACCCTCACCCAGGATTTTTCCACCCATTGCCCAACGGGCAAACTGGCGCTCCGGCAGCGCATCGTTTCTGTAGATCACGTCGATATCTCGATGCCTCACGTCCCTGGAAAGCGTGGCAAAGATGTTGTCCACCGCCGGCGGCGAACCTTCGAGGACCTGCAGGAACAGGCTGTTGTCCACCAGTAACAGGCCGCTAAGACCCAACTCTGCATTTCGGCGCCGCGCGCCCATTAGCAGGGTCCGGATATCGTCCCGGGAAAACGGACTTACTGCCGTACTGATGTAAACCAATTGCTTCAGATCAGATGGCATGGGATCAACCTCTTGTGGAGTGCTTGGGTGCTTAAGTGCTTGAGTGCCTGTTAACCCGCAACATAGAGCCAGCCGCTGGCGCGGCTCAATGCCGGCTAGGCCACCGCCAGGCTTCCCTGGTCCAGCCGTTCGAGGGGCAGGCACAACGTGAAAACCGTACCACCCCCCGGCCTCGCATCTGCCCGTATCTGCCCGCCGTGCCGCGAGGTGAATTGTTGTGTGATCGCGAGGCCCTGTCCCGTGCCCTTGCCGACAGGCTTGGTCGTGAAGAACGGGTCAAAGATCCGCTCGCGAAGGTCGGGTGCAATACCGCACCCCGTATCGGCAACCGTGATCTCGACCCACCCACCCTGGCGCCGCGTGCCGATGATGATGGAGCCGCGCAACCCACTGGCACTGCCGAGCTTCTCGCCAATGGCGTGGGCGGCGTTCACGATCAGATTGAGTATCACCTGATTGAACTCACCGGGGAGCACCGACACGAACGGTAGATCCACCTCCAGTTCGGTACGCAGATCCGCGGCATACTTCCATTCGCTACTCGCCACCACAATCGTGCTTTTGATAGCGCGATTGAGATCCACGGGGATCTTTTCCGTGGCGGGGTGCGAGAACTCTTTCATGGCCCGCACGATTGCAGCCACGCGGGACAAGCCGTCTACAGACTGCTCGATCGCGTTGGGAATCTCCTTCTCCAGGTAGTCCAGATCGGCGTCCGCGATCAGTTGGGCAAGAGTCTCGGCCGACACCGACTCGGCAGAGCGAAGTGCCGTCAGCACTACGTGAGTGTCGGCGAACGCCTGCTGGAGGAAGCGCACGTTGTCGCCGATGTACTGGATTGGGGTGTTGATCTCGTGGGCAATGCCCGCGGCGAGTTGGCCAATCGACTCCAGGCGCCGGGCCTGCTGACGATCCTGGTCTTCTTGCAAACGCTCAGTGACATCGGCCATCACGCCGACTGACCGCACGGGCCGTCCACCCGCACCGACTTCGGTGAGGGACCATGATTGGAGCGACCGCACCGCGCCGTCAGGCCGCACGATCCGGAAGCAACTGTGGCACCGGCCACCTGTCGTGCTGGTTGCAGCAATTTCCGCCTTTACTCTGAGCTGATCCTCCGGGTGCACTTGGGAGAAGCTCCGGCGGATGTCGCCTGTGGTGCGAGCATCCACACCATAGATCTGGCGCGCGCGGTCGTTCCATTCATAGTCATTGTTGATCAGGTCATAGTCCCAGACACCCATGTTCGCTGCTTCTGCTGCAATCGACAGCCGGGTGGCGAGCTTTAAGGCAACCGCCTCGGCCTCCTTGCGCGCATTGATGACCACGATCACGCCGCTCCAGACCGTCGGTGCTCCCTGCGCATTGGCCGCCACAACTCTTCCGGTGTCCTGGATCCAAAGCCACGCCCCGTTTTTGTGCCGAACACGCAGTTCAGTGCTAAACCCCCGCTCGCCACGCGCCAATGCTGCGGCCATAACCTCGTTGTAGCCGTCCCAGTCGTCGGGGTGCACAAGTCCCTTCCATCCCGTGCCATCTGTCGCGATCTCAGCCGCCCCGTAGCCGAGCACTCGCCGCCAACTGTCATGAAACCACGCCGTCCCCGCGATCAGGTCCAGCTCATAGAGACCCAGGTTGGTGCTCTCAGTGACGGTGCGCAAACGCTCCTCAGCGCCGATCAACTGCTTTGGGGACCGCTCGGTAACCCGCCCAGGACGCTGTAATTGCTCAGCGTGCTGCGCTATTGTTGCTTGTCCAGTGTGGCTTCGGCCGATGTCCTCGCAGGCTACAACCACAGCATCCATTGCCCCCTGACATCGAACGACGACCGCCCGAAGAGAACGGGTCCCGTCAGAGCTGGAGTACTCCAGCGTGAAGGTGGAACGGGCGCCAGCCAGCACGGCCCTGAGGCCGGCCAGGTACTCATTGAATACACCCTGCTGCGCGGCCGCCTCGTGCTCGTAGGCCGCCAGATACCGCCCTTCTTCGAGTAGCTTCCGCCCTGCCGCACCCGGGCTGCCGATGTGCCCGGCATCCCACTGCTCGCTGGTGCTGATGATGTTGCCCAAGCCGTCGAGCAGCGTAACCTGCCGATTCGACGTACCCGTCCCAAGGCTGGTGCCTTCCGCCGTGATCTCCATAACCTGACGCATGCCCTCTCAAGCGGCTTTGGTCGCCCTGAAAATGGACGCTGACGTGCCCTTGAGTCGGCACCGGGACCCTCAAACTTTAGGCACCGTGGGGTATTTGCCGCAGGACCAACTTCTGTGACGTCGGTCCTCAGGTCATGGCACCCCGATGCCGACAATCGGTCTGCGTCATTGGAGGGTGACGCTGACCATAGCAGCGGTCGCGACGGAACGCGGCCGGCAGCCCGTACGGTCGGCAATCTGCCTGAGGGACACGGAAAATGTGGCTGATACCCGGTTTGAAGGCGGCGGAGCAGGACACTGCCGCCGTGAGAGACGTTGTCTCACAGCGCAGGCTTAGTGCGGTACGCCTTCCGGGCCCAACACGGGTATGAGCGCCGTTTTGGCACCCAGGACGTCCGTCCTGTTTGTGGACGACGAGGCACGCGTCCTGGAGGGAATTCGGCGCCTGCTCCGGTCCCTCCGTGACGAGTGGGACATGGAGTTTGTCGACGGTAGCCAGGTGGCGATCGACCGCCTTTCGCAGCGACCGTTTGATGTGGTCGTGGCGGATATGCGTATGCCGGGGATGGATGGCGCCGAACTACTGGCGCACGTCAAGGCGCAACACCCTCAATCGGTTCGACTGATCCTCTCGGGTCACGCGGATACACAATCAACAACGCGTGCCATCGGGATCGCGCATCAGTACCTGAGCAAACCTTGCGACGCCGGCATCCTCAAGAACACGATTTCGCGCGCAGCGGCGCTGAAGGCGTTGCTCAACAATCCCGGTCTGACCCAGCTCATCGGGCGCCTGGAGAATCTCCCCAGCATGCCCTCCACGTATCGGGACCTGCTTGCCTGCCTACGAGCTCCCGATGCCTCTCTGGCAGACGCAGGGGTCATCGTGGCTCGGGATCCCGCCATGACCGTCAAGCTTCTACAGCTGGTCAACTCGGCCTACTTTGGCCTCGGCCGGCCCATCACCTCTGTGGAACGCGCGGTCGCCTTCGTGGGCCTGGAAACGCTGATGTCGCTGGTTCTCGGGAATGGCATCTTCACAGAATGCAAGGCGCTGCCTGCCCAATGGGTAAACCTCGATCTGCTCTGGAGCAGAAGCCTCCGGGTGGCATGCAGTGCCCGCTTCATTGCACAGCATGAGGACCTGGACAAGAAGAGCCAGGACGATGCCTTTCTCGCCGGCATGCTCCAGGACCTGGGGACGCTCCTCTTTACCTCGGAACTTCCGGAACAATACTGCCGGGCGTGCGACCGGGTGAGCCTCGACGGGGTGCCCCGATGCGTAGCAGAAACCGAGGAATTCGGCGCGACCCACGCAGAAGTCGGCGCGTACCTGATCGGCCTTTGGGGACTGCCGAATGTGATTGTAGAAGCCATTGCATTTCACGCTTTGCCCTCCGCTGCGCCAACCACGGGCATGTGCCTGGCCGGTGTAGTGCACCTTGCCGAAAGACTCGTAGATGGAACCCATGCCAGTGGGGCACCTCAGGGAGCGGTCGATCTGGACGACAACTGGCTGCAGAGTCTGGGCCGCCCCGACGCCTGGCAGGAACTCCTGGGGGCCTGGCAGGTTGCCGACGCGTCCGGGGACCAACCTTGAGCAGCAACGTGCGGTTCATTGGCGGCGAGGAAGGGCTGAGCGAAAAAAGGTCGGGCGGCTGAGCCGCTACCTTGCCCAGCCGATTCAAGTTGCGCCCAACTCTGCCGATAACCGTGCATAACCGGCTGGCCCTCAACCCACCACAGGAGAAAGCAATGGATGCGAATACCGTAGCGCTGGTGCAAAACTCATGGGCAAAAGTAGCCCCCATCGCCCCGAAGGCGGCGGAACTCTTTTACCAAAACCTGTTCGCGGCCGACCCCGTCCTCAAGCCCTTGTTCAAGGGCAGCATGGAGGAACAGGGCAAGAAACTCATGCAAATGATCGGCGCCGCGGTCGGCAAGCTCAACGAGCTGGACACCCTGGTGCCCATCCTCCAGAACCTTGCGAAGCGCCATGCCGCCTACGGCGTCAAGGATGCGCACTATGAAACAGTAGGTGGCGCGCTGCTCAAAACGCTGGGCCAGGGACTGGGCGAAGAATTCACCCCGGAGGTGAAAAACGCCTGGACCGCGGTCTACGGCGTCATAGTGACCGTCATGGTGCCGGCCGCCCAACCGGCCTAAGGCTGGACCCGGCGGTGATCGGTAAGATCCTGTGGCACCTGGCATCGGGGAACCTGCCGGCTGCGTCATCGCGGCCCTCGCGGGGGCCACCCGCGGCCGAGTTGGGGTTGCCTTAAAGGGGTCGGCGCGGCGGGAAGTGGGAGTCAGCGGACACGCCGTGAGCGGGCTCCATGACTCCCCGTTCGCATCCCCGCGATCTTCTACCTGTTCGGCGGTGCCCCGGGACTGCAAAACCCTGCCGGCCAACAGCACGAAGTGTGAGATGAAACAGCATTTCTTTCCATCTTGCCTCTACGATCAGGTTATGTAGTGCAGATGACCAAGCACGGGATTGGCATCAACTACGTTTGGTGGCATTTGATCAAAGGAACGACCATGACTATGAAGGGCATGTGGGCGAGTAGTATCGAGGTGACAGCTGCCGTTCCGGCCCGCGCGGTCACCACGCGAGCCGCCCGTATCTGGCGGGCGTTTGGCACGGCGAGTGTGGGAGTTGGGCTGTTCAATGCCTTCATTCCGTTGCTGCCGACGACGATCTTCCTGATCATCGGCATCTGGGCCTACGGCAAGGGCTCGCCCGAACTGCGCGCCAAGCTGCTCGCTCATCCCACATTCGGCCCGGCCCTGACGCATTGGGTCGAGCAGCGCGCCATGACCCGGCGTGCCAAGTGGCAGTGCGTCGGCACGATCATCACGGGGTACGTGATCACGCTCAGCTTCGTCGGCTTCACGACGGCGTCAGTGCTGGTGGGTGCGGGGCTCGCCGGGCTGTGCCTGTTCCTGTCGAGCCGGCCCGAGCCGACCCGCTGTCCGGTCAGCCGATCCGCCGCATCTCCGCTGTGCTGAACTTCAGCAGCGCGGCTCCCACGTTCTTCTCGAGTTGCCGCGGTAATCCCCCCATTTTTTGCTCTCGACAGAAGTGGTGTTAGGCGACCCTCGTTGACTGACCGGACCAGGAGGTTTTGATCCCCACGATGAAGGTACCTGGCGTGGCGAGATGCTCCGCCCAGCGGAGGATCGGAATCGCGCGAATCAGCGCCACAATCGTTCCGGCCAAGCGCCCCGTGGGGCTGACATCCGTCATATCGAAGCGATCACTGAACGTGAGGCCACGCTGCTCAAACCAGTCACGTAACTCATAGGGGGTAAACCAGTTGACGGCAGGGTCCACCAACGCTGTTCAGACCTCCATTCCATAACGCACCGATTCGGTCCCGGCTACGCTGGAGAGCAGGTGTGCATCTCCGCCGCCGCACACCGGGCCGAGTCGCGGGCCAGTTTGTCCGCTGGCCACACCACCCGGTGGCAATCCACCAGGTACTCGGCAATCCCGAGAGAATCCCGGACAACCGTCGAGCCGTCGTGCAGGCAAGGCACCAGCCCCACGGGGGAGGACTGGCGAAAGGATTCCCGGTTCGAGGCCTCCTTGAGAACCTTCAGGCGCTCCGCGAAGGGTATCCCGAGAGTCTTCATCAAGACCCAGGGCCGCACGGACCAGGATGAGTAGTTCTTGTTGGCAATGTAGACGCTGTACTCGCAATTGCCCACTGTATCAGCGCCTCGGTCAGCGGATCTTAGTACAGCTGGTGGGTGAGGCGCGGCAGGCGCGGCGGGCGCGCTGGATCGCCTTCATATCGGTGGCGGACGTGGCGGCCGAGCTCCACCAGAACTGCTGAAGCCGCTCTTACGGGTTACCGCCCGCATCCGGCCCGAAATCATGACTTTCGTTCGTTGCCTCCCTTTAGACTGGTCTGTAGACTAGTTGGTATGGCAAGGAGGCTATTGTGAAAACCGAAATTGGCGCCTACGAGGCCAAGACCAGACTCCCGGAATTGCTCCGGGCCGTGAAGGCCGGGAAGCGCTTCACCATCACGAATCGTGGTGAGCCCATCGCGGACCTGGTGCCCAGCGAGGACGCTGGCCGGAGCAACCCGCGGGCGGCGATCGAGAAATTCCGGACGTTCATTCAGGCCAACCCGGTCAAGGGCCGCGCGAATATCCGCCGGCTCATCGAGGAGGGCCGGGAGTGACACTGGTTCTGGATGCTTCCGTGACCCTGGCCTGGTTGCTGGCCGATGGCAAGATGGCTGGCCAACGTTACGCGCTCGCTGTTCTGGACGCGATGAAAGTGCCTGAGACGGTCGCTGAAGTCCCGGTCACGTGGGGGCTTGAGGTGGCCAATGTCCTGGCCCGCGGCGAGGGCACGGGCCTCATCACCGAAGCGCAGAGCGAAGCATTCCTGGAGATGCTGGCCGGCATCCGGATCAACCCCGACGCGGCCACCTTTCCCCGATCACTGACAGAGATCCTGCAACTGGCGCGGCGCTACCGGCTGTCGTCCTACGATGCGTCCTACCTTGAATTATCGCTGCGCTCTGGCCTGCCGCTGGCCACCCTGGACGCTGACCTGCAGAAAGCGGCGAAGAAGGCTGGCATCAAACGGTTCAATCCGGGGTGACGTCGCCGGGAGCGGGCCTCTCAAAGCCCGCTTGCAGGAGCGGCTTCAGCTGCGATCGCGATCCGGGCGCGGTGACTTTCGCCGAACTGTCGCGTTTCAGCGCGCTCTTTGGCAAGCTGGCGGCACTATCGGCATTCACGCCGTGAGGCCAGACGGAGAAGAGTAATGAAAGCAACCTGGAACGGCGCGTTATTGGCGGAATCCGACGACACCGTGGTCGTTGAAGGCAACCACTACTTTCCGGCCGACGCGATCAACCGGCAGTTCTTCGGCCCCAGTGACCACAGCAGCCGTTGTTCCTGGAAGGGCACGGCGAGCTACTACTCGCTTGACGTCGCTGGGGAGCGGAATGAAAACGCCGCCTGGTATTACCCCGAGCCGCTGGCAGCGGCGGCCGAAATCCGCGGCCGGGTCGCCTTCTGGAAGGGCGTGCAGGTCGGGTAGGCGATGGACTTGGGCAATGGGTGCTGCCGACCTTCGCGCCGCAGGTGGGGCTGAAACCCGCCTTGCAAACAGAACTTCTGACACTCCCTCAGGGGTCGAATTATTTCGGGCGTTATGCCCGCACGACCCGGAACGTGACTCCTCTGCTAGATTCAGATCGCTTCCCCCGGAGGCGCGCCCTATGAATGCTTCGATCAAATTCCTTGGTATTGACCGCCTCCCGGTTGAGGAGCGGCTGGCGTTGGTGGAACAGATCTGGGACAGCATCGCCACCCACAGCTCGGCAGAGCCGTTGACCGAGACCCAGCGCACCGAGTTACAGAAGCGACTCGAATTCGAGGCGCCGCGCGTTACAGCAGACTTACGCAACACCCCAGCGCTTTCCCCGGATGCTCCTCTACGATCACCGGATCGGCGGGTTGCCGGAGACCCAGGAGATGCTCGATTTCAGCGCCACGCACGGCATTGTCTGGGACCTCGAGCTGACCGACATTCAAGGTGTCAACGAGGCCTACGAGCGGGTGCGTCGCGGTAACGTGCGCTACCGGTGTGTGATCGACATGGACAGCCTGCGGCGGTCCCTGAGCTGACCGCCGTGACCCCGCACCGCTGCAGGTCTCGGCGCCAGGGCGGCGAGGGTCTGTGTACCGCTAGAACCGGATGCGGGAGAACCCCGGGTAGAATTGCGACGGCGAAAGCTTGCTCGTGACAACACCGCCCGCGCCGTCGGTCACCCGGGCGTAGTACAGCGGCTCCAGATCGGTGCCGAAGGCCAGCGGGTCGGGCCGTCCCTTCGCGTCCGGGTTCCGTGCCGTCACCCGCGACACCACGGCGAAATCAGCCGGGTCGCCCGATTCGATACTGTCCATCAGCTCCTCGCGCATGCCGAGATCGATCAGCAGGTGCTTGAGATTGGATGAGCCACTCGCGATCTGGATGAAGAGCGAACCGTCGGGCTGCTGCTCCGCCAAAGCGGCCTTTGTCACTGCGTCAATCGCCTCGTTCGACCGCGCCTTCAGCGCCAGCGTCGTCACGTCTCGCACCTCTGACCGGACCACGTACAGCTGGTCGACGGCGATACCGCGCAGGAGGAAGGCAACGCCCAGCGTCACGGCCGACACAGCGACCCACGTGAAGAATGCGCGGCTGCGCCGGACCGGCTGCCACCGCCCGGCCTGTCGCAGGCCGCGAAATGGATTGAACATCGGCACGCTCGCCAGGTATTCCTCAGTTGCGCTGCCATAGCGCTGCCGGATCAGTTCTTCTTCGTGGCGGGCGAGGATGTAGTACAGGCCCAGCATCACGAGAAAGCTCACGAGAATAAAGAACCGCGGCCAGAGCAGCAGAAAGCCGGCGCCCGCAACGGCCAGGCACAGGTACTGCGGGTGGCGAACGCGGCCGTAAAGACCGCCCTTCACCAGCTGCTTTTTCACAAACTTGCCGTAGTAGAGCTGCACGGCGCAGGCGAAGAAACCAACAAGCCCGATCAGGGCCAGGCCGGCTCCCAGGAACGACAGCCAGCGAAACACCGGCACGTGGGTCTGGGCGAGGTGGGGCAGAAAGAACTGGGGTAGCCACGCGGTTGCCGGGCTTTGTTCGAGACCGTGGAAAAGCGGCGTGTAGACACTGTAAAAGTACGCCGCCGCCGGCGAGACCATGATGATCATCTCCAGGGCACTCACGGCGTAGATGACGATGGGTGCGATCCAGGGCCAGCGGGCTGTCGAGGCAGGCATGAGCTATCCTCTCTTGCTGCGAAGTGCAGACGGCGTATTGGCCAGCTGTTGCTTGACACAGGTAACAACTGCTCGCCATCCGCGCCTGGCGCGGAGAAGACATCGTAACTTGGCTGACTGGACCGCGTAAACACGGTTGAGTCCGTCGCGACCGCTGCGGCGGGCCAGCCGCTGCGGCGGAACGTCGCGGACGTTAACCGTCTGTTGACCCCCAAGACCTGCCGGCCAGACCTCGACTGTCCGCCACCACCTGACACGTCCGGAACGCATCCATGACCTTCATTGTGATCGAGAATAGCATCCGTTGCCGTACCAGGACTGCGTTGCGTTTTGCCCCGCAGACTGCTTCTACGAGGGCCAGACCTTCCTCATGATCGATCCTGAAGAATGCATCGACTACGGCCTGTGCGTCCCGGAATGTTCCGCGGAAGCCATTTACGCGGAAGCCGACTTGCCGGTGAAAAATCAGGCTCTCACGGCACTCAACCGGCTACTGGGCGCCGCATGGCCGGAAGTCGCCGTCCGGAGCGAGGTACCTGCCGATGCCGACAAGTGGACGAATGTTGAAGGCAAGCTCACCGGGAACAGGAAGCTCAAACAGCGCATGAGCTGAGTCTGCCGGCCTGAAATCCGAACCGCCTCGGCCATCGGCCTTGACTTTTTCCCGCCGCGACGGCGGCCTCGACCCGGCTGGCAGGTCCCGCGGTGCCAAGTGCCCGAGGATCTGCCTGATCACCGGGGAGAGCTATCGCGGCGTCAAAGCCCGGAAACTTGCCAACCAGAAGAAGGATAGCTAACAATCGTCGCCTGCGGCTCCGCCGGTAACTCACTCAGGGTGGGTACAATCCGGGGAAATCAGCCGGTCCCAATACGGGAAATCCTGCACCGCCTGGGATTCTTTGTCGGAGAGGCTGACGGCGGATTGGAGCTGTCGGCTTCTAAGTCCCGCGATGACCTTGACCGCCCCCCGCACACCTGGCAGGTCTGGATCTCAATCCCGAAAGCCCGTCTGAGCCGCTGCGCCCAGGTCATGGCCCACTGCTGCTAGGGCCTGTTCTGAGGCTGATTCCATGGCGGACTTCGCCCATGCCCGGGCGGTGCGAATCAGTTCGGCGTTTCTGCACCCTGTGAGCCGCCGACGCGGACGACCACATTACCCTTCTTGTGTCCCTGATCGACATAGGCGTGCGCTGCCTGCATCTGTTCGAACGGATAGCACCGATCAATCACAGGCACGAACTCACCCGCAAGCGCCAGCGCACGCAACTGGTGGATGTACTCCACACGCTCGGCGGCCGGCCCGGCGATGACGCGGTGGCCGGCGCGCCAGGTGTGCCACGGCGCCAGCAGCAGCTCGGTGAGGGGGGCGAGCACCAGCAGCAGACGCCCGGCAGGGGCTAGCACCGGTGCGCAGCGTGCGTAGGGAGCAGTGCCCACCGTGTCAACAATGACGTCGTAGCGCGTGCCGGGTTTCGCAAAGTCCTCACATGTGTAGTCCAGCACACGGTGCGCACCCAGCGCGGTGACGAGATCGGCGTTGGCTGCGCTGCAGACGCCGGTCACCCGCGCACCAAGCTGTCGTGCCAACTGCACCGCTGCCGTACCGACGCCACCCGAGGCGCCGTTGACCAGTACGCTTTCTCCGCCCTTGAGCTCCGCCCGGCGGTAGAAGTCGAGCATCGTGGCCCCGCCAAACGACAACGCGGCTGCCTGCTCATAGCTAAGGTTGGCAGGCTTCAAGGCCACCGCGCCGTCTGCCGCCAAACACTTGTACTCGACATAACAACCGAGCCGCCCACCCGTGAAAGCGAACACGGCGTCGCCTGGCTTGAACTGCGAAACCTGAGCTCCGGCTGCCACCACATCTCCGGAGAGTTCGGTGCCGAGGATCGGTTGCCGGGGACCAGCCAGGCCGAACGCGAGGCGAGCGAAGGGCCAGAATCCGCGCGGCATATTCAAGGACCGCACGCGCCAGTCTCCCGAAGTCACGGTGGTGGCGCGCAACCTGACCAGTATCTCGTTGGCCTGCGGCGCGGGCATCGGCAGCTCGCGCAATTGCAGAACGTCGGGCGCACCATATCTGGTGTAAACGATTCCCTGCATGGAATGTGGGACGGTGCTCAATAGCTGCTCTTTGATCTATGCCACGATCGGCCGGCGTTGCGGTAAACGCGGCATGCTCGCACGCGGGCTTGGAGTATCGATTGTGCGCGTTTCGCGAGGAGGCGGCGCCAACGCGCAGATGCCATTGCGTTTATCAACCTTCGGGAACAGGAAGTTCAAACACCCCATGCGCAGAGTCTGCCAGCCCGAGATCCGATCCGCCACGGCCGGGGTCCTCGGCTGACTGACTCAGCTCAGGGTGGTGTTTGAAATGCCTATTCCCCGATCCTCGAGATCAATCCTGCGCACCCGTTGATGGCGCGCCTCGCCGCCGAGTTGGATGAGCAGCGTTTTGCCGATCTTGCCCGGCTGGTATTCGACCAGGTACACCTGGCCGAGGGCGGGTTGCTGGGGGATCAGGCGATCAGTGAGGGCGCCCATGCTGCGGTTGAAGAGAGTCGCTCGTTGAGACTTGCCAGCACCCGGTGCTGTTCCATAGCACTTACGTGCGCCGGAGGGATCCATTCGCGTGCTACCGTCTGTGCCCCAATGCAACCTTCACTCTTCGAAAGTCCCACTGTGGCGCTCGCGCTGACGCCGCACGGCCGGCTCATGCACGACGCGCTCGACGACGCTGCCGGTGACCCGACGCTCACCCAGGCCCTCGAACGCGACGACGCGGGGACGCTGCTTGATCTCGCCGCCCGATGTCCTGAAGAGGTCCTCCCCGGTGTTCTGAGCTGGTTCCGCGACCTTGCCCGTACGCTGCTCGCCTCTGCCGCTGCGGCTCCCACCGGCGCGGCGCCGACGCCGGCTGTCCCGCTCGATCTCGACGCCCGTGTGCTGGCCGCGCCGCCCTTCACCGGTCGCGAGTACCTCGACGGCCTTGCGATCTGGAATCGCTTCGGGACCCGGCTCGCGGAGCTCGTCGACGCCTCGGGGGGTACGCTCGAAGCGTGGCTCGGCGATCGCCACGGGAGCTGGTCCGTCGTCGGCCGAGTGTGCTTCCACCTCGCCGAAAACAAGCAGGATCCAGCGCGGCCCTTCGCCTTCCTCGCGACGTACACGACGGGGCTCTCAGCCAGCGCGAAGGCGCAGCATCGGCCGCTCGGACAAGCGCTTCAGGATAGCGCTGCGATGCAGGATCGGGCCGGGCTCCTGCGGTTGCTCCTGCCCGTCAGGCGTGCGGCCGGGAAGAGCGCGCTTGTGAAGGCGCTCGTCGATTCGCAGGCGGTGTTCCGTCCGCAGGCGTGGACGGCGGCCCAAGCGCATGCGTTCCTGCAGGACGTGCCTGCGCTCGAGTCCTCCGGCGTGGTCGTGCGTGTGCCTGATTGGTGGCGGCCCCTCGCGCCCCCACGGGTCCAGGTACAGGTAACGCTTGGCGGAAAGGGCGATTCGGTCCTCGACGCTGCCGGGCTTCTGGCGTTTGACATCGGGCTTGCGATTGACGGCGAGCCGATCTCCGACGCCGAATGGAAGACGCTCCGATCCGCCACCGACGGCCTCGTCTCCATGTAGGGTCGCTGGGTCGAGGTTGATCGCCAGAAGCTCGACGAGGTGCTCGGCGCCTGGCGCGAAGCTGCTGAAGCGGCAAAGGAGGGCATTCCGTTTCACAAGGCGATGCGGCTCCTCGCCGGTGTCGACAAACCGGACGGGATTGCCGATTCGAGCGGTGAGCTCGGCCTGTCGTGGTCGCGAGTCGCCTCGGGTGGAGAACTGTCAACGATCCTGGATCGGCTGCGAGCCGCGGGCACCGGCGGCGTGCTGCCGGGAAAGGCGCTGCACGCGACGCTTCGCCCGTATCAGGAGGACGGCGTGCGCTGGCTGGGTCTCGCAAACGAGCTCGGGCTCGGCGCCTGCCTCGCGGACGACATGGGCCTCGGCAAGACGATTCAGGTGCTGGCGCTGCTGCTCGTGTTGCAATCCCGGAACGACAAGCCCCGGCGTCACCTCCTCGTCGCCCCCGCATCGCTGCTGGGGAACTGGGTCGCGGAGGCGGCACGCTTTGCCCCTTCCTTGAAGATCGGCGTCGCCCACGTCTCGGTGGATGGCGCCGATGAAGCCGATACCCGGAGCGCCGAGCTCGTGATCACCACCTACGGCACGCTTGCCCGCACGGACTGGCTGCGGAAGTCGAAGTGGGACACGCTTGTCCTTGACGAGGCGCAGGCGATCAAGAACCCGGGGGCGCAGCAGACGAAGGCGGTGAAGGCCGTTGCCGCGCGCGCCCGCCTCGCGCTCACCGGCACCCCCGTCGAGAACCGCGCTGGGGATTTCTGGAGCCTCTTCGATTTCCTCCAGCCCGGCCTGCTTGGCACCGCGTCGGACTTCCGCAAGCTCGCAAACGAAGCGCCAAAGAAGAGCGAGGGCTGGGCGCCGGTGCGGCGGCTCGTCGGACCCTACATCCTGCGTCGCTTGAAGACGGATCGCAACGTCGCTCCGGATCTGCCTGAAAAGACCGAGCTCGTCGCCGGTTGCGGCCTCACGCGCGAGCAGGCGGCGCTCTACCAGAAGGCCGTCGACGACCTGAAGAAGCGCCTCGAACTGACGGAGGGGATCGAGCGTCGAGGCGCGGTGTTGCAATCGCTCATGCGGCTCAAGCAGATCACGAATCACCCTTCGCACTGGCTCGGCGATGGCGGCTGGGAGGTCGAAAGAAGTGGCAAACTCCAGCGTCTCGCCGAGATCATCGAGCCGATCGCAGCGCGGCAGGAGAAGGTCCTCATCTTCAGCCAGTTCCGGGAGGCGGTCGAGCCGCTGTCGCGCGTCCTCGCCGTTTTCTTCGGGCGAACAGGGCTCGTCCTGCACGGCAAGACACCGATCAAGAAGCGCCAGGTGCTCGTGAAGCAGTTCCAGGAGGATGACGCGCTGCCGTTCCTCGTCCTCTCGCTGAAGGCCGGCGGCACGGGCCTGAACCTCACCGCCGCGACGCACGTCGTGCACTACGATCGCTGGTGGAACCCCGCCGTCGAGGATCAGGCGACAGACCGGGCGTTCCGGATCGGCCAGAAGAAAGCCGTTTTTGTGCACAAGCTGGTCTGCCGCGGCACCGTCGAGGAGCGCGTCGACCGGATGATCCACGACAAGCGCAAGCTGGCGAAGGAGTTGCTCGGCGGCACCGGCGACGAGGTCCGCCTCACCGAACTTCCCGACGAGGAGTTGCTCGCCACCGTTTCGCTCGATCTTTCCCGCTCACGCCTCGACGCGTAGCCCAGGAGTCCCGCATGTTCCGGCTCTGGAAGCCCTATGTGTCCGTGTCCCGGCGTCGCGCGCAGGCCGCAAAGGAGGCCGCCGCTGCAAAGAAGAAGGGCAAGGCGTTCTCGCCGGTCGTGATCTCCGGGCGGACAATCGCCGACTCGTTCTGGGGCAAGTCGTGGTGCAAAAACCTGGAGTCCTACGCCGACTTCGAGAACCGCCTCGGCCGGGGCCGCACGTATGCACGCAATGGATCCGTCATTGACCTCCAGGTGAAGTCCGGCGTCGTCGAGGCGAAGGTGAGCGGCTCGTCCCTGTACAAGACATCGGTGAAGGTGAAGGCGCTCGACGGAAAACGCTGGAAAAAGCTCGTTGCCGCGGTCTCGACCCGGCTGGCAGGTCCCGCGGTGCCAGGTGCCTGACGATCTGCCCGAGGTTAATCCCCCCATGTTCAGCTCTAGGCAAAAGTGGAGCGAAGCCGCCATTGACGTAAGCGGCGCCTGTTCACCGTAGCCGGTCAGCCACCCACCGCAAGCGGGGGTTGCTGGCTTCCGCCTCGAAATTGAAATTCAGCATGTCCTGCAGATCCTGCAGGCGCTGGGCGTGGGTGGACTTGAGCGCCATGCGCAACTGGAAGTCCTCAGTAGCCTCGAAGCTGCCGATTGCTGGCGGATGTTTGTCGCTCACGTCGGGGCATCCCCCGGCTCGGCCAGAATCTGCTTGAGCTTCTCGAGTTTCTCGATGTCGATGAGATCCTGTGCGCGACCGGCTGCGCGTTTCATCAGGATCAGGTGATCGATGGAGGCAATACGCAACGACGCGCCGGGAAGGTCTACCGGCGTGCCCTGGCTCCACAGCAAATCGAAGTCCATGGGATACCGCGCGAAGATATCAATGCTCAGACGCGTCTGATCGCTGTACAGCTGAAAAACCATCATTCCCTTGTCCCGAATCCAGCCATCGCGAATGGAAGGATCAGCAAAGTCAGAGAGTTTCACCGGGGCAACCGGCTTGTAGCCCAGACCATGCAGTGCCTGAAGCGCTTTCATCAACTGCTCCGGCACCAGGTCGATGACCAGGTCAACGTCTTTGGTGAACCGCTGGTAGCCATGCAGATTGACTGCCAGACCACCAACGACGACATAACGCACGCCCGTGGCCTTCAACGCCACAAAGATGGGATCAAACAGGGTCATGGTGGAAATATACCAGCGGCTGGGTGGCTATGCTGCCAACTCTCCTGTATTCCACCCCGCCTCCAATCGGCCCACTCACGCGCTTGCAGCGTGCGGCCGTGCGGTTCCAGGGACGGCTCGAAGACCAATTTCGCGCATCGTGGGGCACGTGATTTGCTTAGCCGCGCTGCATGCGGGCCACGAAATCCCGCGCGATCCTGCCGTGGACCAGTTCCCTGACAATCGCCGGCAGCGGCGTTGTTGCGGCCCGTTCGAGCAGCACCGGCTTGCGAGTGAGTCGATGTCGCGCCAACTGCCGCGTGAAGACCAGGTCTTTGGGACGCCCGACAACATATTTCGATATTGCGAGGTCGTGTACTTCCAGGCACAAACCTTCAATGCCACCCGTATTCGGATTTTTTATGCTCACCAACCGGGCCTTCCAGCGCCGGGGCAACGTCGCGGTGCGTTCGTCGACCCCCTGAGCGTAATAACCGAACTCCTCATGAAATCGGGATCCCTCACCGATCAAACCGTCAATAAGGTCGGTGCGCTCAGGCAGATTGGCGGGAAAGACACCGGCTTCCATCGAGACTCGAAGCGAGCGCGGAGCGTCCGGGAACTGGCCAAGTACCGACTGGCTGCCGATGACGACGATACAGGAATCCCCGGAGACGGCTCCGGCGGCACGGATCAGGTGCTCAAGCTCGGAACGCTTCTTACACGCGCTTGCGCTCAGCCGCGGTCAGCAACGTAACCAGTGGGGAGGACTGCCTGAGCCTTGTCGCTGCCTCGGTCTGGGCGGTGGCAACCGCAGCGACCTCTGGCCACGCACGGGCCAACAGTCGCGCCCGCTCGGCGAGCGC
>Ga0209181_10002499_pt1 | contig 30013 bp, 22 predicted proteins | sample MAT05_FD_187208 | JGI IMG/M metagenome (GOLD analysis project Ga0209181, IMG submission 187208) | Freshwater microbial communities from Lake Fryxell liftoff mats and glacier meltwater in Antarctica - MAT-05 (SPAdes) (version 2) | ecosystem: Environmental > Aquatic > Freshwater > Ice > Liftoff... | reverse complement strand
CACTCCTGGTCGAAGTCGCGGCCCTGGCTTCCGGCGAGTCCTACCTGACGCGCCGCATCGAACTGGCCGACCGTGATTTCAGCGCACGGCTTGCGCATTGGCAAGCCGGTGTGGAAATGCTGCAGACCCCTTTCGACTGGCTGTTCGGGCGCGGTATCGGGCGCTTTCCGGCGGAATTCCCGCTGCCGCCACGCCAAGCCGAAGTGCCGGGCGGCTATTCCATCATCGCTACGGATGGCAATCGATTCGCCCGAGTGTTCGGGCCGCGCAGCATCGGCAAGCTTGGCGGCGTTTTCACCATGTCGCAGCGCATCACCCCGAGCCCCGGCGCGGGCTATCGCGTCAGCCTCGATGTGCGCTCGGCCGGCGCGGCGGAGCTTTTCATCCGCATCTGCGAACGGCACCTGATCTACGAGGCGGACTGCGCTGGCCGCCGATTGCCGGTGGCAGCGGGCAACTGGCACCGGGTCGAAGTAGACGTCGATGGCACCCGGCTTGCGGGCGGGCCATGGTACGCGCCGCGCCTGGCATTTTTTTCCGTCGGCGCCGGCGCCGGGCAGGTGATTGAGGTTGACAATCTGGCCGTGCGGGCAGGCAACGCTGCGTCGCAGCTTGTCAATGGCGGGTTCGAGGCGGCAGGCGCGCGCTGGTTTCCAATCGGCAGGTATTACTACTTTCCCTGGCACATCGACAACATGTATCTCGAAGCGCTCGTCGGACAGGGGCTGGCCGGATTGTTGCCGCTGCTGGCGCTGCTTGCGATGGGGCTTTCCGGTTTGCGCATGCATGGCGGTCGAGCGCAGGCGCAGGGTGCTGCATTGGCCGGGGCCATGGTCGGCGGCCTGGTTGTCGGCTTGCTGGGCAGCGCGCAGAACTCGCCCCGTGTGATGCTGTTGTTCTGGTTGCTGTTGTGGTGTTCGTACTTCATCGGTCACGGTGCTGCTAAGAACTCGAGTTCCCCAACGGCGGGGCTGCGCATGTGGTGGGCAACCACCGCCATTACGCGATCCAGGTAGGCCATAGCCTGCGCCAGGCCTGGGCGGGCAAGGACTTCTCGCCAGAATGGCGGGCCGTCCGCGGTGCGCCCCAGTGCCGTACAGTGGCTGCGAAGATGAAACACCAAGCGTGTGGCGTGCGGGGCATCAAGCCAATCGCGCCAGCGACGTGCGGTGTGGCGATCCACCGCAACACACTTCGGCGCCGCGCGCAGCGAGGTTCCGGCCAGCAATGACACCAGCACTAGTTGCTGCACCGCCCAGTCCTACCACCGGCCCGGCGCGATGCACAGGGGCAGTCGGCAATGGGTGCGCAGGCAACCTCGACTGAAGTACCGGCAAACCCGGGAAAGCTGTCGCGCCCCATTTACCTTGGCTTGCCGCTCGACCTTGCGCTGGTAATAGCCGTGACGCCACGGCTTGCCCAGCCCGCATTGCGGGCAGGCGTGCAGTCGGTAGTCATGCGCGCTCTGCGTCATGGCACGATGGTGCTGCGCAAACGTCGTGACGCTGGATGTAATCCGTAACATAGTCCGGCCCTTCTGATATGCGGGTTTGGTGTGAGAACCTCACACGTTACCAAAAGTACGCCGGCCTACCTCATCTACCCTTCATCCCGCGCTGCTCGCGGCGATCTTCCGGAAATCACGCCCGATGATCACGGGACAACCGGGCTTTGAGCGCCCAGGAATTCGACGGACGTAACAGCTGATTGCGAACGCCATCTTTTATCTACGAGGCGGCATGCAGTAGTCAATCTGTCATGCTCGGCGCTGACCATTGGCGTCGCGTCGAAATGAAACTTGACGGAATGGGGCTGGCTGCTGCCACTGGATTGACACGGCCAGCTTGGTTTTCATTAGCTGTCCAGCAGAGCCGCCGGACCAGTGAGGTCGCCCAACTGGGATTGCTTGATCCAAACGGTCGTTCGATTCTCGCCAATGGCAATTTCGCCAGCGGCGGTGCGCGTTGGATTCGCAGCGGACGCTATTTTTTCCTGCCATGGCATACGGACAGCCTGTGGCTTGAATTGCTGGTGGAGCGGGGCATTGCCGGCCTTGCGATATGGCTCGGCCTGCTGGCGCCGGCCTTTCACGAATGGCACCGGTCAAGCGGTGCAATCGACCTTGCAAGCCCCTGGTTTCTTGCATCCGTTCTGTCGCTCATGGTCGTGGGAAGTTTCGGCAGCGTGATCGATGGTCCGCGCCTTCGTGGGAAGCTTCGGCAGCGTGTTCGATGTTCCGCGCCCTGCATTCGCGTTGCAGTTCTTGCTTGGTTCCGCGCTATTCGCAAGATGGCTGGCGCTCGCTGAGGAACATCACGCTTTGCGCTAAGCTATAGGCGGGGGAATGGGTTTACGCTCTGCTCTGTTTTGACAGGGCCGACCCGAACCGGGGAGAGTGTCTGCGTGAAAGGGATGGTCAAGGCTGGCCGATGTATATCTTTGTCGCCTCTACCTGATCGGGCGAAAGTGCCGGATGCCTTCAATGGCAGTTCGACAGAGTCGGCCTGGCGGGGGCACTTGTGTTGTGTGTGGAGAATGCAATGACGATCCCGTGGCTGATTCAATTTCGCCCGCTATTGGCAGCCTGTCGGACTTGGGGCGTCGAAAGCGAAAATCGGCCCCGGCGACGACAGTTTTTGCCGCATTCGCAGTCCCATAGCCCGACTATGGGACAAGAAGGCGGTGAAAAATGGACCGCTGCGGCCGATTTGCAGCCGGCGCTCCCCAAGTCCGACAGGCTGCCAGTGCGCCGCCCCGGCACTGACCATGCCCAAGACGCGCTACCGCTGCGCCGCGCAGCGGCCTGGTTTTGGCCGGCTGTCCCGCTGGCTGCACTGTTGTTGCTCGCCGGTTGCACCAGCCAGAGCCCTGAACAAATGCTCGCCTCGGCGCGAACTTCCCTCGCCAAGAGGGAAACCGGCGCCGCCCTGATCCTGATAAAGAATGCGTTGCAGAAAAATCCGGATCTTCCGGAGGCCCGGTTCCTGCTGGGCAAAACCCTGTTTGAAGCGGGCGATTTCACGGCCGCCGAATTGGAACTGCGCAAGGCCCTTGAAATGCGCCATTCCGCCGATGAGGTGTTGCCGCTACTGGTCCGTGCGTATTTGGCGCTCGGGCAGTACAACAAGGTGGTGGACGAGGTGCCCAGGGCGCGGGTCATTTCTGCTGAAGCGCGGGCGGCTTTGAATGTCAGTCTGGCCGGCGCATACACCGCCCTCGGCGATCGTGTCAAAGCGGGTGAAGCCGTCGCCACCGCACTGTCGAACAGTCCCGGACACCATGACGCGTTGATCATGCGCAGCCGAATCAAGGCTGCCGCTGGCGACTTCGTGGGCGCCCTCGCAGATGCACAGGCTGTGGTCGCCAGGGTGCCTGATCACTGGGAAGGCCTGAAGCTCACCGGCGACCTGCTGGCGGCGCTAGATCAGACCGACGTGGCGGCGACGGCATACCGCAAAGCCATCGAAGTGCGGCCGGATCTGGTGCTGCCGTATGGATCCCTTATCGCCTTGTTTCTGAGGGCAGGAAAGATTGACGACGCGTCGGCGCAGTTCGCATTGATGAAGAAAGCCGCCCCGAATAGCCCATTGACCGATTTCAACGATACCCTGCTCTCCTACGTCAAGCGCGACTACAAGGCTGCGCGCGAAAAGTCGCAATTGCTGCTAAAGAAGGTCGCCAGCAATGCGCAGGTTTACCAGATCGCGGGCGCCATCGAATACAACTTGGGATCGTATGTGCAGGCCGAGGACTATTTGGTCAAGTCGTTGGCTATCGCACCGGCCAGCAATTCCGGCCGGCGCTGGCTGGTACTGACTCATCTTGCTTCCGGTCAGCCGGCGAAGGCATTGGCGGTGTTGACACCGGCCTTGGCCTCGATCGAGGGCGACTCCGCGATGCTCGCCCTGGCGGGTGATGTGTACATGCAGTTGGGCGACGCCAGGAAAGGCGAAGAGTTTTTCCTCAGGGCGACCCGGCTCGATCCCAAGGATGCCGGCAAGCGCACGTCGCTGGCGATGGCGCGTTTCGTCAAGGGCGAGGTTCAGACCGCGCAGTTGGAGCTGACGCAAATATCCGCTGAGGACGCCGGCACAGTCGCCGATATGGCCTTGTTGGCCACAAGCATGGGCAGGAGGGACTTCGACAAGGCGCTGCAGGCGACCAACGCTCTCGCGAAGAAACGTCCGAACGATCCACAGATGCTTGTTCTGCACGGCGATGTCCTGCAGGCGAAGGGGGATGCCAAGGGAGCGCGCAAGAGTTTTGAAGGCGCCATGGTCTTGCGTGCAGGGTTCTATCCCGCAGCAGCGCGCCTCGCTGGCCTGGACGTAATCGAGGGGAATGCGCAAGCGGCGGAAAAGCGTTTCCAGGAGGTGCTTGCATCCGATGCCGGCAACTATCAGGCATTGCTTGCGCTGGCGAAAATAAGAGCGAGCGCCGGAGCGGCGGCCGATGAGGTGGTGGGCCTGTTGACGAAGGCGGTCAATGCCGCGCCCACGGTAGTTGAGCCGCGCGTCGCCTTGGTCAGGTATTACCTCTTTGTCAACGACGCCCGGCGCGCGGCCACCGCGGCCCAGGAAGGCGTGACGGCGATTCCCGATTCGGCCGATCTGCTCGACGCGCTCGGACGCGCGCAGATGGCAAGCGGAGAAGTCAATCAGGCGCTTGCCACCTATGCGCGGATGGCGGCGGCGCTGCCGAATTCGCCGTTCCCGCATATGCTGATGGCGGATGTTCACATCGCGAACAAGGATCTTGCCGGCGCGGCGCAGAGTTTGCGCAAGGCTCTGTCGATCAAGCCGGATTTGATCGCCGCGCAGCGCGGACTGGTTGCGATCGACCTTAGCCGCGACCGGCCGCAAGACGCATTGGCGGCCGCCCGCGATATACAAAAGCAACGGCCGGACGATCCGATCGGTTACATCCTGCAAGGCGATATCGGCGTCGCGCGGAACAAACTTGATGATGCCATCGGTGCCTACCAATCCGGACTCAAGCGGTTGCCTGCGTCCAGCGAACTGGCGACCAGGCTCTACCGCGTCCTGGTAACCGCCGGCAAGCTGCGCGAAGCCGAACGGCATGCCGATGAATGGATGGGCCGGCAGCCCAGGGACACGGCCTTCAGGTTCCTGGTGGCTGATGCCGCCAACGCGCGTGGCGATCATGCCGCGGCGATGGTGATTTACAAGAGGCTTCACGCGACGTATCCGGACAATCCGCCGCTGCTCAACAACATGGCGATGGCTGCCGCGCAATTGAAACAAGCCGATGCGCTCGAGTATGCGGAAAAGGCCGTGAAGCTTGCGCCGAACGAACCCGCTTTCATGGATACCTTGGGTGTCATGCTTTCCGAAAAGGGTGAGTCGGCGCGGGCGCTCGAGTTGCTCAACAAGGCCACAAAGGGTGCCCCCCAGGTCCCGATGATTCGGCTCAACTACGCGCGCGCGCTGATCAGGGCCGAAAGAAAGTCGGAGGCGCGCAAGGAACTCGAGGAACTCGCCAAACTGGGTGACCGATTCAGCGGCCAGCCGGAAGTTGCGAAACTGCTGAAGGCGCTATAGCGCTGGTCGTTCGCAATGGGTCGGATGCCTTGGCAGCTGTGACGCGCCGGACGGGCGGGTGGTGCGGTCGGTGTAGCCTTTTTGAAAATCGCGGAGAGCGATCGGCGATCGTTGCCAAAAACATGACGGTCTCGGCAGAGGCATGTTTTTGTCATGAATTCGGCAATTCTCAATAGGAAGTATTCATGTATCGAGGTTTGGAAAATCCATGGCCGTACCGCTCCTTCGTAGTCAATGCGATTCGCGGAGAATTCAAGCAACAACTGGCCCGCTCGCGTCTTGGTGCGTTGTGGCTGATTCTGCACCCGCTGGCGCGCGCCGCGATTTTCGCTATCGTGTTTTCCGAGATTCTGGTCGTACGCATGCCTGGGATCAGCGACTCCGCAGGCTATGCGATCTACCTGATCGCCGGAATGTGCGCCTGGGGCTTGTTCAATGATATTGTCACCCGTACTTCGACTATCTTCGTCGATTATGCGGGAACGATGAAAAAAATCCCGGTTTCGCATTTCTGCATGCCGGCCATCGCATGCGGGGTGTCGATTTTCAACCACCTGCTGCTTTTGCTGGCATTGGCGGTCGTGTTCGCCTTGCTCGGAAAAGCGCCCAGCCCGAGTTGGCTCGGGATTGTTCCCGGCATGATGCTCATCACCGTCTTTGCGGCAGGACTGGGATTGATCCTTGGCATCCTCAATGTGTTCAAGCGCGACGTGGCTCAACTCACCGGAATCGTCCTGCAGATATGGTTCTGGCTCACTCCCATCGTTTACGTCCCGGGAGTCCTTCCGGAAAAATTCAAATGGATCTTGGAGGTGAATCTGCTTGCCCCGATCATTCGCATCTACCAGGACGCAATGCTCCATGATGCCTACCCGGCGATCGAGGACCTCGGCCTGCCGCTTCTCGCCGCTGTCTTGATGTGCCTGCTGTCGGTGGCCTTGCTGCGCCGCGCCAGCAGCGACATAGTGGACGCGCTATGAACACGCCGACGCTGGTCGTCGAGGGTATTGCCAAGAATTACGTGACTTATCGATCCGAACTGGCCCGCTTCGGTACCTGGGTCGGCATTCCGGCACGACCGTTGCGTGAATTCTGGGCACTGGCGGACGTCGGCTTCTCGCTTGCCCGCGGCGAATCCGTGGGCGTGATCGGCGGCAATGGCGCGGGCAAGAGCACGCTCCTTAAGTTGATTACGGGTACGGTTGCACCCACCCGGGGTCGAATCGAGGTGGCGGGGAGTACCGCTGCCATACTCGAGCTTGGCCTCAACTTCAACGCCGATCTGACCGGTGCGGAGAACGTGCAACTCTATGGGGGACTGCTTGGCATGGGGCCGCCCGAAATCGCCGCGCTGGAGCCTTCGATTCGCGCTTTCGCCGAGATCGGCGACGCTTTCGATGAGCCGATACGAACGTATTCGACCGGCATGCAGGCCAGGGTCGCGTTTGGGGTGGTGACTGCCAAGCGTCCAGACCTGCTCGTAGTCGACGAAGTCCTCAGTGTCGGTGACGCCTATTTCCAGAACAAGAGTTTCAACCGCATTCTTCAATACCGTGCCGCCGGAACGGCCATTGTTTTCGTGACCCACGGGATTGAAGGTGTGGCGAGGATCTGCGATCGCACGATCTGGCTCGAAGGTGGTACCGTGGTGCTCGACGGGCCTACTTCCGAAGTCTGTGACGCCTACACCAGAGCGGTTGACGAACGCGATCGACAGGCGGGTGCGAGTGCGCCGGCCTGATTGAGGTTGTTCTTCATGCGATTGCGCAACTTCCGCGCCATCTCTTTGCCGACGCTCAATGGTGGAGCGCGGGAACAGCGAGCGGAGCGAACTTGGGTTTCATATCGATGGCTATTGAAGACCTGATCCGGGCCGAGGAGTCGATCGCGCAACTCGCCAAGCCGCCGGTGAGTCGCTTGATGTTTCTGCTCTGGCGCAGTCGCGAGGATTTGCGTGAGGCCTTCGATTTGGGGCAGGCGTCAGGCCAGCAGGGACTGGTGGGCTGGTACCGGACCACATGTATCGGGCCGACCGCCGGACCCACGGCGCTTATTGTCGGTGGCAATGCCGGCTTCACGCCAGCCGGGCCGGGGCGCAACCTGGATCGCTTGGTGGCGAACGTGGTCGACCGTATCGGACGCTTGACGCGCTGGTTGCCCGAGGCACTGCGAATTCGGGCACGGCAGGGTGCGCGGATTCTGTCGCGGGTAGCGGCACGCGTGGCGGCGCGCGCCGCAGCCCGCGCCGCGGCCGATTGTGCTCCCGTTCGCACCCCGGCTGCAGCGGCGGTGCGGCGCTCGGCGGCCGTGCAGGGAATCAATCTCGTCGGACATGTGCATGGCGAATTCGGTCTGGGACAACATTTGCGTCATACCGCGGCCGCGCTTGAGGCGGCGGCATTGCCTTTCGGGCTGGTCGATTTTCGGATCGGCGTTCCGGGACGCCAAAAGGCGGCTACCAGACACCGCATCCTGCCTGCGGGCAACCCCTATCGAACCAACGTTTTCCTGATGTCGCCGGCGCGAGTGCCCGATGCTTTTTGTCATTTTGGGCAAGACTTCTTCGCCAATCGTCTCAACGTGCTGTTCGCGGTCTGGGAACTGGCGAACTGGCCTGAGCCATGGCGTGACCTGCTGGAACTGTTCGACGAAATCTGGGTTCCCACCCGCTTTGTCGAAGCAGCGCTCAAGCCGCATGTCAAGTGCCCCGTGATTCGCGTGCCGCTTTGTATAGAGCTTCCGCCGAGCGCGGGACGCACTCGCGCGTTTTTCGGATTGACCGAAGGGGCGTTTCTGTTTCTGACCGTTGTCGACACTTTTTCGTTTCTTGAGCGCAAGAATCCGCTCGCCACGCTTCACGCGTTCCGGCAAGCTTTTCCTGACCGCAGCGCGAATGTCGGCCTGGTCGTCAAGGCGATGAATGTCGGCGCGGGCAATGCGGTTTGGCGGCGTCTGCTGGAAGAATGCGCAGGAGACGCTCGGGTGGTCGTGCTCGACCGGGTAATCGACTTCGACGCCATGGCGGACCTGTATCGGTGCACCGATTGTTATGTGTCCCTGCACCGCTCGGAAGGCTTCGGCATGTGCGCCGCGGAGGCCATGTGCGCCGGCAAGCCGGTGGTGGTGACAAACTATTCCGGCAATGTCGATTTCACCCTGCCTGACAATGCCTGCCTGGTGGACTATCGGCTGATTCCCGTGGGCGCCGGACAATACCCGTTCGCGGACGGGCAAGTCTGGGCGGAGCCGAATCTGGAGCACGCGGCCAGTCACATGCGCAGGCTCTACCAGGACCGCGCATACGCCGCTGCGACAAGCGCGAAGGCTGCATCCTGGGCGCGCCGGTTTCTCGACCCGGCCGCGGGTGCGCAAGGTTTTGCAGAAGCTATCGGGTGGCCCGTCGCACGATGACCCTGCCTGCCGCGCCGGGACCGCAAGCCGCCCCTAAAAGCGGCAGGCGTCGCTGAGCGCCGCTTTCAGATATTCCGGATTCTGGTTTCCACTGCGAGTCGCAAGCGCTTGATGCGAAGCGCGAGCGCCCTGGAGTATCGGCCGGTGGTGTAGCCGAACCAGCGGAAGATGAACGCGCGGGACTGATGATCGGAGACCAGCCGATTGAGGTCGCGATCGCTTATGTTGCCCGGCTGGCAATAGAATGTTCCGGCCAGGGCGTCGGCCAGCGGCAGCAGGTTGATCTCGTCGCAAATGATGGCAAACGCGGGGTGCCATTGATCGAGCGGAAACCATGCATGCCGACACTGTGCAAGCGCTGCCGCGATCAATTCAAACCGATGGCCGGAACCGTCAAGAATCACCGGGCGATCAAGCGCCATTTCCGCGGGCGCCGCGCGGATGCGATGTGTGTCTATCACGCTGTCTTCCACCGCGCCGGGCTTGAGCCAGGCAGCGAACGCGATCAACGTGTGGGGAAGGGCGGCTGAAACAGGTGTATCGCGCGCGGCCACCTGGACGGCGGCCGAGTCGATCACGATGCACACGTGGTTCGGGTTCGGGCTCTCGATCAGCCGGGCGACGAGAGCGAGAGCCGCCTGCGGACTGGCCTGCCACCCACGTGTCGAAACAACCGCCAGCCTCACGCCTTCCCTCCGGCTGCGTAGTCGCGGAACGGCGTGGTGCGGAGAATGTTCAGGAATGTGGTGAACGGTGTTCCCGGCAGGAAAAAGGCCTTGCGATGCTGCCGGCTCAATGAAAAGGCCGAAAGCAGGCTGCCGAAATACAACCATGGCGACCGCGGCACCAGATAGTCATGGAGGGAGATCGGAAACTGGCCCTTGGACGGGCGCTGGGAGGTGTGATTGACGAAAACATCATGGTCGATCACGTTGCGCACCGCCAGAATGCCGTGATCGAGCATGTCGCGTTCGAAGTAGTCGAGCAGGCTTTCTGGCAACTGGTCCAGGATCAGCAGTTTCTCGACGTCCTTGGCGAACTTGATCACGTCCTTGCGGCGGATCGGCAGCGCCACACCGTTGGCCAAACGGTACAGCGTTGCCAGCCTGGTGTCGGTTTTCATCGCCATCCCCGCTGATAGGGTCGACCGAGCCAGTTCCGGCACATACATTGTCTGGAAAGAGGCTGCGTTTTCCAGCACTTTGTCGCGCGTCACCTTGAGCAAAGGCTTGCGCGCGAAAGGCAGCGCTTCCAGTGGCGGGCGATAGCTCGCGATGGCACCGTTGGTTGATTCGTAGCGGACCATGCCGCCGATAGCCAGGAGCGGTCTGGAGACGAGTGACTGTGTCAGGGAGTATGGATTGATGCGCGATGAAATGCCCATTGCGGAAGCGCGAAACGCCTGCTCGACATCCTCGAACTCGGTCCAGAAAAGTTGTTCGTCCTGCGGGCAGGCGAGCCAGACCGCGCGCTTGCAGAGGTACAGGCTGCCGGTCAGATAGGAATGCGGCGAGTAGCGCAATGGATTGGCAAAGTAGAAACCGGCTTTTTCCGTCGCCGCCAGTACCGACTTGGTGAATGGCCCGGCGCGCGAGGTGTCATTGTCGCGCGGCAGCCCATGGATGGCGACCGTGGCCGCAGTAGGTGAGTAGCCGCTGTCGGAGTAACGCCGCGGCACGAAGTTTTTCTTGTCGTCGAAGAAAATGCTCTGGAAGCCGACAAACGGAAAGCGGTCGCCAAACCTGCGGACGGCGGCGCCGAAATTGGCCGGCAGGAATACTCGATCATGCAAAATGCAGAGGTTCTCGTACTTGGCTTCCCGGGCGAGTCGATTCTTTTTCTTGCAGATTTGCACCGGCGGCGCCGCTATGTCCTCGCCTACGATGCGTACACTGTCCCAATGGACGAAATTGTCGCCGGGGCGCCCGCACAGGAGTATTTCCTTGTGGGGTATGTCGAGTTCCAGGATGCGCTTGACGACAACGTTGAGCAGAGTGGCGTCTTCAGGCCCGACCGGAATCCCGAACGTCCATCTGTCGAGGCCCGCGTCCTGTTCGGCCGGCAACGGGGCGAACTTGCGAAAGACGATTCCAGCGCCGTCGCGCCGCTCGATTGCAAGCCCGGTTCTGAAATAGCTCCTTTCGAGATAGCTGCTACCGGTGACCTCGCCAGTGATTGAAAGCGTACGCCCGACCGGCAGGAAATGCGCCGCATCCCAGACCAGCAGCGGCCCCAGCGGAGAGTCGCCTTCAATCCCGTGCAGGATCAGGTCGGTGGGAGGCAGATCGATGAGACGCACGCAGGCATGCAACCTGCTCCTGATCTGGTCGGGCCGTCCCTTCTCAAGAGGGCGAAAGGTGACAAGCGTGTCGGTGCGGGCGCGCACGACCAGGTCTGACGGGACCGGCGGCAGCGCGCGCTTGTTGGTGAGCGGGTAGTTCAGCCTTCGTTCGTGCCGCAACTGGATCAGTGCCATGGTCAGGCTGCGTACTTGTCGACAAGGGCGCCCGGCGTCTTGACAACGACGTTCACGGCGTCGGTAAGCGCTTCGAAATCGGTGATCTCACCGGGTGCCAGCACGATGATGTCGCCGGCCGACCATTCGCGCCCGGCCATGCGTACGCTGCCGGAAAGAATCAGGGTGGTTTCGGTGGCGATTCTGTGAAAGTGCGGCGCTTCGTAGGCCCCCGCCTTGTAGGACTTGACGGCCACCTCGCAATCGTTGGTGGCATGCGCGGTCGGCGCGAACGCGCCAACGAACCATCCTTTTGTCATGTCGTCGAGACGGAAGTTTTTCATCGATAGGGCCTGCCATCCGGTGAGAGCGCCAACTGATGGAGTTGACGTTCGGTTTTTAGTGGGCGGTATCGCGATGTCTCGATCGGGTGGACCCCGACGCGGGCCTGCGCGAGCACCATTTCGTTGAACAAAGGGCACACATAGAATGCGCCGTCGACATTCGCATCGCGCCTGATCATGCCCTTGAGTGCGGCGATGAAGTCGTGTCCGCGCGCGAACCAGTAGATGCCGGCGGTCGCATTCTGACTGATCGGATTCTTTTCGGCGGCTTCCACGACAAACCCGCACGCGTCGATGCTCACATACGAGTAACGCGGGTGCACCGAGCGGAAAGTCACCACGCCGGCGTCCAGCCGCCGTTCCGCGAACTCGCGAATCACCGCCGCCAAATCGACATCCACATGCTGGTTCGCGTTCATGACCAGAAGGCTGTCGTCATTGTCGATATAGGGCGCCGCCAGCAATGCGGTGCAGGCGGCGCCGCGAGTCTTCCCGGTCTTGACGATCTGCGCGTCCGCTACCAGCAGCCTCACCACGCTGTCGAGGTGAAAACGGGTCGCGTCGGTTTCACGCATGGCGAAAACGAATCGGCCGCAATCGAGCGCCTTGCAGGAGACGGCGATCTTCTCCACCAGCGGGCTGCCGTCGAGTTCTGTCAGGCACAAGGGATAGTCGCCGTCTTCGGTGTTAAAGCCGGGGTCGCCGGCCGCGAGAACGAGTACGTTGGTCATCCGGCTTTGCCTTCCACCTGTGCGATGCGACGTTCGATATTCGCCAGATTGGTATCGTGCACGTCCCTGACGACCAGCACGTGCGCGCCGGAGGCGGTCGCCGCCTTGATACCGTTTTCGTTGTCCTCGACGATCAGGCATTCACGCGGGTCCAGGCCGAAATGCGCGATGGCTTTCTGGTAAATCTCGGGATCGGGTTTGGCGCGCATCACATCCTCGTTTGACAACTGCAGGTCGAGATAGGGGGCAAGGCCCGCCTTTTGCAGCATCACCTCGACCGAATTGCGGATCGAGTTCGAGGCAACCCCCAGGCGCAATCCGGCCGCCTTCAGGCGCGAAAGAGCGTATTCATGCACGAATTTCGGTTTGCAGCGCGCATAGACGATATCCATGGTGTAGATCTGTTTGAGTTCGCCGATGAACTCATGCAACTCGCGCGGCAGGCCGCGATCGAGTGTCAGCATGTCGAGCTTCTTGCGCGTTGGCAACCCGTCGAAGGTGGTGAGATGATCATAGCGGCTGATCTCGAATCCGAACAGCGCGAGCGCCTTGTTGAGCGCCTCGTAGTGCCATTCCTTGGCATCGATAAGCACGCCATCCATGTCGAAAATGATGGCTTTGATCCGGTTGGGCATCTTGGATTGCTTTTCTGGTGGAAGCCGTGGAGCTGATGATCCATTATGTAACCGCAGGCGCCATGATAAAAGCATGCCTCTGATGCGGCTGTCATGTTGTTGGCGATAACCGATCGGCAGCGAACCGGTTTCGCGCAATTTCCGGCAGGTCGGTGCAAAGCATCAATGCCGGGTTAGGCGCCAGCGGCACGAGCATTTGCCAAAGCAAACCCGGATCACGCCCGTGCAACTCGGAAGATACGACGCAAACGCGTTTTCCGCGGCCCAGCAGTGCTTCGATCGTGCCGAGGTTGAACCAGGTGCCGTCGAATCCGTCGAGCCAAACGCCTTGCGCCTGCTCCAGCCAGACGGGATCCTGTTCGACTTCGCTCATCCGGGTGAAAACAGGATTGCCGGCCTTGAGATGCGCCCGCAGGTCCGGCACCGACATGTCGAAGACGAACCAGTCGGAAAGCCCGGCGGCGGCCGCCTCCCGCGCGACCGCGTCCGCCAGACCATCGGCCTTGATGTTGATTGCCATCGGTAGGTCGCGCCTGTCGACCAGCGCGGCGAATTCCCGAAAGGTCGATTCGTCGCCGCGCGGCATGTCATGCGAGATCAGGAGCCGGCCGCCGCAATCGCGCACGTCGGTCTCGGTGCCGAACCCGAGCTCGAAAGACCGTTTGAACGCCTGCACCGTATTCTTCTCGGCCGGAGAGGTCCAGTACCCGCGATGGGACAACACTTTCAAGCAAACGCTCCGGTTGCGCGTTTCGAAATCGGCAGGGACATGAATTGTTCGAGGTCCGATGGCGTGCCCAGCCCATACATGCCTGCCCCCACCGCTCCGATATTGAAGACGCCTATCCTTGCCTTGCGTTCGATCATCTGGTTGTAGACGGGGGCGACGTAAAACTCGCCGTTGACCCTTTCGTTCGCCGCGATCATCGCTTCGGCGGCCTTCACGAAATCCTGTCCGCGACGGAAATTGTAGATACCGACGGTCGCTTCGTTTGAAATGACTTGCTTCTCGACTACCCGTTCGACCAACCCATTCGCGTCAACGCCGGCGAACGACCATTTCGGGTCATCGGCATGCATTGTCATGATGAGGCCGTCGAGTGTGCGGGTCTCGATTGCCTCGAGGTAGTCGTCCAAGGAGCAGTCGACATACTGGTCGCTGTTGGCGATCATCAGCGGTGCGTTAGTGTCAAACAGATGTTTCGCCGTCAGGACGGTGCATGCCGCCCCTTCGGTGATTCCGTGAAGCTCAACCATTTCACTGTGCGGCGCCCACTGCACGAACTTCTCGCGCAATCCGAACGCGGCGACATGAGCCGCCTGGCAAATGAAGATGAAACGATGGTCGCAGCGCGGACGCAAGTTGTCGATCACCATCTTGATCATCGGCATTCCGTTCAGCGGAATAAGCGGTTTTGGGTCCTCGTAGCCGGCTTGCGCGAAACGGCTGCCGGCGCCCGCCATGGGTATGACGATGTTCAGCATATGCGTGCGCGCAAGACATGACCGCCGGACCGGGGCCGAAAAAACGACTGGGAGGATGTCATGGATCGGGTTGAAAAAACTTAACGCACGTAAGGCGGAACGGCGGCTTCAAGGAGCGGAGTTTGAGGCAACCGTCGCCATGTCGCGCAGGGGCACGCAAGCTGCCGCCCACCCGCACCTGTCCGGCAAGCCGGCTTGCCGGAAAAGAGTCGGGACTATCATCGGTTTTTCCGGCTGACGTCTCAGCCCCGATAGCCTCTTAACGCGATGGCAATAACAACACTGCTTGGGCACTCGCATTCTTCATTCTTGCTTCGCAGCCGCTTGAGCCATGCAGTTTACTGATTGTGCGACGTAAGTGGAAGCATCGGTGCGGGCATGCGCCATTGCCAATGAAAGGTTGCCGTTCATGATCCCAACGAGCAGTGGGTACGCGAAGACATTCGCGACGCACCGCGTGGTAGAAAGTGGAAAACTGGAAATTGAATGCAAAAACGGCGACCCGAAGGTCGCCGTTTGCGCAGTGGCGGATCGGCTAGCTCGCCGACCCTTCAAACCATTCAGGCAGCTTTGCGACGACGCATAGCAGCAGCACCGAGCAGGCCGAGACCGAGGAGGGCAAGCGAGCCCGGCTCGGGAACAGGAATGGAATTGCCGATCAGGGTCATGTTGCCGGAGCCAAAGATCGGGCCCAGGGAGCTCGGGTTGGTCACTTGCGGGTCCGAGGTCATCAGCAGGTCAAAGAACTGCGGAGGAGCACCGGAAGGACCTTGACCGTTGGTATCAATCGCCGCGGCGGCGGAACCACCTGTCACGTTAAACAGGCCTGCCAGTGAAAACAGCTTGGTACTAAAGTTGTATTGGAAGCCGTTACTGCGCCCCGTAAGCGAGAGCCAAAGCGGCCCGTGGCCGGTGGTGTCGATCACCGTTCCGCCTGAACCTGACGCAGTCGAGTAGTTGGTGGCGCTGTCGCGATAGAAATTGATCCAGCCGCCCGACTTCAGGTTCGTAAAATTGCCAACCGCATCCAGGGTGTTGTTTGCGACGACTTCAAACCCGCCAAAAGCGACCGTCAACTCGCCGCCGCCAAGCAGGAAACTGCCCGAACCATTGATGTTGTTGACAATCGCCAAGCCTTCCAGAAACTGGCCGATTGCGGGGCCACCGGGGGCGATATTGATGGCGCTGCCGGAATTCGGCGCACCGAAGTTTGCAGCCTGCGTGCCGGCATTGGCTGCCCAAATGAGCATGTTGCTCTTCAAGGTAAAGTCGTCAGCCGGCTGGCCCGGGATGGCAGCATTTTCATTCCACGTCACGCCGTCAACCGTGACCGCTTGCGCCGACAGCGACATCACCAGCGCCAAAGCGGAGACCGCGCCGCCCAGTGTTTTCAGATACTTGTTCATTTTCTACCTCCGGTTAGGGGACCAACAATCAAGAAGACTTCTATGAACGATATAAAGCAGAAGGTGTGCCACTATTAATAGATTATTAATAAGTTATTGATTATTAATGGGAAATAAAAAATATTTGCCGTATAGTCTCTCGCATGCCGCTCCAATTTTCCGTGAAGTGTAAAAAATTTCGACATGGTTTCCCGGTGCTCGCTGGCGAATGCACCACGACTACTTCATCCCGAAACGATGCATGAGGTCATATAGTGTCGGTCGACTGACGCCAAGTAGTTCGGCTGCCTTGGCCAGATTGCCGTCGGTACGGGCCATGGCCGCTATGACAGCGTGCATTTCCGCTTTTTCCCGTACCTTTCGCAGATTCAGGCTTTCCGGGTCTGGCGCCGCGCCTGCCATTTGGCCGATATCCTCAGGGTTGATCTGGCTGCCGTCGGCCATGATGACGGCGCGCTTGAGGCAGTTTTCGAGTTCCCGCACGTTTCCCGGCCACGGGTGGAACTCGAGCGCCTGGATGGCTTTGTCGGCCAAACTGAGATTGGCTCTTCCTTGCTGCGTTGCAAAACGCCTGACGAATGCATGTGCCAGCAAGGCGATGTCGCCGGTGCGGTTACGCAAAGGTGGAATGATGACGACGATTTCGGCCAGTCGGTAATACAGGTCTTCGCGAAATCCCCCGTCCTGTGTCAATTGCTTCAAGTCCTGGTGGGTAGCGCAGACGATGCGTACGTCCATCGGAATCTCCTGGCGCCCGCCCACACGTTCGATCACCCGTTCTTGCAGGAAGCGCAGCAGTTTCGCCTGTAGCGGCAACGGCAGGTCGCCAATCTCGTCGAGAAATAGCGTTCCGCGGTTGGCGGTTTCGATTTTCCCCAGCGTAGTCTTCGAAGCGCCGGTGAAAGCGCCCTTTTCGTAGCCGAAAAGCTCGCTTTCGAGCAGGTTTTCCGGGATCGCGGCGCAGTTGATGGCGACGAATCGTTCAGAACGGCGTGGGGACGCTTCGTGCAGGCCGCGGGCCAGGAGTTCCTTGCCGGTGCCGGATTCGCCCAGCAGCAACACGGTGGCGCCGGACGATGCCACTTTTTCGATAGTGCGGCAAATCTTGAGCATTTGCGGGTCGCGAGTGATGAGTCCGCTCATCATGTCCGGCTGTCGCATCGCCGCCAGGCGCTGATTCTCCTGCTGCAGGTCATACAGCCGGAACGCCCGTTCGATGGTGAGGCTCAGCATTTCAGGCTCAAAGGGCTTGGCGAAAAAGTCGTACGCACCCAAGGCGATGGCGCGCAGCGCGTTGGCTTGGTCGTTCTGGCCAGTGAGCACGATCACCTTGGTGTCGGGGGCGATGGCGAGGATGTTTTCCAGCAACTTGAAGCCTTCGGAAACCGAATCCGGATCCGGCGGCAGCCCGAGGTCCATGGTCACCACCGGCGGGGCATGGCGGCGTACATGGGCAATGGCGCTTTCACCGTCGTCCGCGGTCAGGGTCTCGAACTTGTCGAAAGACCAACGCAACTGCTTTTGCAGAGCGGGGTCGTCCTCCACGATCAACAGCGGACGCGGCTTTGGAGTTGCTTCGGTCAAATGGCCTCCGCTTGCAGGTTTGATCGTCCGCCGGAATTTCCCGGTTCGAACAGTGGCAATTGAACGGTGATGCGTGTGCCGGCGCCGACGGCGCTTTCCACATCCAGCTTGCCGCCCAGCTCCTGCACGTATTGCTGGCTTTCGTAAGCGCCGATGCCCATGCCGGTGTGCTTGGTGGTCTGAAAGGGTTTGAACAGGCGCTCACGCACAAATTCCGGGTCCATGCCGGTGCCGGTATCGCCGACTTCGATCATTGCCTGCCCTCCGTGGCGGGCAAGCTTGACCCACACTTTGCCGTTCGCCTGTTTCGATTCGGTCGCATCCAGTGCATTTTGCACCAGATGGCCGATCACCCGCTCGATGCGCTCTTCATGCCCGCGCGTCATCAGGCGCTCGCCTAACTCGATGTCAACATTTCTGCCCTGGGCTGCCTTGGCCTTGCGGATCTTTTCGACAATGCCGCCGAGATCGACGCCGACCGGGGTGCCCGGCGGGGTAGCGCCTTCACGCAACTGCAGCATCAATTGGCGCATACGCTCGACCGAATGCTGGACCGTCATGCGCATGTCGGCCTGAAACTCCGGGTTATCGCCGTGGCGTTCGGCGTTCTTGATCAGCAGCGAGAGCTGCGTGACGATGTTCTTCAAGTCGTGCACCACGAATGCCGACATGCGGTTGAAGGCATCGAACTTCTGCACCTCCAGCAGTGCCTCGGTGGCCTGCATCTGCGCCAGAAAGCTCGCCGCCTGCCGGCCGGCGGTGCGCAACAGGTCGTTGACCTCCCAGTTGACCTCGACACTGGTGCGCGCGCTGGAAAGCACCACAAAGCCGATCAAATCGTTGCCGCCGACCAGTGGCACCACCAGCCAGGCGTTGGGAACCTCGGCGATCCACTCCGGCAACTGCAGGTAGGAGTAGCGCCCCGAGTAGCTGCGGTACTCCTCCAGGTTGATGACCCAGCCGCTTTCGTTGATGAATTTGCAGAGCGGGGAATCGATGCTTTCGCGCGCGTCGCAGGGCGGCACGTTCCAGCGCGAGACTTGACGGTAAGCGCCGTTGGTGGCGTCCTTAAGCCACAGGCCACCGGCAGGACTTTCGACCAGGTCGGCCAGGCCCCGCACCACCTGCTGGCCCATGGTCTCCTGCGTGTCCTGGATCGACAGGGTGCGGGTGAAGCGCAGCCATTCCTCGCGGTAGTCATAGCGATAGTTGACAAAGTGCTTGCCGAGCGTGACGCGCAGGGATGCGCGCATCGAGCGGGAAACGATCAGGGCAGCCAGCAGCAGCAGGGCTGCAAATATGAAAATGACCGTGAGCGCCTTGCCCCATGAACCGCCGAAATTGCGCACGTAGTAGCCGGCGCCGGCCATGAACAGCAGGTAAACACCGACAAACAGCAGTGTGGCCGACTGAAACGCCGCTTTTTGCGACAGGCGGAATTTGGTCATCCAGTCGCGCGTGCGGGCGGTCGAGAGCCACACCAGCGGCACCACGGCGGCATGTACAAAACCGCGTGCGGCGAAGGCGTCAACGTCGATTCTATTGAACAAAAGCGCCTCGGTAAAGACGTACAGGTCGAACAGGAACGCAGCACCCAGGCCCAGGGCCAGAGGCTTTATGTGCCACAGCGAATCCTGCGCGGTGTTGCGCAGCAACTGCTCTAGCAGCACCAGCGCTACGACCACCAGAGCGAGCGCCAGAAACCAGGTGGCCTGGGACGCCTCGGTCCAGAGCCGATAACCCGCGGCGCCGGTGCCCTGCAAGACCACAGCGGCGGCGACAATCATTATTGCAATGGGCTTGATCGCGCCGGCGACCGCGGCACCGCCTGACGAACGCCCGTCACCTTGCCGCAGCAGGCTCAGAAAAAACGCGTACCAACTGCCGTAGCGCAGTGCATCCAGCAGCAGGCAGAGGGCGAAGAGTTGTGCGCTGTCAGCGAGGCTGAACGCGATATTGGACGCGCCCCAGGCCGCGCTTAGCGCGATGGCCGCGAACATCGCGCCACTGGCCGCGCCGGCGCGCCAGTCGCGCTTGAGGGCGCGCAGGTAGATCGCGCACGACAAACAGGCAAGCACTGTCGCCGCATAGCTCCATGATGCAAGGCTTATGTCCGCGGTGTTCATTGATCAGACGGGGGCCGAGCGGCCGTTTTGGGTGGTTCGCACAGTTGCAGGGCCTTGGCCTGTGGCGGTCTCGGCGTGATCAAGAACTGCGATACCGCATCGGCAGCAAGCCGACGGTTGCGGAAAAATGAGTAGCGGTAGAGATCAAACCGTTCACGCGGGAATTGTAGCCTTGCGATGGTGTCGCCGGCGGCGATAACTTCGATAGCGAAAACTTCGATAGCTGCGAAGCTCCGCACGTCATTGCGGTGCCGCGTAGCGGAACCCGGGGTTCGGAAATCGCCACCGAATGCTTGGAAATCCGGGATTTGCTCCGGGGCAGGCCCGGAATGATGGAGCAGGACGGACTACCCGTCGGCCAACCGGGCTTGATCGATAATCAGGTCGGGAGTTGAATTCCGGTATCGATTCCCGTACTCGATGCCGGTATGCGATTCAGGTATTCGAATTGTCAGCCCCAACTGTCAGCCCCAACGTGCGCTCAATGCCGGCCCCAACCTGCCCTGCTCTAAAGGGTCCGGCAGGCGGAAGCGCTGCGACTTCTCTGCGACTTCTTACTGCGCACCTTTTCCGGTCAGCACCACGCCCACAGTCTCAAACAGGATCACCAGGTCGAGAAACAGGGTGTTGTTCTTGACGTAGTACAGATCGTACTGGAGCTTCTCGGCTGAATCCTCTACCGAGGCGCCGTAATGGTAGCGAACCTGGGCCCAACCGGTGACCCCTGGCTTGACGCTGTGTCGTACCGCGTAAAACGGGATCTCGCGGGTCAATTGGTCGACAAAGAACGGTCTTTCCGGGCGCGGGCCCACCAGGCTCATGTCGCCCTTGAGTACGCTGAAAAGCTGGGGCAGTTCGTCGATCCGGGTCTTGCGGATGAAGCGGCCCACGCGGGTGACGCGGGAATCGTTGCCGGTCGCCCAGCGCGGCTTGCCGTCTTTTTCGGCGTCCGTACCCATGCTGCGAAACTTGATCACGTTGAACAGCCTGCCGTTCAGGCCCACGCGCTCCTGACGGTAAATCACCGGAAAGCCGCTTTCCAGGATGATAAGGATCGCCGTGACAAGCATGATCGGCAGCGCCAATACAAGCAACACCAGTGCGCACACAATGTCGAACAGGCGCTTGATGGCAGTGCGCGCCCAACCCTGCCGGAAACCATCGCCGAAAATAAGCCAGCCGGCGCGCAATGAATCAAGCCTGATCTGCCCCAGAGTCTGCTCGAAATGGCTGGCCAGATCGAGTACCTTCACGCCTAGAAGCTTGCAGTCGAGCAATTCACGCAGGGGCATGGCACCGCCGCGCCGCTCACTGAGCGCCACCACGATTTCGTCCACCTTCAGGGCGCGTGCGGTATCGGTGAGTGAGCTTGAAATCGGCAGCAACCGGTCTTCCGGAACCTTGATGCATTCCTCGGTGGGGCTCGGGTAGAAACCGACGATCTGCACGTTTGGATCCGATTTGTCCAAGGCGCGTCGCACCTCTAGCGCGTGTTCGCCGGCACCGAATATGAGGACGCGTCGCACCAGCATCGAGGAGGCTCCGGATTGCGACACGCCCAATCTGTGCACCACCATGCCAAGCACCGCTGTCATGGCCGGCAAGGCAAGTAGCTGGTGGCCATCGTCCGAAAGCGGGGCGTAGGAGAAAATGGCATAGGCAAACAAGGCTGCCAGTGCCAGCGAAAACAGGGCGCGCAGCACCGACTGGAGAATCGTGCGGCTGTGGCTGGTCTGGTAAAAGCCCATCCAGGCATTGAACGACAAGGTAGAAATCGCCAGCGCAAGGGAGCAGGCGATCACGACCTTGACATTCAGGAGCGAACCGTTGCCCAGCCAAAGGACCATCGCGATGCCACCAACAATGACGAACGAAAAGTCGGTCGCGAGTTCCAGAATGGTGCGCAAGCGCAGCCAGTGATTGAAAAGCTTGATCATTTTCTTGGAGGCTCTATTTTTGCAACTGTTGGCAATAAAACTGTTGCGAAAAGGCGGGCTTGATTGAGCGATTCAGCGTGAGGCAAACGATATCGTGCTTCATGCTGTTTTCCTACCCCAGATTTGTCAACACATGTCAAATTCAAGGCGAACGGTAGTGACTTTCGTCACGTCTCGCGATGCTCAGTGCGAAATTCACATATTTGGTGAGCAATTCGACACGAAAGTGCATTGAACAAAGCGTGATCGAAGCAAGCCATTCAAGCGGTAGACCATGCCATCGTCATCTTTACCGCGTCGCAAGACTGGCCGTGCCTCAAGGAGTGCAAAAACATCGTCCCAACGGCAATTCTGCCTTCGGATTGTGAAAATGCTTCGATGTTTTCGTGACATTTCTCAACTATCGGCACAGAAGCGTGTGTCTTTAACACTTATTTGCAAAGTTCTTGTGGGTATGCTGATCCAAATTGCTTGATGGCGGGCACAAGGCTGGTCGATCAAGCTTGGGCTTCTCAACACATAGGTTGGACGGTCGAGCGATTCCGCAATGTGTCGAAAAACTTTACACACGCCTTCTCTGAGCCTTTGGGTTTCTTAATTGTGGTTTTATTATCAAGGTGTTATGTTTTGCGCATGATTCTTGCTGATTTGCTTGTTCCTGCTGCCGCACCCAGTTGGGTTGGTGGTTCTGCTGGTTTGTATTGACGGGTTCCTGAAAATGATTTTTAGGGCGGACTTCGCGAAGTGGCAGCTGCGGTCAATGGCGCTGCTGTTGGCGCTGCTGTTGGCGCTGATGACTGGAGAATCTGCTTTCGCAGCGCCGGGGTATTCATCCGGCGTGGACCGTGAACGCGGCGCTGAAGGCCGACCCGTCGGCAATGAAGGATCGACAGGTGCTGCGAGCTCGGGCGCCGGGATGGGTGTGGAGCCTCGGCCTGCCGGCTCTGCAGCTAGCGCAAGCGATTCGGAGTGGGCGCGTTGGAAGACGTTGAGGTCACTGCTTTTCGATCAATCGGACGATTCCGCGAATCCGCGCCAGCCAACGCAGCCTGCGCGTAGCCAACCAGGTTTTTCCACGAACATCACGCCCGGTGCTTTCCAGGTACCGCCCTCAGGTGGTGGCGGTGGCAGTGGTGCGCCGGGGGCCGCGAATGACATCAGCGATATTGCCCGCATTTCCGCACTCGAGTTGTCACGTCAGTCGGCTGCCATGGGCGGTAGCGGCTTGGGTGGATTGGGCGATGCAACGCAGCCAGGCTCGGCGGGAAATCCGCAAATGCGTGGCAACGTTGCGGGTAATGGCGCAGCCGCGCAAAGCATGGCCGCACAGGGTGCGCCGCTGCAGGGCGGCAACCCCGGGTCTGGCGCAGCGGACGGCGCGGACTTTCCGGTCTACAAGTCGCGCGAAACCAAAGTGCTGGAGGGCATGCTCTTTTCTCAACTGGTTGATCAGGCGCAGCCATGGGTCATTGGCTTTGTGGCCCTCCTGGTTTTCTGGCAACTGGTCAAGGGCATGATCCACGTGATGCAGGTGTCGCAGGAGCGGTCTCTGCGCCGCAAGGCCGAACGTAGCGCTCGCGCCAAGCGCAAGGTCCGCTAGACGCGCTGCAATGGCAGCAGTGAATTCCGCTTTGGTCCCGCCGACAGGAATCGAACCTGTATCTGGCGCTTAGGAGGCACCCGTTCTATCCATTGAACTACGGCGAGGTAATGGGAGCGGACTTCTTGCAGGTTCGCCAATTCTTCCACTCGCAGCCACTTTTGACGGCATTCCATCTTCCGCGGTATTGAGTCTGAGTCGCGCGTTGATCCGGAGTGCGTCGTGGCCGGTGTCTGCAAACTGAACGGCGTGTGGCGGGCCCTGAACCGCCGCAAGGGTCGGGATTCTATCACTCGCATTGCCTGATTTTGTACGACTTGCCGCGCATTGGACCAATTGGCCGTGCTCAAAGGAAACCTCCCGCGCAGGCGCGCCAAGTTGAAGCGAAAGTGAGTCGCCACACAAGTGCTTTCCTCTGGAACCACCCATAGAATGAACGCGCGAGTCTGGGGGCGGCCGGCTTGCGCTTGCACCGAGTGTTCCAATTTCAACCACACCTGGTGGCATTCCATTTCACACGGAAGTGAGTCGCGCGACGATGCGGAGTTTTTGTCGCTGATATTTGCCTGCTTGCCAAAAATTCCTTGACGAATTATGGTTGTTTCGACATAATCAGCGAATGGCAGATAGCGACCTTACGCCCGTTGATTGGATCGGCTCCAGCTACAGGGATTTCAGGGCGTTTCCAGGCGAGGTGCAGGATCACATTGGCTACGCCCTGTACTTGGCTCAAACCGGTAACAAGCATGAGGATGCCAAGCCGCTCAAGGGATTTGGTGGTGCAGGGGTCCTGGAGATCGTTTCGGATCACGTAGGCGATACCTGCCGCGGGATCTACACAGTGAAATTCCCCGCTGCGATTTATGTGCTGCACGTGTTTCAAAAGAAGTCGAAGACGGGCAGCCAGACTCCGGCCATCGACATGGATATGATCACCCGAAGGCTCAGACTGGCCGAGGCCGACTACAAAGCGAAGCTTGCAAAAGGAAACAGGTCATGAAGGACGACACCAGTATCAAACGTGGCAGCAAGAACCTGTTCGCCGACCTTGGTCACGCAGACCCGGAAACGCACCTCCTGAAGGCGGGCTTGGTTACCCGCGTCCGGGACATCATCAAAGCCAGCGAACTCACCCAGGCTGAAGCTGCCGCACGCATCGGGCTCAGCCAGCCCGACGTGTCGCGGCTGCTACGCGGACAGTTTCGCGACGTGTCAGTCGAACGGCTGATGCGGATGTTGACCAAGCTCGGCTGTGACGTTGACATCGTCATTCGTGGTCGCGGTAAGACGACAACCAAGGGTGACACCATCCACCTGCATGCGCTGCCAGGGTAAGGTTGAAACCGTGGTACGGTGTCGTCCCGGAATACGGTGATGTCGATGTCTTCCGAGAATCTGGGAATCAGACCGAAGGCCTTGGACAGCGAAGTTCCGCGCTTGAAGAGAATGCGCGGGCTATCGGGCTCGAGCCCATTGAAAAGCGCGTCGAGCGTCCAGCATACGCAGAAGTTTTTTCGACATTCTGGATGGCGGTGCCCAGGCGGGCAGCCGCTGCGGCGAACAGGCCGGCCCGGCCTGCGTCGCTCGCCGCAATGATTTGGGAATAGGTGGGGTTCATCGTGGCTTCTGCGCGTCAGCGGTTTTCGATGGTTGGCGCGGTGCCTTGGGGCGCGTGACGGGTTGATCCAATTTTTGTGCGGGATTGAAGCCGGGGATGGTGCGCAGAAAGCTTTGCATCCAGACCGGCAGAAACGAGAACCCTGCACAAGATCGCCCCGGATCTTGTCTCCGTGCGCGCGGTCGCTCAGGAGGCGCGCCAACACATTTCTGATCCGGTCTCCATCTGTGGGCAGCATGTCTTTCAGCCAGCGCAGTGATTGGACGACGCGCATGGCCGGACGGCCAGCCCAGTAAAGCCGGCTTGGCGCGGCTTGCTTGAATTCGATGGTCAGTTGATCCAGTTGAATCGTGCGCCTCCGGGTGTCGGTGTATAGGGTGACCCTGGCAGGTACGCCGTTCGTCAGGCCCAGGTCGTTTGCCGCGGTCATGCCGTCCAGGAGGAGCCGCGTCTGATCCCGCCTAGCGAGGGCATCGACGACGGCCCGGTAATTGGGGACGGTGGGGCGGCCTGTGAGTTTGTTTGTTGCGGGCCGATCGTAGAGGCCGCGGTCCACCCGACGCAGGTCTCCGCGTGCGACCATGCGCTGCAAAGTGTTGTCGATGACGGCGCGACTGCCCAGCGCCGCCAAATCGGCTGGTACCCAGAGGCGGCCTGGCTCATCGTTGGCGACCAGGGCTGAGATTTGGTCTTATGCGTCAGACATGGCAAGCACTTGTTGTCCGAAAAATATATACATATTTCGGACAAAATCCAATGGTGAAGCGGTGAATTTGTCCGAAAAATGCATACAAAAACAGGACTAGTCGGAAAAGGTGGCGCGATCAGACCGTCCAGCAGGAGCGCTCAAGTCGGCTTGCCGGGCGCATCTGGTGCCAAGTCGTGCCTACAGCCAGTTTGAGAATGCGGCTGCCTTGCGCCCAAAGTCGCTTTAGACGAGGATTGGCTATCGCGTGCGCTGCACAACCCGACTAACGCGCAAACCGGGGTTCGCTATGAGTCCCGTGGGGACGCCACGAACGCCATATGCGTGCGCGGGATACAAACTGAGTCGAAAGTGAGTCGCCGCACTGGTGCTTCCCTCTGAAGGCGCCCATTGAACTACGGCGAGGTAATGGGAGCGGACTTCTTGCAGGTTCGCCAATTCTTCCACTCGTAGCCAATGTTGACGGCATTCCGTTTCCCGCCGTAGTCAGTGGCGTGTCGATGCCGAGTATGAACGTCGCTAAAATCGGCGCTGTGCGTGGAAAGCCCTGCCTTCGCAGGCTTGAAATCCAACTCGCCCCAACGACCGACTCGAAACACCCCGTCTTTCATGCGACCTTCCGCTTCCGCTTCGTTGTTCGGCGATGAACCGCTCACAGGTTCGTCGCTGACCGGGGTTCTCGCGCAACACAAGCCCGCCAACAGGGCGCAGAAGGCCTTCCAGCAACTGGTTGGCAGGATCGAAGCCAAACGCGAGCAATTGCGGCATTGGCAGGCCTATTCGCAGCGCTACAACCGGCGCATTACCGACGAAGTCGAGCCGTCGCGGGAACGGTTGCGCGAAGGGCAGCGCAAAATGGTCGGTCTGATCGACGAACTTCTGAGTCTGCCTCGAACCGCGATGCGCTTGACGCGCTTGGAGCGTGCCAAGCTCGGGCAGTTGCTCACGGGTATGGCCGGCGGCCTGCTCGCAGAAGGCGGTGATGCGGCGCTGGAGGGGCTGTACGACAAGTACAGCGGCGTGTCGTACCGGCAGGTGCTGCGTTCCGAAATGGAGATGACTGAGTCGATGCTAAGCGAGGTGTACGGCCTGGAGATCGACGGCGAAGATGGTGCGGCAAGCACCGAGGAACTGCTGGAACTCGCGCAGAAACAAATGATGGAGCAATTCGAAGAGGAGGAGCGGCAGGCGGAAATGCGCCAAGAAGCACGCGCCGCAAAACGTGCCAAAGCGGGCGCTGCCAAGGCCGACGCCGTCCAAACCCGGCGCGAACAGGTCGCGAAGGAAGTCGGCCAATCCTTGCGCGAGGTGTATCGCAAGCTCGTAAGCGCGCTGCATCCGGATCGTGAACCCGACATAAAGGAACGACAGCGCAAGACGCACTTGATGCAGCGGGTCAACCAGGCCTACGACGCCAACGACCTGCTGACACTGCTGGGGCTGCAATTGGAGATCGAACAGATCGATGCCGCACACATGGCTTCGGTACCGCCGCAGCGCCTGGCGCATTACAACCAGATACTGCGCGAGCAGCTTGCCGAACTTGAGGTCGAACTGGAGCGGTGTGTCGAACCGTTTCGTGGCAGCGTCGGCCCGATGTCCAAATTGACGCCGGACAACGTGGATCGCGAGATGGGCGTGGAGATCGCACGAATCGAATTGCAGATAAGGGAGGTGGTGCATGACCTGACGGCGTTTCGCGACCCGAACTATCTGCGCCAGGCGCTCAAGCTTTACCGGCTTGAAGCGGATTTTGAAGACGCAGAAGATTTGGCCGGCCTGTTCGACGTTCTCGCACCGGTGCAACCAACGCGCGCTGGCAAGAAACGGCGCCGGAAATGAAAAACCGCGCGGCGAGTTGAAGGTGCGGCACCATTGCCAATGATCAGGTCAACTGGATGTTTTTTCCAGTCTGGCCCGTAGCCAGGATGGAAAAGCCTTCCACGGCATGGCGATATGGCCGTTGGGAAGAATCCGTTCCTTGGCCAAACTGCTGAGATCCCGTCAGCAGCCATGTGCCGCAGCGTTCCGGTTCGACGTCGATGCGCATCTTCAGGTGCGACAGCAGGGCCGGAACGTACTGGATTTCGTCCAGGATCACCTTACGGTTCGCGAACCTGGCAAGAAAGCCGGCAGGATCAACGCCCGCGAAGTCGCGTTCGAGCGAATCGTCGAAGCCGACATAGTCGACATCCGCGCCGGTCTCGTGGCGAAGGAAAGTCGTTTTTCCTGACTGTCGCGGCCCCGTCACCAAAACAGCCGGGAATGCCAGAAGGGCTTTTCCCAAGATGGATGCGAGTTGGCGCCGCCTGTACATTTGACAATATCAAAAACGAATTTTAGTTTTGTCAAATCCGAAATGTCGGATATCCCAGCCTCCTTGGCGTCGTGCACATTTGAGGCGCGAATCCATATTGGCTAGGCGATCCTCAGGATTGCCGCAGGAACGCAGGCACGCCAAGTTGAGTCGCAACGCGGGCGACTGGACAGGCGATCATCCCGGCGCCCCTGTCGATTGATCATGCGCGGCGCGAGCGCCAATACCGGCGAAAGCCCCTATAATCAAGGCGCGCCGATTTGAGCATCAGCTTGCGGGCGCGGAAGGGCAACGCCCTCCAACAAATGCGGCTAAAGCGTGTCCAAGAATTCGTTGAACCCGTTTCCGCTGCCTTGTGCCGAAACGGGTTTTTCATTTGCGAAAGAGTTTGTGATGAGCGAAGAGTACGAGTACGGGTTCGACACCCGGGCAGTGCGGGCCGGGCAGCACCGCAGCGAGTTCAACGAAAACTCCGAGGGACTTTATCTCACCTCCAGTTTCGTCCACGAGTCCGCCGCCATGGCGGCGGAGCGATTTGCCAACCGCGCGCCGGGCAACGTGTATTCGCGCTTCACCAACCCCACGGTGGACGCCTTCGGCGAGCGCCTTGCCGCGCTGGAAGGTGCAGAGGCGTGTGTTGCCACCAGTTCAGGCATGGCGGCGGTGCTCACCTGCGCCATGGGGCTGCTCCAGGCGGGCGATCACGTGATCTGCTCCAACGCCGTGTTCGGCAGCGTGATCACGCTGTTCGAGAAAAACCTCGGGCGCTTCGGCGTTGCCACCACCTTTGTATCGCCCAACAAGGTGGGGGAATGGACGGCAGCGGTGCGGCCGAACACGAAGATGCTTTTTGTCGAGACGCCGTCGAACCCGACGATGGAGATCTCCGACATCGCAGCATTGAAGCAGGTGGCGGTCAAGGCTGGCGCCGTGCTGGTGGTGGACAACTGCTTTTGCTCGCCGGCAATCCAGCGGCCGTTCGAGTTCGGGGCCGACATCGTGATCCACTCGGCCACCAAGTTCCTCGATGGCCAGGGGCGGGTGCTGGGTGGCGCGGTGCTCGGTAGCCGCGAACTGGTGATGGGCGAGATCTATGGCTTCCTGCGTACCGGCGGGCCGAGCATGAGCGCGTTCAACGCCTGGGTGATTCTCAAGGGCATGGAGACCCTGTCCATCCGCATGCGCGAGCAATCAAAACGCGCGCTGGAACTGGCGCGTTGGCTGGAGGGCCATGCGCGCGTGGAACGTGTGTTGCATCCGGGGCTGGAGTCGCACCCGCAGTTCGCACTTGCGAAGCGCCAGCAGTCGGCCAGTGGCGAGTTTCTTGGCGGCGCTGTGGTGTCGTTCGTCGTCAAGGGCGGGCGTGAGGAGGCCTGGCGGGTGGTGGATGGCTGCAAGATCATTTCGGTGACTGCCAACCTGGGTGACACCAAGAGCACCATCACCCATCCGGCCTCGACCACTCATGGCCGCATCAGCGGCGAGGCGCGCGAGGCGGCCGGCATCGGCGAGGGCTTGCTGCGCGTTTCGGCAGGCCTTGAGAGCCTGGCCGACGTGAAGGCGGATCTGGCGCGCGGACTGGGCTGAGCACGGACGCGCCCACGGCGTGCAAGGGCATACGCACAAAGCACAAAGCACAAAGATCCGCGCGAGCGGCCCTTTGCCTTTTCGGTAAAGCGGCTTGCTTACTTGTAGTGGTAGAAACCGCGTCCGGTCTTGCGGCCCAGATACCCTGCGGCCACCATTTCCTTGAGCAGCGGTGCCGGGCGGTACTTGCTGTCGTTGAAGCCTTCGTAGAATACCTCCATCACCGAGAGCATGGTGTCCAGGCCGATCATGTCGGCCAGTGCCAGCGGGCCGATCGGCTGGTTGGTGCCCAGGCGCATGCCGTTGTCGATGTCCTCGGCCGTGGCCAGGCCTTCGGCCAACACGAAGATGGCCTCGTTGATCATCGGGCAAAGAATGCGGTTGACCACGAACCCGGGAGCGTTCTTCACGCAGATGGGGGTCTTTCCCAGGCGTTTGGAAAGTTCTTCGGTGGCCGCAAACGTGGCCTCGGAGGTAGCCAGACCGCGGATGATTTCCACGAATGCCATC
>Ga0209181_10002498_pt1 | contig 30023 bp, 25 predicted proteins | sample MAT05_FD_187208 | JGI IMG/M metagenome (GOLD analysis project Ga0209181, IMG submission 187208) | Freshwater microbial communities from Lake Fryxell liftoff mats and glacier meltwater in Antarctica - MAT-05 (SPAdes) (version 2) | ecosystem: Environmental > Aquatic > Freshwater > Ice > Liftoff... | reverse complement strand
CACTTTTGTCCCCGGTGCGACAAGCGTTCTAGTTCGCACGCCTATCGTGAACGACACCCTCGATGAGAACACCGAGGACTTCACACTCACTGCGACGTCAACTCCAGGCAGCACGACAAATCCGAACGCAAGCGGCACCGCCACGATCGCGGACAATGATGCAGCACCGTCTTACACCATCAACGATGTGACGAGGAACGAGGGAGCAGGCACCGCGACCTTCACGGTGACGCTTTCGACCGCGAGCGGACTGGCGACCTCGGTGGATTTCACCACGGTCGATGGGACGGCGCTGGCAGGTGCAGATTACACCACAACGGCAGGCACCCTGAACTTCGCAGCAGGTGTGACCACGCAGTTTATCAACGTTCCTATTCTCAACGACGTGACCTTTGAGAATAGCGAAACCTACACCGTGGTACTGAGCAACCCGATCAATGCCACGATTCTCGACGACACGGGCATAGGCACGATCCTCGACAACGGTGGTGGTGGCGGCGGCGTGGATGATGACCGGCCTCTAGTGAGCATTGATGACGTAATGGTCAATGAGGAGGCTGGGTCGGCGACCTTTACGGTGACCCTTTCCAATCCAAGCCTCTTCCAGACCATGGTTGACTTTACCACGGTAGGCGGGACGGCGACCAGCGGAGTGGATTTCACCCCGACCGCAGGCACGCTCACTTTTGCGCCCGGAGTGCTTTCGCAGCCGATTTCCGTGCCGATTATTGACGATGCGATCTTTGAAGGAAATGAAACGTTCACCGTAATGCTGAGCAACCCAACAAATTCCAGCATCTTGGATGGAAGCGGTCTCGGCACTATTGTGGATAATCCAGTGATCGACAACCGCCCGCCGGTAGCGAACCCCGACGTCGCCATCACGCCGGAGGACACTGCGGTGAACATCCCCGTGCTTCTCAATGACACCGATCCAGACAACGACCCACTTGTCGTTACCATCGCAACTGTTCTACCGACCCAGGGCACGGTGACGATCAATCCGGATAACACCTTGAACTTCATCCCGGCGTTAAATTTCACGGGCATAGCCACCATCAATTATACGATCAGCGATGGGAATGGCGGAACGTCCTCCACCACGGTAACCGTGACGGTCACGCCGCTGAACGATCCGCCGCTCGCCGTGGATGACTCCGCGACGACGCCAGTGGATCATCCGATCGTCATCGTGGTGCTCGCGAACGACTCCGACCCGGACGGCAACCCGCTTACCGTGACCACCGCAACCGTAACGGACGGTCAGGGCACCGTGGTGATTAATCCGGATGGCACCATCGAGTTTACGCCGACGACCGGCTTTAGCGGATCTGTGACTATTATTTACACGATCAGCGACGGCCAGGGCGGCACGGCGACGGCGACAGTAACGGTCCTTGTTGATGCGCCTCCTATCGCAACCGATGACTTCGCCTCGACGACTCCAGACACCGCAGTGCTCATCTCGGTCCTTCTCAACGACATTGATCCGGAAGGTCTCCCGCTGACCATCATCGACGCCACCATTCTGGCCAGCGAAGGAACGTTAACGATAGCCGGTAATCAGCTCCAATACACTCCGCCCGCAGGGGTGGTTGGCACGGTGACGGGCACCTACACGATTCAAGACGAAGCAGGCAACATTGCCACGGCCAACGTGACGATCACCATCGCAGTGGCTCCGCAGCCTGAGCCGCCGATTGCCGTAAGTGACTCCGCCACCACGGTCCTGCAAACCCCAGTCATCATTGACGTCCTAGCGAACGACAGCGACCCCGCTGGTGGCGCACTGACTGTGATCACTGCGACGGTCCCGGCTACCGAAGGGACCGTGGTGATCAATCCTGATAACACCCTCACCTTCACCGCAGCTCCTGGATTTCTAGGCAGCGCGACGATTACCTACACGATTCAGAATCCTGTGGGCGACACCGCCTCTGCACCAGTGGTCGTGCAAGTGACCAGTGGCAACGCACCTCCGGTTGCCCGGCCAGATTTCGCGACTGCGCAGACCGCGGTCCCGAAAGTGGTGAGTGTGCTTGGCAATGACTCAGATCCCGACGGCGACCCGCTCACCGTTACCATGGCGACTGTCCTCCCCGCGCAAGGAGTGGTGGTGATCAACGGTGACGGCACTCTCACTTTCACCTCCGCACCCGCCTTCACCGGAATTGCGCTGGTTAATTATTCCATCACCGACGGCAACGGCGGCAACAGCAGCACGACAGTTACCATCACTGTAACAGCCGCCGCGCCCGTGAACTCTCCGCCGATCGCCAACGATGACACGGCATCGACGGAAGTGGATCAGCCAGTGGACGTGATTGTTCTTGTCAACGACAGCGACATCGACGGCGACGTGCTCACCGTCACTGGTGTGACTGTTCCACCCGCCCAGGGCAGTGCATCAGTCAATCCAGACGGCACGATCAATTACATTCCAGCACCTGGATTCAACGACGTTGCGATCCTAACTTATACGATCAGCGACGGTCAGGGCGGCACTGACACCGCGCTTATTACGATCAATGTGAACGACGATCCGATCGCGCTGGATGACGAAGCGAACACCTTGCCTTTGGTGCCGGTGATTGTCCCAGTGCTTAACAACGATTCGGACCCGAACGGCAACCCGCTCACCATCACCGACGCAACCAGCGACCCTGCGGAAGGTAGCATCGTCATCAACCCCGATGGCACGATCACCTTCACGCCGGTCGTGGGTTTTACCGGCATCGCCGAGGTTCCCTACACGATTACCGATGGCCAAGGCGGCTTTGCCCAGGCAATCGCTTTTATAACGGTCAACAGTCCGCCGCAGGCCGTGAACGATATCGCGTTTACGACACCCGGCCAGGTGGTGATCATCGCGGTTCTCGTCAATGACACCGACCCCGATAACGACCCGCTCACGGTGATCGGCGCCACAGTGGATCCCGCGCAAGGCACCGTCGTCATCAACCCCAACGGCACCCTCACCTTTACCCCGGCCATCACCTTCACCGACCCGGCGATTATCACCTACACGATTACAGACCCGAACGGTGGCCAGAGCTCCGCGACGGCGACCGTGACGACGGCAAATGCCGCGCCGGTTTCCAACGACCGCACCATTTACACCTACTGCGCGACTCGACTGCTACTCAACGCGCAACGCACCGCGAGTGATCCTAATGGTGATCCACTCACTGTCACTGCCGTCACCCAACCGAGGTTTGGAAGAGTCACGATTCAGCCAAATGGCATGGTGCTTTATCGTCCACGGGTAAATTTCACCAGCAACACCACCGACACCTTCACCGTCACGCTGAGCGATGGAAATGGCGGCACCACCACCGAGACGATCACGGTGCGATCCTTTTCCGCGATTGCAGGAAGGTTTCAGGGACTGCTTGAAGAAACGTTTGTGCCTCCGTTGCCAGCTGAGCCGGTCGTTCGTGGACGCCTAACAGTTAGTCTGAACAACCGCGCCAGCTTCAGTGCCCGGTTGGAAGTCGATGGCACCGTCGCACGCTTTAGCGGGACACTTACAGGCGCTCTGACATATACCCGCACGCTGCGCATCGGCGGGCAGTTGGACACGTTTACCCTCACCTACGATGACATCGCCGACACCTGGAACGCCTCGCTTACGGGGGCAGGTATTTCACTACAGCAGGACCCTGCCGGTCTGGAACGGCGTCCAAGGATGAACCGCATTCCGAGTTCCTTTAACGTGTTGCTGGTGCCACGCACCAACCTGTTTGTCCCGGGCATGGCGGTCATTCGCATCAGCCGGATCGGAACCATCTCCATCGTCGGCCAATTGCCGCTCGGAGCGGCCGTGAGTTCCTCTGCATCCCTCAGTGCGACGGGCTCGGCGGCGATCTATGATTGGGTTCCCGCAGGTCCACAGAGCGTGGGCGGAACTCTCCAGCTTCCTGCGCTTCCGTTGACCATCCCGACGGGCGACTTCCAATGGAAAGGCAACGTGCCGGGCCTCCCCGATATTCTCGACGTCGTTCCCGCCCCGTAACTCCCTCTCAACACCAGGCAGCAATAAAAGGGTTTGGCTATTTCAGACCTATTTTAGGCGCATAGCTCTGAGCTATAGCCCGGTGCACGACGAGGTATTGGACGGTTGAGAGATACTTCCCAATACTCCGATCCCAACTTCCACGCCCCCACGCCCCTCACGCTCATCCCAATGCCTTCGATCAAAAAGAACTGTCGTCTCGTTTCCTTTATCAAAACCCTTGCCCATATGAGCAAGAGGCCTCGAAAGGTCAGGCCAGATGTCGCGTTTACCATGGCGCTGGGATGAACCTTTTAGAATCTATGAAACACGAGGTGATAAAATGACTCAAAAACGTTCAGCTCGGCCTTTGCTGAAAATCTCAAGCGGTATTGAGGGCTTCGACGATATTACTCACGGTGGGCTGCCCGTTGGGAGGACGACATTACTGATGGGTGGACCCGGCTGCGGTAAAACGGTGCTCGCTCTCCAAATGTTGGTGAGCGGAGCAATGCATCATAATACACCAGGCATCTTTATTGCCTTTGAGGAAAATGCGCGGCGAGTGTCGGCCAATGCAGAAACCTTTGGCTGGAACATGCCTGAACTCGAGAAGAAGCAGCTCTTATTCATCGACGCTTCCATACGCTCGGATGCGGTGAAGTCAGGCGATTTAGATCTTACTGGATTGCTCGCGGTCTTGGAGTGGAAGACGAAAGAGATGGGCGCAAAGCTGATCGTTTTCGATGCCGTGGATGTGATGCTGAGTCTGCTCACCAATCCAATGGAGGAGTATCGGGAGCTTTATCGCATTCATGAATGGCTCCTGAAGCATGATCTCACCGGCATTATCACGACGAAAGTGGAAGACAATGAGCAGGCAACCCAGCGTTACGGCTTCATGCCATTTATGGCCGATTGCGCCGTCATACTCAGCCAGCGAGTCACCGACCGCATGGCGGTCCGCGCGATGCGTGTATTCAAATACCGCGGTTCACCTCATGTGCTCAACGAAGTGCCTTTCGTGATCGGACCCACAGGCGTGGAAGTCGGTTCCTCCAATGGCATTCATCCGGAACCCCAGCCATTCAAAGAGAAGATTTCCAGCGGGATCGAACGTCTTGATGTCATGCTTGCCGGCGGATTCTACCGGGGGACCAACGCGCTGATCGCCGGCAGCTCGGGAGGCGGCAAGACGACACTCGCGGGCGCCTTCATTGAGGCGGCCTGTCTCCGCAAGGAGCGCTGTGTGTTCATCTCCTTAGACGAAAATTCACGCGATATCGTGCGCGATCTTGCGACCGTGAATATTGACCTCACACCGCATCTGACAACGGGCCTTCTCCGGATGGAATCGGTGCGCTCCGAAAGCGCATCCTCGGAAGAGCATTTCATGCGTATCAAACGCATAATTCATGAACATGAGCCACGGTGTGTCGCCATTGATCCTCTCTCCGCGTTGTCGCGGGTAGGCGGTGGATTGGCAGCGCGGGCCGTCGCAGAGCGGCTGATCTACCTTTGTCGGAACGCAGGCATTACGGTTCTTTTCACCAGTCTGCTCGAAGGCGTCGATCCACACCTGGAAACCACACCCCTTCATATTTCGACGATCTCGGACACGTGGATCCAGATCTCGTACGCCCTTCTCGACGGCGAGCGCAACCGCGCCCTTTCGATTGTCAAATCGCGCGGCTCGAAACATTGCAACCAACTGCGCGAACTCATTTTCAGCGACACCGGCATTACGCTCGCCCCATCCTACACCGCCGACGGCAAGGTGCTTCTGGGAACCCTGCGGCTGGAAAAAGAAAATGCCCTTCGCACGGAAGCAGACAGCACACCAACGAACGGGGTTCGCTCAAAACGCAAATCCAGGAAGCCCGCTGCCAAAAGTAGGAAACCACGGAGGACCAAGTGAGTGAAAACACCCCTGAAGGCGATCATGCCGCCTACGTTTTTCGGCTCTACCTCGCTGGGGGAGCTCCGAACTCCGTCCGTGCTCTCGCGAATCTCTACGCCCTTTGTCAGAAGCATTTTCCTGCGTGTCACCGCATTGAGGTCATTGACGTTTTGAAAGACCCCTCGTGCGCTTTAGATCATTCCGTTTTCGTCACCCCTACGCTGGTGAAGGTCTCTCCTGCGCCGGAACAACACATCATCGGTAACCTGAGTGAAGAGGACGAGGTACTGCGTGCACTCGGGCTGCCTGATCACTCCATCTCATGAATACCGACATCGTAAAACGCTCCAATATCTTTTGGGTAAATCCCGACAAGGCCCAGGCCCTTGCGCTCCGCCTTGCTCGCGCTGAAGAAGAGCTCCAGACGCATGCCTCCAGTCAGATTGACGCCATTGTCCACCCTCGTGGTGGCATCTATCTGTTGCGGCCTGCTCAGGAGCTTTTGCGTCAAAGCGAAGCCCAGTCACTGGCAATCCTGGATAGCATTGCGGATGCAATCGCCGTTCTCAACGATGTAGGCGAAGTATGTTATCAGAATTTCGCGGTGACTCGTGTGCTGGGCTATGGAGCTGGGGCGCTTTTAGGACGCAGTTTTTTTGAATACGTCCATCCGGACGATTTTTCCGCGTTCGATAAGGCGTTCTCTAAGGTCATTGAAAAAATGCTTCCAGAAACCACCGTTAAATTTCGCTACCAAATGCCCCCTGGCGGATGGTGCCAGGTCGAGGCAGTGATCAGTCTGTTGCACCAATCCACGGAGACCACACGGGTAGTGGTAAGCTGTAATGAGGTGGAAGGGGAATCCATCAAGAGGGAAGCAGAGCTAACGCAAACGCTGTCATCGAAAGGGCAACTCATCGCCATGATCTCACATGAGTTGCGCACCCCGCTTACGCCAGCCCTGCTTGGCGTGCAGACCTTGGAGGAGGATCCACGTTTTGCCGATGCAAAAACTACTCTGGAAATAATTCGCCGGAATATTGAATTGCAGTCCCGGCTGTTGGACGAATTGCAGGATTACACCCATGTCCGGCAAGGCAAACTTCGCATTAACCTTGAATCCCTGGAGTCTCATGCCGTGGTGCGGAACGTCCTGGAAATATGTCATAGCGACATCGAGGCGCGTCAAATTGATGTCCGTCTCAACCTCAGCGCGAAAGAGAGCCACGTCTATGCGGGTTCGTCTGAATTGCAGCAGATCCTTTGGAACTTGGTGAGGAACGCCGTAAAATTCTCCGAACGCGGTGGCGTTCTGAGCATCAATTCAGTCAACGATTCTCCAGGCACCACCACGCTGGAGTTTGTGGACAACGGGATTGGGATTGAGCCCGAGTTATTGCCTTTGGTGTTTGATTCCTTTCAGCAAGGCGACAATTCAATGCAGTCACTTTACGGAGGGCTTGGTCTTGGCATGTTCATCGCGCGTGGATTGGCTGAAGCTCAACAGGGCACTCTGACCGTAGCGAGCGAAGGGCGGGGCAAAGGCACAAAATTCCGGCTGACATTGAAGACGGCTCCGCCAGCTCAGGTATCTATTTTGCCCCCTGTTCCGCCTTTTGCCGGTTCGCTCCGCATCCTACTGGTCGATGACCATGACGACACGCGCGCGGTTTTAGACAGGCTATTAACGCGCTGTGGTTACACGGTTTTCGGCGCGCACAATATCGCCACGGCAGTGGCAATCGCAAAGCAACGTCCCCTCGACATTTTAATCAGCGATATCGGACTGCCCGACGGCACGGGGTATGATCTGATCGGGCAACTTAGACTCAACCAACCTTGCTTGGTTGGAATTGCGCTGAGCGGATTTGGAATGCTGTCAAACATGGAAAAGAGCCAGGCGGCAGGATTTTCCATCCATTTGGTCAAGCCGGTGAATCTCGGAAACCTTTATTCAGCGATCCACACCGCCGCCCTGCAATTAGGAGAGCCCCTTACCACTGCGGCCATTTAGACATGACGGAGCTCTCGTTATGACACGGGACGTGACTGCCACTGGTGTGATTAAAAATAGGTGTGGTGAAAGCGTGATTACAGGCGGAACCATGGGGCGGAGCAAAGTAGCGTATGCTTCCAGCTTGCGCCGCGAATCGCTGCCGATTGGAATCAAGCCGCTTGATCTCCGTATAATGCCCGTCTGCAACGCTATGCGTAGCATTGCGGGCAGGCGCAAGCTGGAAGCATGCGCACCATTGGCGGCTTCGCCGCCGCTCTCTCTCAACCGCATCAGCTTTTAAGGCTCTTTAAAATGAACATAATCACAAAGCCTTCATCGCATCTGCTTTCGACCTTCAATCTGCGCGGGCTGGCCCTGCGCAACCGGGTGGTGATGGCTCCTCTGACCCGCGGCCGCGCGGGAAGTGCGCGGGTGCCAAACGATCTGATGGTGGAATACTACACGCAACGCGCTTCCGCGGGGTTGATCATTGCGGAGGCTACGACGATTTCGGAGCAGGGCTTTGGCTGGGTGGATTCGCCGGGCATTTACAACGATGCGCAGGTAGCGGGTTGGTCGAAGATCACGGCTGCACTACGGGCGCGTCAGACGCCGTTCTTCCTCCAACTCTGGCATTGTGGGCGGGCGTCGCACAGCAGCTTCCATGGCGGGAAACCAGCGGTTTCGGCCTCGGCCATCAAGATCAACGGGGAAGACCTCCACACGCCCATCGGCAAGCAGCCCTACGAAACGCCGCGCGCCTTGGAGACGGCGGAAGTGGCGGCAGTAGTGGAAGATTACCGGCGGGCGGCGGAACGGGCGAAAGCGTCGGGGTTCGACGGTGTGGAGATTCACGCGGCCAACGGCTACCTGATCAATCAGTTCCTCGACTCCAAGACGAATCACCGGACAGATTGTTACGGCGGGAGCGTGGAAAACCGGTATCGGTTCCTGAAAGAAATCGTGGAGGCGATCCTGACGGTCTGGCCAGCAAACCAGGTCGCGGTGCGCCTTTCACCCAACGGCAATTTCAACGACATGGGCGCGCCGGATTTTCGGGAATCATTCACGTATGTGGCGGCCCAGCTCAATAGCTACGGATTAGCTTTTCTACATGTGGTGGACGGGCTGGCTTTCGGATTTCACGAGCAGGGCAAGCCGATGACACTTCCGGAATTTCGCGCCGTGTTTTCGGGTCCATTAATGGGCAATTGCGGCTACACGCAGGAAACCGCCGAGGCGGCGATTGCTACGGGTCAGGCAGACCTCATCGCCTTCGGTCGGCCTTACTTGAGCAATCCGGATCTCGTTGAGCGCTTTGCGAACGGCTGGGAGCTGAATCCACCGGCGGAACTCAAGGTGTGGTCCGCACCCACGGCGGCCGGCTACACCGACTTTCCATTTCATGCCCCTAGCTCGGAAGCCTGACGCAGAAACTTCGACGAACCGCACTTAGCGTGGCTTTTACTGAAATTGAAATCGTCGAACACACGGCGGTCATCGAAAAATTGTTCTGGTACCGTCGCCGTCCTCCCTTGCATCTGCGGAACAAAGTGCGGGAAGGGCAGCGCTTTGATGGTCACACCATTGAGTTTTTTTTCGTGCGTCCTGCGTTTAATCGCCGGGTGCGATTAAAAGTGGGTGCGGTTGAGGGAGGTGCTGGCGAAGCCAGAGGAGCGAAGCAATGTAGCGTAAGCTTCCAGCTTGCGCCGCGCATCGCTGTCAATTGGAAACAAATGCTGATGATTTCCGTGGAATGCCCGCTTGCAACGCTAGGCTTAGTATTGCGGGCAGGCGCAAGCTGGAAGCATGCGCACCATTGGGCGGCTTCGCCGCCGCTCGCGCGTCAACCGCACCCACTTTTAATCACACCCTTAATCGCCCCGGCGAGCAGATTGAGGAATCCATTGCCGAGGTGCAATATGTGGCCACCCGCAAGGTGTGGTACCTCTTCTGGAAACAGGCTGACGGTAAATGGCACCGTTACAAACCCTGCCCCGAGGCGGATTCTTTGAGCGCGTTATTACGCACAATCGACGAAGACGCCCATTGTTGTTTCTTTGGCTGAGCAGGTGTGGTCGTTAATCTCGATCACTTCGCAAATAACTTAATTTCAGGGAACTGCGAAACTGCTACCGGAGGTTCGCATTCGGCTCAAAATGGCGGATGGGGAGGGATTCGAACCCCCGGTACCTTTTGGGTACACACGCTTTCCAAGCGTGCGCATTAGACCACTCTGCCACCCATCCGTGCGTTAGGACGGCTATCCTGCTCAGAATGAGTTTCCTTGCAAGCGGGTTTTACAGGAGCTGAACCCCTATTAAATTTTGCGCTCGAAAGATGCGGGGGTTTGCAGAATGGTGCGGCTGTGTTTCATCTCACCACACTCGGTAGCGGCAGCGCGGGCAATTGTGCCCTCGTGGAAACGCCGGGAACCCGTCTGCTCATCGATGGCGGACTGAGCACCATGCAAACCAAACAGCGGCTGGCGGAGTGCGGGATCAGCCCGGAGCAGCTCGATGGCATCCTGCTCACCCATGAGCATGGTGATCACGCGCGGTGTCTCGCTGTGTGGAGCAAGCAGTTCGAGACTCCGATCTACGCAAATTCCCTCACCGCTGAGGCGCTACGCCGCAATATGCCCGAGGGAAAACAAAACTGGCGGCTGTTTGTGACCGGTAGCGATTTTTGTATCAACGACATCGCGATCCAGAATTTCAGCGTCCCTCACGACGCCGCTGATCCGGTCGGCTTTGTTCTTCATCATGGGAATGCATCGCTCGGTTTTCTGACCGATCTTGGCTTTGCCACCAAACTCGCCTGCGAACGCCTGCGCATGGCGCACACCGTTGTGATCGAGGCAAATCACGACGAAAAACTCCTGCAGCTCGACACCAAACGACCCTGGAGCACAAAGCAGCGGATCATGTCGCGTCACGGTCATTTATCCAACGACGCAGCAGCTGGAGTGTTGGCAGGAATGATCGGTGGAAATTTCAAGCGAGCGGTGTTGGGACATCTTTCCCGCGATTGCAACAGCCCGGAAATTGCGAGCGCGACTGTGCGGGCCCATCTTACCGCTGCTGGTGCAAGTGAAGAGACGGTAGAGATCATCGTCGCCACCCAGCGGGAAATCGGTCCTCGTCTGGCAGTTGCTTGAGCCTTCGCAACGCCATTACTGCATCGTGTGCAGCCCCGGCTTCGATTAAGGTGCGAGGGTGACACCACCGCTTTCAGCAGTGGCGACTGATCCCGACGCAGGTGCGCCGAGGAAATAGCCGCTGCCATATTGCTGCTTCTGGAAGATGACGCCGCTGAACGCCGTTCGCTTCAGGCTGACGGGATGAATGAAGCTCCCGGTGATTCCTCCAGTCTTGGAGTTGATCGTCACCTTCGGCTTTTCCAAAGACGTCGGAAGGATGAAGCTCACCTTGCTCTTATCGCTGATGGAAACATCCAGCGAGACTAGGTCGGAAAAACCGCCGTCGTTTAGTTCCAAGGTCGCGTTCTTCGCGATGGTGGGAGCCACATTGCCCGGCAACAGCAAGGCGCTTTGGCCGGAACCGATAGCGGGTGGCACGAATTTGGAGGCGTAGAGGTCGGTTAGGATTCCATCCATTCCCCAACCACCCCGATAGGTTTTATCCGTGAGGCTGGCGGGTTTAAACCAGCGGAGATCGAGACCGTCCGCGTCGTTTTGCTCGGTCACATCGCGGAAGCTGACTACCCCGGAGATGCTGCCCTTGCCTTTATATATGGCGACATAGAGCGGCCATTCGTTGGCTGGGGAAAGTGGCTGCGCGCAGGTGAACGGCGTTCCATCGACGAGCTTGCCTACGGCTTTTGCGATGCCTGTTTTCGCTACCGTGAGCTTTGCCCATCCATTCCCCTGCGGAAACGCACTGGCGTCCATCCATTGCTCGGCTGGCGTCTTGGACTGGAGCAGCACGGTGTATTTACCTTTGTCCGTCGCAGGATTGAGCAGCGACACAGGCACGTTTACCAGCGGCGCCACGGGGGTTTTCTTGGCAGTGTAAAGGAAGCGCTCGGCTTCGATTTCGGAGACGATGGGTTGCCCCGGCTCATCCAAGGTGCCAGTGAGCTTATTGAAGAGAATGAGCATTAACTCAAGGGTGGGTTTATTCGCACGGACGATACTCAGGCTGGAAGTGACAGGAGCTTTTCCAAAAAGCACGGCTCCATCCACTCCAACGACGCCTCTTAATGATACCGCTTTGTTCTCACCGCCCAGCTTCAGCTTGCCAGTGAAGGCTCCGCTGCTTTTCACCGAGAGCGTGATCGCGCCAACTTGATCGCCGGGGGTCGTGGAAGAGACGGTCGGAATAGCCAGTCCACTATAACGCCCGGCGGCAAAGGCCTTCACGCTGACCGTAAAACTGCCGCTGCTCACTAGTCCTTCAGCATCGGTGGCAGTCACGTTCACCGTCGTGTCTCCCATCGGGAACAACGTGCCGCTCGCAGGCGTGGAAACGATGATTGGTGTGCTTGCGTCATCGGTGGCAGTCGGGGTGAATTCCACCACAGCGCCACTTGCAGAAGTGGAGACGACGATCATGCCTTCGGGAACCGTGAGGACCGGGGCGGTCGTATCGGAGACAGTCACGGTGAAGGTCGCGGTGCTCGTGTTGCTCGCTGCATCAGTGGCGGTCACGGTCACGGTGGTCAGGCCGGGTGCAAACTCGGTCCCAGTGTTCTGCGAGTAAGACAGGCTCGTCACGCCGGCGTGATGCTTCGCATTGTATTTTAGAAGTTTTTGGCGGGTCGCCAAAAACTGCACGCGGGGTCGCGTGCGCTCCCCATTTGGTTCCGGCTTCGCCGGGTTGGGATTACCCTAAAAACCGCATTAGGATCCGCGAAACACCAAACACGCGGAAAGAAAACAATTTAGAGCCAGGGTGCAACGCACCCAATGGGTGAACGGCCATCTTATCAGAAGTGCCTTTGTTTTCGCGTGTTCCGCAGACTCAAATGCGATTTCTAGGCTTTACTGCAATCAGGCGCAGCATTTCTAGTGATTTGTGATCCAGTTTCCGTCCGTCTTGCTTGAGCAACTCTCTATCTCACATATTCACCGTGTAGTCTATCCTAAAGACTTATCAGTAAGGCTCCTCGTCGGCTTTCTCAAATACGGTCAGGATTTTATCGAACGCACTGCGCACCTGGGAAAAATTGGTGATATCCACCGTGAAACGTTTGTCCGTATTTTGATGCGAGCTCACATGGCCGTCCGAATACAGCACATTGGCGAACTTTTGCTGATGATTACTCAGCGGACGAACCCCGAATGATTTTAATGCATCAGGACATAGAAAAATACTGTCGATTACTAAAGCGCGAACCGGAAGCCCTTTCCGATTGTTGCCGAGGCTGCTGAGGCGGATGTTTTCCGTTTCGAGAGTCGAGCCGGGCATGTCGAACAACTTGGTATTCCCTCCATGACGGTAGTAGTAGCTGCATTGCGCCTGGGATTTACCTACCTTCGCCAGCTCCTTTTCTCCATCCAGTAGCTGGTCGCTCCCTGGGCAGAAAAGCACTTTTGGTGATTTTGAAAGGTAGTTGTCGAGCAACAGACCTAAGGCAACGGGATCTCCTTTTTGTAGGGAAATCAAACTCGTGGGCGCACCAGTAGAAGGATAGAAATTCGTTGCACTGGTAAAAGGCGGCGCTTTCGGCCCGTAAGGAATATTGCCGTCATAATCCGCCGAGTAACTGCTAATGCCGATGCCGATCTGTCGCAGATTCGAAATACAGGCGGATTTATTCGCCTCTCTCTTCGCAGCTTGCATGACGGCGAAGACCAGAACGACTAGAATCGTGATGATCACGATCACCACCATCAGCTCAATCAGCGTAAACGCCCGGCGACTGTAAGGCAGGGAGGTCATGATGGGCCTCACCGAAGGCGATCAACCTTTCCGGTGTCTGCGAGGCCGGGCCATCAACAGGCCCGCAACTCCTGTCATCAACAATCCGAGCGACGCGGGTTCTGGCACGGACTCCAAGCGCACATTATCAATATCCCAGTAGCCGCCACTGACACCGGTTGTGACGAAGATTTGGACACCGATGTTCTTTCCAGCCCATGCATCACCCGCCTGCACCTCAGGTACAATCACTTGGAAATCGTAGAGATGGTCGCGTGGATCAGGATCTGTCCCTGGATAGTCATAAACAATTGGATTGGTTGCGATATTCTCTCTCGTCACACCATCCAGATAGTAGAGACCCAACTCCAAGGTATTATTCCCCTCTGTCATTGGTCCACCTCCGCCGGCAACTCCAACCGTCAGGTAATAGGACAAACCAACCTGATAAATCGCATCCGGGGCGGAAAGCTCCTGGTAGATTCCCACAGTTGGAACTGCAAATATAAAAGCCAGCTGGCCTCCGTCTGCGTTATCTTTCACCGGTGAAGCATTGTCAAACAGCCCTACCTGAGTTCCGTGATCTGTTTCACTGATCTGCCAAGTATCCATCCCTGGAGCGGCGAAAACAATATCGGGAGATTCAAAAGAATAATTGGGAACTGCGATGCTTGCTGCGTGCGAGGAGCTGCATAGACCGATCAATACAGCCGCAACCATAACGGCAGTGATTTTTCTAATCATAATGTGCAGCGGGAGATAGGTAGATAGCTTCATGTTTATACTATTGAGGGTCTGAGATTTCCAACCTTGAGGGAGACACCTCCCAAGGTTTGCTTACTTGGGAAGAGTTTGGCAATGCTGTATTGCTTGCGTACCACGGGTCCCGGGTGTGATGGAAGTGGTGTGAAAACCCCTCATACCACGTTGAAGCACTAGCAAAGACACGAGCCTTTGTGTCCTAGTGGTTATGCGCAAGTCCCTTGAAGGGTTTCTCCCTACAATAAAAAAACAGCCGTACACGTTAAAGCCAGGGGGATACCCTAGCTTTACGTGTTGCAACTGAATCAGGCTATAAAGCCGACTGGTTAGTCCAGATTTGGAGAGGTCGGAGCAGAGTTGCCGGTGATCTTCGAGCCGCCCAACACTATGGTAGTGGTGCCTAAATCCCGTACGCCGCCGCCAACGAGACGGGCGATATTGTTAATAATACTGTCTTAGGAGAGAGAGATCCCCGCAGCCCCTGTGGCTACTTCAATACCACCACCACTGCTGGCCTGGTTATTACGAATGGTATTTTGGGGAAACACTTTGATGCCTGTGCCTGCAATACTTACTGCACCACCGTCATTTGCCGTTGTGTTGAAGGTAAAGGTGTTTTTCGTAATCGAGCCCGAACCTCTCATATTTCCGAAGTGAATGGCTCCACCGTCATCTCCACCTGCATTTCCAGTGAATTTGTTGCTGGCGATAATCACGCTGCTGCCGGCGTTTAGAATGGTAATTGCGCCTCCGTCACCAGCACTGCTATTCGCCTTGAAAGTATTGCCCTTGAGATCACTGAGTGTTGATCCCGTGGAGTAGATCGCTCCGCCCCCGAAAGCGCCAAACATGAAATCCGTTGTCTTGTTGCCTTCGAAAACGGATCCCGTCGCGGTGAGACTGGAGGACATGCCAAGATAGATTCCGCTTCCGGCATAACCATTTCATGCGGCGGAGTATTTCTTTTAAAGCTTCTACAGTAAGTCGTTACTTGGCCGATTTAACCCGTATTTTCAGGCAAACAATGAGTGTTAAAATCCGGGAGTAAGCTGAAGGTCTTTACGTTCTCCGCAATTGCGCTTGTGGAGTTCCCAACGCAGAAAAAAGAATAGCGCGCACTTGCTGAACTGCCGCTCGCAATGCCGGGCTGTCGCAAGCAATGATTTTGACCGCAACCCCACGCTTCTGGATGTCGGTGCACCCAATCCAGGTTGTGTTCGGATCATGCAGCTCGTGAATGCGTGCAATGACGCCGGATGCTGCAAGCTCCGGATGGATGCATATTACACTGGCGTAATACGGGGTGGAAAAGACACGGAGCAACGCTTGTGTGGAAGGATCATCCGGACGAAGACGGTAGCGCTCGCGCGCGAGGGGTTGTTTTTCGAAAAGCACATCCATCGAGAGCGCGACTTCATGAAACGCGAATATTTCACCGGATGCCACACGGCCCGGTGTGACAGACTCGATCCAGATCAGTGCGCCGCCATTCTCCACATGCAGCGTAGTGTGTTGGATGTAACGGGAAGAGGCTTGCGGGATGAGATACTCGGGCCACACGTCCAGCCAGCCACCACTATGCACACGAAACTCTTGATGCAGTTCTGCATGCCCGCCTTTCATCGCATGAATCCGGCTGGCGCTGGGCGTCGTGAGCAGGAGCCTAGCACCGGCTTCCACCTCCGCACGACATCGCACCCGATCCCCGGATAGAAGACCGGGACTTGGGCTGGCTAGATTCACCACGAGCCAGCCTTCGTCATGATGTGGTTTGCTGATGTGTATGGGAGCGCTAAACGACTGTTTGCTCAAACCAGTGCGTCCGGTTTCATCTACGGAAGCAATCAGTGCGTAGCCGCCTTCAAGACTCATGGCTGGAAGTGATAAGTTTTGATCAACGCACAAAAGCGGGGCTCAACCATTCCTGCATTTTCATTCTTCCTTCGTGCTCTTTGTGCCCTTCGTGATTCCATCCTTTTAAGCGGCTGCTATTTTCCTACGTAGATAGCTTCCTCCGGCCAGTCTTTGCGCAGGTAACCGTTCTCCATATTCACGGGAACGACGTAGTTGCGCAGCATGCGAACAGGACTCAAAAGACGAATGGTTTTGATTTCCAAGATGCAGTCCTGTCCGTGGTTTTTATGAAGGCTCGGCACCAGCTTCGCCTGCACGGTGTGCACCAGATCGGTGTCACTGGTTCCTTCGATCGTCAGCACCATGGCGAGGTGTCCGTCGATCTCCGCGATATGACTTTCGAAAATCACCTCGGTGAAAATAGAGCGCACAAACGGTTCGCGCTGAATATCCGCCACCAGTTGCTCGTAAGAAATACCGAGATTGAATTTAATGAGGTAGAGATGGCGCGTCGGATATTGCCCCGTTCCGCGCATGCTGTGATCCACATTCGCAAAATACGAAAGTACCCCGGCTTCCTCGAGCTTCTGCCGTTTGCGACTGACTGTCCGGACGTTCACTTCGGTTTTGACGCCGACGCCATTGTCGCTGTCCCGCGGGTCGCGCACCAGTGCACGGAGGATGGCCTTTTCCTGATCGTCCAGATTGTACATGCGACAGCTTGTGCCAGAAAAAGAGCGCCTTTGGGAAGCCGAAGCATTTAGAATGCAAAACTATCCTGCAAGTCCCCATGTCTCCGATTCAAACCGGCTTTATATTGTTCACGTTTTTTGCACCACCGCTTCTGTGGCTGATCAGCCGGAAACTCCGACGCGATGCATTCGACAGAAGCATCAGCTATGCGTTCGCCATTCCTTTGCTCATCGCATTGGTGGTGGATTATGGCTTCAAGATACGCGAATGCGGATTCGATCCCGCTTACACGCTGCCGATGCACCTGTGCGACTGGGCGCTGATACTCACTACCATCGCACTGATCGGAAACCGCCAGACCTGTTTTGAGCTCGCTTACTTTTGGGGAGTTGGCGGAACCATGCAGGCGCTTTTCACCCCGGCAGATTTGCCGGATGGGATCTTCCGACAGTTCGGGTTTTTTCTCATTCACTCCCTTATCCCAGCGGGAGTGATCTGGCTGATGTTTTCCAAAAAGATGCGTCCGCAGCCTGGCGCAGTCTGGCGTTTCATGCTTTGGTCGGAGATTTATCTCGTTGTGACTTTGCTCGTAAATCGGATGACTGGCGGTAATTACGGTTTTCTCAGCCACAAGCCCGGCACGGGCACGCTGCTGGATACGTTGTCCGACCACCGATGGCTCTATCTCTTCCAGCTCAACGTCCTCGCGCTCGCGATGTTCTCCATCCTTTATCTCCCGTGGTGGGCAATCCATCGGGCGGCGCGTAGCAAGCCCGAGTCCTCAAAGCCTTCTCCATAGTGCAAAGCACCTGACCCTTTTTCCTTAATCCCTTCTCCTTCTTCCTTATGAAGCTCATCTCCTGGAACGTAAACGGCATCCGCGCTTCGATTAAAAAAGGCTTTCTCGATTTTCTCACGACGCAAAAAGCGGACATCGTCTGCATTCAGGAAACCAAGGCGCATCCCGACGACGTCGATGTCGAGTGGCCGGGCTATGTGGCGAACTGGAACTGGGCTGAAAAGAAAGGCTACTCAGGAACACTCACGCTTTCCAAAAAGCAGCCGCTTTCGGTCACCCGTGGAATCAGTATCGCCGATCATGATCGCGAAGGCCGAGTGCTCACGACAGAGTTCGATGATTTCTATCTCGTCAATGTTTACGTTCCGAACTCTCAACGCGAGCTGACACGTCTGCCTTATCGTCAGCAATGGGACCGCGACTTTCTCGCCTATCTATCGGGGCTGGAAAAAATCAAGCCGGTGATTTTATGTGGCGACCTCAATGTGGCGCACACAGAAATCGATCTCGCTCGCCCGAAAGACAACATCAGGAACCATGGATTCACGCCGGAAGAGCGGTCGGGGTTTGATGCCGTTGTGAAGGCTGGCTTTGTGGATACTTTTCGCGAGTTTGAAAAGGAAGGCGGACATTACACCTGGTGGAGCCAGATGAGTAACGCCCGCGCACGAAACATTGGCTGGCGGCTCGATTATTTTTTGTGCTCCCCGACTCTGAAAGCGAGATTGAATAAAGTGTGTATCTATAAAGACGTGATGGGTTCTGATCACTGTCCGGTGGGACTGGAGCTGAAGGGTGTGATTTTAAATGGGTGCGGTTGAGGGAAGGAGCGGCGGCGAAGCCGCCCAATGTAGCGCATGTTTCCAGCTTGCGCCTGCCCGCATTGCTACGCATAGCGTTGCAAACGGGCATCCCACGGAGATCTAGAGCCTCGATTCCAATGGGCAGCGATTCGCGGCGCAAGCTGGAAGCATACGCTACTTTGCTTCGCTCCTCTGGCTTCGCCTATCTTCTCGTTTTCACCGCACCCACTTCCAATCACACCCGGAGCTGAAATAGTCGCCTGCTGATCTTCACCTAGCTGGCTTGTTGCCCAAGCGTGCGCCGAGAAGATCGAGTGCTGGGCGCAGCTCGGGGAAGCGATTGTTTTTCTGCCATTGCTGTACCGTCTGCTGAAGAATCTGTGCACGCTGTGGAGAATCCTCGGGCGGCACGGCTGGCGTGAGGAGATTGTCCGATACAAACTCCCCGGGCGCTATAATCGCTTTAAAAAACTTGGTTTTCTCACCCAGCGCCACGTCCTGCCGGTCGAGATAGGTTTCCACCGCAGCAAGCTGCGCCGTTTGTGAAAGATCAGCTTTTGCAAAATAGTCGGCACGCAGGAACGGTCTGTCTGCTAGTTCCTTCGGATTTGAATTGAGACGCGTCATGACATCGAGGGGAGCTTGCGCGCTCAAACGATCTAGCGCCACGGCGGACGCACGTTTCAACGGTCCTTTTTCCTGCGCGATCATTTCCGCAAGATCATCCACAAACTGCGCATCACGGGTGAAGACGATGACGTCAAATGCCTCAAGGTAGCCTTCGCTGGGTTGCTGGCGCCATGCCTGCTCGGAAAGCATCTCGCGCATTTTGGAGGCGAGATAAGGTTTAGCGTTGGGATCACCCCAGCCGACGTTGCGTAGCGCAACCGCCCATTCATCGGCCGAAGTCTTGCGCTCCAAAAGCGTTTTAGCCTGTTGCACTGCTTCCGGGCGATCGTGCTGCTGGCAGATTCGACCCAGCATATCGAGTAACAGAATCCGCATCGTTGGAGCTCCTCCCAGCCCTCCGCCATTCAAAACCGCAAATCCTTCCCCCGTAAACGCATCGCGTCCAGTGGCTAAAAAAGCCTGGATCGCCGCGACCGATTCATCCGGCGGCGCGGAAAGCAGGCGCTGACGCAACGCCTCGATTTCCCCCTCCACGAAGTTGCCATTACGGAGATTGTTCACGCAGCGCGCGATGAAGTCGGGCAATGAAAGCGGGGTGTCCGGCGTTTTGGTAGATAAAGCGGTCTGAGTTGCTTGCTTCTCGTGACTTCCCTCCTGCGCCTCGGATGCAGGTGGTTTCCGTATCGACTCCTTTCCTAAATATATCCAGACACCTGTAGCCAGCAGCGTGAGGACAATAAACCAGATCGCTGATGTACGCCTCATGCGTTTGTCCCCAGCAGTCTAATTCGCGATGGTTTCCTCACTCCTTCACGGAGACGCCAGACCACTAATAAGTTCAAAACCACTACCGCTAAACGCCCGTTTGCACTCCAGTGTGTTCCATAGCAGCCTGTTGATAAACCTTGGGTATGGTTGGGATGAATGAAGCCGAAGGTTCTTACTCTTTGTCTTACTCCGAAAACGTCCGCTCGGAGTAAGATAAAGAGCAAGACAAAGAGTAAGATTTTGCCGCAGCGAGATGCGTCGCTGAGTATTTCAATAATCTCCATAAGCCCACATCGGAAGACCTCCGACTAACGCTTCAAATACGTGGAGATGAAAGTCGCCGCACCGCTATTGAGAGCGCGAATGCCGCCCGACGGATCGGGCTCATCCGTGCCCGCCACAATCACACCCATCACCCGCCAATCCCCGGGTGTATACTCGACAAAAACGGGGCCGCCGCTCATTCCCGATTCAAAAGTAATCCCGTAATTTTCAAAAAAACCGCCTCTCACGATTTCGAAACCACCGGCTGGCTCTACAAAAAGCGGATCGTCTCCGTTATGCACATCCGCACCATATCCCACCGCTATGCAGTAGGTATCTTCCAGCAATAGACTGGTTTTCGCCTTCCATCCCACAAAATTTCCATCAGCGACGTTTTCCTCAAAGCGCAGGCCTCCGATATCCCGAGCAAATGCATACTCCGAGTCCGATCCATTGTTGAAAACCGCCGAGCGATAGCCGCTGAACAGAAAAAGGCGGGTGGCAATGTCCTGACTCAGCATTTCCTCCCCATACCTACCACGATTAAATTCCATATCCGTTGACCAGCCATTGTATTCATCCCACAAATTATGCGCCGCAGTCAGCACCGAGCGCCTATGAATCAAAGTCCCCGAACCCTGGTAGTCGTCATCCCCACTCGTAAAGATCAACTGTCCAACCATCGAGTAGGGATACTGCACGGCTTCCTCGGGTGTGAGTGGTGCAGGATCTACCGCCTGAGTCTGAGGTAGGGAAAATCCCAAAACCAACAAGGCGGCGAATGCAGTAATGCGTTTCATAACGGTTACAGAGGGGGTTCGTGAAAATGGAGCACGCTATGCGCCGCTGGCGAGGACTTTTTCCTGTATTTCCAGGAAATCTCAACTCGCATAAAACCGCTTTCCAACCCAGGAACTGAGCGGAAATGCAGCCAGCAAGGCACCGGCAAGAATCAAACTGTGCGGTGTTTTCGGAGAGGGCACAACCGCCAAGGCCGCCTGTATAATCAGTAGTAGTCGGATGAATGCGCCAATCCGGGGTGGAATCGGAGGGGAAGGCTGACGCAAAAGCTGTCCGGTAACCGCAAATGCCATGAAAAGCGCCATCAAGAGCAGGGTCGGTGAAGAATCAAGCATGATGGGGCCAGTGAAGCGTTTCACAAGGAGATAGCCGGCGAGAAGCGCGCCCAGCGGAAGAAAACGCGCCCACTTGGGAGCATTTGTCGTTTCATAAAACGCAAGTTGAGTTACTGCCGCGATGTATATTCCCACAGCGATTGCCCCGGAGATCAGCGCAAAGTATCGCACCGCAAAAACCGGATCGCTTGTGTGGTATTCCGCCCCGGCAACGAAAGCTCCAAGCAGAAGACTCAATGCGCGGCATGCCCCCATATTGATCGAACCCAACACCGGGATTTTTTTGGTGATGTAATTATAAAGCGTGATGCTGATGACCAGTCCTGCTCCCAGAGTGGTGGTTTTGATGCTGGTAAAAGCCCAGAGCAAACCCAGCCCACTGCTAACCAACAAAAGCACCGCGCACTTGGCAGCACCAGAACTGATCGCTCCGCTGGGCAGAGGGCGTTTCGGCCGTTCGCGGCGATCTTCCTCCAGGTCCGCAAGATCGTTCATCGCGAGACCCGCAGCATAAAAACAAAGGCTAGCGAATACTCCCACCAACGCTGAGGCATTCAGCCACCCACCAGTAAGAATAATAAAACCAACCAGCGAATCACCAGGCACCGTAAAGAGGTTGGGCACCCGGAAAAGTTGGAGCCAGGCACGGAGGGTAGGATTCATGAATCAGCAGGGTGGTTGAAAGCTAATGCACTTGCCGCACTGCCTTTGCTTAAAACTCGCAACTCAGAAGGAGTAAGATCAAGAGCAAGACAAAGAGTAAGATTGCCCATCACGTTGTAGGTATCGGGTATTTCAACTGTTTCCTAGTATCCCAAAAACCAGATCACTTCACCGTCAGTCGGGCGAACGAAACTCGTTGGATGCCTGGGCTCCCCCTCCATCACCTCGTCCACGACAGCGGATTTCGCCGCTTCGCCTACCATGATGCAGATATTCCGGGCGGCATTGATCAGCGGATAAGTAAAAGTAATGCGTTCAGTCACCGGCGCAGGAGCCATGTGTTGAAGGCCGATCCAGCGCTGCTTTTCCTGCAACACCGGTGAGCCTGGAAAAAGTGACGCCGTGTGACCATCTCCGCCCATACCAAGAAGCAGCAAGTCGTGACGATAGATTGCCTCCCCGCGTTCTGCGGCAATTTTCCGCAGGCGCTCCTCGTAATCATTCGCAGCGGCCTCGTGCCCGAGTTCGGTGCGATATCGCAGTACGTTTTCCTCCGACGCTGCGACTTTGCTAAACAGGCTTTCGTTCGCCATGCGGTAATTGCTCATCGGATCGTCTTTCGGCACCTGACGATCATCGCCAAACGTAAAGATCACCTTGTCCCACGGCAGATCCGCATAAGACTCCGCGAGTTTTGCATAAATAGCGCGCGGCGTGTTGCCGCCGCTGAGTCCCAAGCGGAAGCTTCCAGAAGCTTCAATGGCTTTTTCGGCATGCTGAGCAATGAGTTGCGCAGCTTCGTCGGTGAAATTTTTGGCGTGGATAACAGACATCACTCACTAAACACCATTCTGCATCGGATACGTCAATTTCGCAGGGATTAAAAAATCAAGACGTGCGCCACTGGGTTTGAGCGCAATGATCTCGAGCGAGACCAGCGACGCCTTGCGAATCCGGATAAGTTCGGAGGGAATCCCGAGGAGATAAGAACAAAACTGACTAAAATCCGGCTCGTGCCCGACGATCATCACACTCCGCAGGTTTTCATACGGCTTGAGCTGCGCGACCATTGTTTCCGGGATGACTCCAGCGGCCAACCAGTTGGCGACTTCCATCTTGAGTTTTAAAATGTCCGCCATGTGTTTCGCCGTCTGCTTCGCCCGTGTCAGCGGACTCGAAAGAATGATCTCAGGCAGGATCTCGCGTTGATTGCAAAATTTCGCCACGCGAAGGCACTGATGTTGCCCTTTTTCTGAAAGATAACGGTCGTCGTCGTTGACGGTAACCGTGTCAGCGTCGGCGTGGCGGAGTAGGTAAAGTTGCACAGGCAAGGGTGGTGTGAGTGTTGCGCCTTGCGAGCAGGATTCCGGCCAGCGCGTTACATGGATAATCGGTTATTTCCTTCAGTATGGCCGTCTGTTGGAGTGAGTAGATTGTTGGTGGAAACGTTACGCGTTGAGCCAGCACTGACTTTTCTTAAAACTGGGCCACACATTGAGCTTACATCGCAAGGCCGCCGTCCACCGAGAGCACCTGGCCGGTGATATATTTTGCCTCGCTGCTGGCGAGAAACGCAACTGTGGCGGCGATGTCGTCAGGTTCGCCGAACTTCGCCATGGGGATCTGTTTGGCAACGCCATCCTTGATCTCTGCGGAAAGCACTTCCGTCATGTCGGTGGCAATAAATCCGGGAGCCACTGCGTTGGAAGTCACGCCGCGTGTCGCCAGCTCGCGCGCAACCACTTTGGTAAAAGCAATCAGCCCGGCCTTGCTCGCCGCATAATTAGCCTGGCCCGCATTCCCCATGATTCCCGCAACGCTGGCGATATTGATGATACGCCCGGAACGCTGCTTCATCATCGAACGCGCCACGCCTTGGTAAAAATTAAATGCGCCACGGAGATTGGCTGCAATGACCGCATCCCAATCATCCACCGACATCCGCATGGAAAGTCCGTCGCGCGTGATGCCCGCATTGTTCACCAAAATATCCACACGTGTAAAATCGGTGTGGATTTCAGTGCAGAGCGCCTGCACGGCGGCATGATCCGCGACATCCACGGCATACGCCTTTGCTAGTCCGGCAAACTTGGCGTTGATTTCTTCTGCCGTGCGGTTGGCGTTTTGTTCGGTGCGCGAAACCACCGCGACACGTGCTCCTTCACTGGCGAGGCGGACTGCGATGGAATGACCGATACCGCGTCCGGCACCGGTAACAATGGCAACTTGATTGGCGAATCTCATGGGGCGCGGAGTTTTGGCGGGGCGCACTCTTCTGGCAAGACCGGAAAGTACAGTCTTATAACAGCAGACTGTTAATTTACATACGCCGCTTCATTCGCGAGAAGAAGAGCCTGGGTGTAGGTTTCCCACGGGCTGAGGATTTTGCGTTCCACAATTTCACCTTCGTTTTGGATGGAACTCAGGCCGTCGTTGGTGCGGCTGTCCCGGGCCTCGATTCGCTTGGCGGCTTGTTCGTTTTTCTTTTTCATGCCCCATGCCTGATCTTGAACCTCGGATTGTTTCTTCGCTTCAGAGTCCAGGAATGCTAGCGCGGTCTGAATTTCCGCGGGCTTGGGCTGACGCTGATAGATGATGCGATAGAGCGCAAAGATTCGGCGCAGATTATTGTCAGCCCTCGCGAACTCGGGCCGGGCGACGATCCGGCGCGCTACATCCACCGACATGGAGCTGTTCATTAAAAACAACGCCTGCTGTGGCACGACCGTTGTCGTGCGTTTGGAGTTCGGCATATCCGGATTACTAAAATCAAAATGGGACATGAGTTCCGGCAGATCTCCGCGATCAATATACCCGTAAACCGAACGCCTCAACGAGTAGGGTTCCTCGGTGATATTGACCGGTTGACCGCCCAGCCGTATGTCCAGCTGACCGCTAAAACTCAGTAGCGAATCACGAATGGCCTCGAAGTCGAGGCGGCGGACATTGGCGCGCCATAGCATGCGATTCTCTGGATCCTTTGCCTCATATTCCGGGCGGGTATGGCTACTGGCCAGATAGACACGCGAGAGCATGATGGCCTTGTGCAGCCGTTTAATGCTCCAGTTTGTCTCCATAAAATAACTGGAGAGCCAGTCGATCAATTCAGGGTGCGAAGGAGGTTCAGACATTACGCCGAGATCATCGGGCGTCCGCACAAAGCCCTCACCGAAATGGTGCATCCACACACGGTTTACCATGACGCGGGCGGTAAGCGGGTTGGTCTTGTTCGCGATTGCCTCGGCCAGTTCCAAACGTCCGCTGCCCTTGGTAAAAGGCTTGGGTTCTCCGCCAGAAAACAGCTCCAGAAAACGTCTCGGCACCATTTCCCCAGGGCTGCGCGCTTCACCGCGGATAAATACCGGGGAGTTTACCGGCTGCGGTTTTTCAGTCACCACCATGGCTCTGGAAGGAGCGCCGGGGTGAGTGAGATCCAACTCATTGATCATTGGGAAAACAAACCGAGACTGCCCTTTCATCGATGCAAACCACGGCTGGGTCGCATTGCGAAGCCAAACAGTGTCCGCACCGTTTGCCATGGCGACATCAAAAGGCCCTCGTAGAATATCAAATTCCTCCGCTTCAATTTTGGCGAAGGTCTTGTTTCTAGCCGTGTCGTTCTGCATGTAATTTTGAAGAAATACCGGCCATTTGGCGCCCACCTTTTCCAGCAGCCTGCCGTAAACTCCGACCACAGCGTTCATGGAAGTAGGCTTTGCTTCTAGCAGCGCATTCACGACCATCTTGTTGTAGCGCGAGTCTGGACTGCTGATCTGCTTTAAAACCTCAGGCGCTTTCGCCTCGAATTCCTCTGGGTTGATGTTGGTCAATTTGCGTAACGGCCCAAGCACTCCATGCCCCTCATTCATCATCGTCTGTGACATATATGCCGCCCACACACCGTCTAACCCCTCGCTTTTGAGTATTTCGTCGCGAGCAAGGATGACATCCGGTTCCTTACTAAAACCCATCACTATTACCTGTAAATATTTGTCCGGCTTCGAGTGGTAAAGTGACAGCCAGAAGTCGAGGCGTTGCCAGTAAACTTCCCGGTTGTCTCTCTCCAGCTGGGCCAGCTTTTGTTTGTATTCATCAGCCTGTTTCGCGTTATTACGCGAGATGATCGGCTGTCTGCTGCTTTCGATGGGTTCACTGATGCTCGAAAGCACCCCATGCAATGCGTAGTAATCCTTCTGAGATACTGGATCAAACATGTGATCGTGGCAGCGCGCACAGGAAACCGTCATGGCGAGAAATCCCTTGGTGATCACGTCGATACGATCATCGATCACATCATTTCCATTTGGGAAGCGTTTACCAACAGTGAGAAAACCTAGCGCTGCAAGATTGGGGTGAACTTCACCGGTGACGGCAGCCTGCTGAGCGCCAGCAGTTCCTTTCATTCCACTCATCATCATCCCGTCTTCCGCCATGCCCATGGTTTTTTCGGCTGGCTTCCCATCCATCGCGGGTGTCATCGACGGATTCATCGCCGGAGCCATCTCTCCTCCCGTCATCATCGCAGGTTGCGCAGTAGTCGCGGGTGCTGCGCCTGCAGTTTTTGTGGAGGTAGGATAAAGGAAATCCGCTGCGAGCTGCTCTTTAATAAACAAGTCGTATGGCTTGTCTTCGTTTAATGATCGAATGACGTAGTCGCGGTAGGTCCAGGCATTCGGATAGCGGTAATCCAGCGTCCGGTTTCCATCCACCACGCCGCTTGTGTCAGAGTAACGCGCCGAATCCAGCCAGTATCTCCCCCAGCGCTCGCCGTATTGAGGAGACATCAGCAGACGATCCACCACTTTTTCGAAAGCCTTGGGCGTGTTGTCCGCAAGAAATGCCTCCACATCCTGAGGGCTGGGCGGCAGACCGATCAAATCATAATACGCGCGTCGGAGTAGCGTTTCCTTATCGGCATCCGGCGAGGGAAGCATGTTCGCAGCTTCCAGTTTCTGCAAAATGAAGGCGTCAATCGGCGTCCTGCACCACTGCTGGTTTTTATTAATCGGTGTCGCCGCTTTTTTAACAGGTTGATAGGCCCAATGAGATCGCGCTGCGTCGGTAAGCCCGGTGAGCTTCGCTCCTGCAGCTTTTGCCGGAAAGGGCGCGCCCATTTCAATCCATTTGGCAATGTCTTTGATTTTATCGTCGCTCAATTTCTCCGCACTGCTGCGCGGTGGCATTTGCACATCCTTGTCCTCAGAGAGAAGCGCTTTATAGAGCAGACTCTTTTCCAGATCCTTGGGAACTACCGCCGCGCCAGTGTCGCCACCTTTATAAGCGCCACCCTTGGTGTCGAGTGTCAGCCCACCCTTACTTTTGCCTTTTTCAGCGTTGTGACACTTATAGCAATTCTCGGCCAGAATTGGACGAATTTTCGACTCGAAGAACTCTAGTTGATCCTTGGGGATTTCCTCCGCCACGGCTAGGGAAGACAAAAGCAAAGCCGGGAACAGCAGTGTGCGTCGAATCATACGTTTGGAATGAATGAGTGAAACGGAATCAGGCGATGATGTTTTTCACCACGTTGCCGTAGTTGTCGGTGAGACGAAAATCACGACCGTTGTAACGATAGGTCAGCTTCTCATGATCAAACCCGAGTAATGAGAGAATGGTCGCGTGTAGATCATGGACATGGACCTTATTTTCCACCGCACGTGCTCCAAATTCATCTGTCGCTCCATATACCGTGCCGCCTTTTACTCCACCGCCTGCCATCCAGGCTACCATGGCGCGTCCGTTGTGATCGCGTCCCGCACCGAGACCGTTTAGATCCTTGGTAACCGTGCGACCGAATTCGCCGCCCCAGATGATCAGTGTCTCGTCGAGCAGACCGCGTTGTTTTAAATCCTGGATCAGAGCCGCTGCCGGGCCATCGATGTCCTTTGCGCGCGCTGCCAATCCGAGTTCGAGATCACCGTGGTGATCCCAGCCACCCGCGGAGACTTGGATAAAGCGCACTCCTCTTTCCACCAGACGACGAGCGACGAGCAGCTTTGCTCCCATCTCCGTTTTTCCGTAAAGCTCGCGCACATGCACGGGCTCCTGGGTGATGTCGAAGGCGTCTGTCGCCTCGGTTTGCATTTTAAATGCGACCTCAAAAGTCTCAATACGTGCCTCCAGTTGCGCATCCTTTTGCAGCGCATCCGAATGCATTTTGTTGAGCTGCTTCACGAGATCGAGCTGACGACGCTGACGATCAAGCGGGGAGAACTGGTTGTTGATGTTCTGGATCAAATCCTCGGGTCTCGTTCCTGAAGAATAATTGATGTTCATGCCCTGGCAGGTGCCAGGAAGAAAGGCGGCCTGACGCGACTCTGAAGCACCCCCTAGGGTGATGAACCCCGGCATGTTTTGATTATCCGTGCCCAGACCGTAAAGCGTCCATGCGCCTAGCGATGGCTTTGGAAGCTGCAGCGAGCCTGTGGTCATAAAGCGAACGGCAACTTCATGCGCCGGGATATCCGTCCACAACGAGCGGATGATCGCCATGTCGTCCACGCATTCGCCGAGCTTTGGAAAGACCGATGAAACTTCGATGCCCGACTGTCCCTTTTTGGTGAACTTGAATGGCGAGCCGTATGCGAGACCGCTGTGTCCCGGAATAATCTTGTTATCGTATTTGCTCAACTCGGGTTTGGGATCCCAAGTATCCACCTGAGAGGGAGCTCCTTCAGCGAAGATGTGGATTACATGTTTCGCCTTCGCTGGAAAATGAGGCTGCTTTGGAGCGAGCGAGCCGAGGCTTTTTGCACCTGCATCCTGGCCACCTTCCGCGAAAGGATTAATGCCAAAATACCCGGCGAGGCTCATTGCTCCGAATCCCATGCCCGTGCGGCGTAGAAAATCGCGGCGGGTAAAAATGGTATCGTCGTATACCGAACTGTGTGCGCGAAGGAAGTCGGAGGAAGGTTGTTCTTTCATGGTAGGTATGAGGAGATTTGGACGGAGCCTATAAATTCCCCTCTCGTGAGAAGAAATCCAACCGTTTCTTAGGAAAAGATTAACTAAATGAGCCCTCTGAAAGTTTTCCTGACAGAATACTGCTTTAAACCGCTGGTATTTTGCCAGCTCTATGGAAAGTCCGTATTACTTGAGCAGATCGGCTACCTGCATCTGGATCTCAGCTACCTGGTCGAGTCGCAGTTGGGGATCGGGAATCACAAAGACTTCACCGCTCTTTCCATGCTCATAAATGCGCACCATCGTTCCGTCGTCATTGGTCTTTACCTCGCGTTCTTTGAGCACCCGTTTCCGCTCCAGCATGAGTGCTAGGATATAACGCGCATTGTTATGCCCGGGATCATCTTGTTCCATGTAGCTGCGCAGCAAATCTTCCGCCGACTGTTTGCTAACCACTGGCTCTTCTCCTGTCGGTGGATTCTCATACTTGGAGCGCCAGAATGAAAGCGGCTGAACCTTCTGTTCCTCACGGCTCTTAAATGCTTCTTCACAAATGTCCTCGCGGCGATAGCCACCGCCTTCTGTGTAAAGCAGGGTATAAAAATGTTCGCCTTCCTGAAATGGCTGCCCGGTTGCGGAGCATTGATGAGAGCGGCTTTGGATGGTCCAGTCAGTAGTCATTTAAAGAGCGCTCTTTGTAACCTTTTCCGATTCCTCGAGTCCACACTCCTTTTCCAAGTGAACACACCGGGGGTGTGATTGGAAGTGGGTGCGGCTGAGGCAAGGATCGGCGGCGAAGCCGCCCAGTGGCGCGCGAGCTTCTAGCTTAGCTTAGCCTGCCTGCATTGCTACGCGAAGCGTTGCAGGCGGGCATTCCACGGAGATCAAACGCCTTTGTTTCCAATGGGAGACGATGCGCGACGCAAGCTAGTGCGTTGTCATCCGAGGACCGATGGTAATCAGTGAAACAATT
>Ga0209181_10002497_pt1 | contig 30031 bp, 28 predicted proteins | sample MAT05_FD_187208 | JGI IMG/M metagenome (GOLD analysis project Ga0209181, IMG submission 187208) | Freshwater microbial communities from Lake Fryxell liftoff mats and glacier meltwater in Antarctica - MAT-05 (SPAdes) (version 2) | ecosystem: Environmental > Aquatic > Freshwater > Ice > Liftoff... | reverse complement strand
TTGAAGGCAAGCAATACTGATATTCGCCAGCGATTGCTTAAGCAGATTTGTTTTTAGCGCTCCACCGCATAACACCTCTAGCAGCTAGTCAGCAGTCGCCACTATCTGCGAGTATGAATAGGAGAGGTTAGTCTTTTGCTACTAGTTGCTGTAGCGCATTCGGCGCGTTCGATGCCAGTTAATCGGCCGCCTTACCCGACTTAGCAGAACTTCGTCTTTCTTCTTCGATTTGTTGTTTGAGCTTGATAATTTCAGCGTCCAGGCCGCCCGCTTTACCTGCCGGCTTCTCACCTTGAATGACGCGTGTCAGGGCGTCTTCCAGGTTCAGATTCTTCAACTCATCAAAAGTGATGGCGTCCACCACATCGTATTTTGCTCCTTCGTGCACGAGATAATCATCGAGATATTTGAGCAAGGCAGTGCCGGAATATTCTTCGCCAATTTCAAGAAAGGTGATCTGAACTTCGCCATCCCTGCGCAGGCCTTTGGTGGCATCGATAATCACTTGTTCGATTTTAGGGCCTCGGTTAGGCACGCCGTCGGTTAAAACCGCCACTATTAGAGGCCTTTTTCTGTCTGTAACCAGATGTTCGTTCAAAAGCTGTTTCAATGGCGAGCCAAAATCGGTATTGCCGCGCGGAGTGGTATTGCGAAAGAGGTTGGCCACTTGTTCAGGGTTGCAGTTTCGCTCAAGGTGATAACCTGCGTTAAAAGGCACCATGGTTATACCGCGAGTTTTAAATGCCGCTTGAGACTTTGTGGCGAAGGTAGAGACGTAGTCTGCACACCATTGCCATTTCGTTTTAGGTAGGGTCTCCAGTTGCTCCATCATCGAGGCCGAAATATCAACAAGAATAACCACGTCATAGCGTGACAAAACTTTGATTTTATCGGGCTCTGGAGTTTGACTGATAGCCGCGTCAAGAGGCTTTTTCTCGGCAGTGGGACGGCTGGCATTGAGATTAGCAGGAGTGGTGTGCAAACTGAGGCTATAGCGCTTGGCTGTGCGTTCGAAGATCAGATTGAGTTTATCCCGGCTGATATTGGCTGAGAGCACTTTATCGCCATCAGCTAATCCGCCGTAATAAGACGGTGAACCCATGCGCACATTGCCGACAAAAGCGGGCAGCTTGTCGGCATCAAGGGTGATACCTGCTCCTTTGAGAGCATAATTGACTTCATCTACCCGGCCGTAGAGTTTGGTACTGCTTTTTTTTACCGTGTTAGCAGGTGCGCTAGTTGCTGATCTGGCTGCCAGAGCGGGAGCATCCAGACCGGATAAAAGAAGCGAGAAAGTTAAACAGCTCAAAGCCAGAGTAATTTTTGGTGTCATTTATGCGGCGCTTTTTTCTCCACCGCTTTATTAGATTTAAGCGGAAGGGCCTGTTGCCTCGTTTTAATACCTACTGGTTGACTGCCATCGTAATTGACAAAATGTCTTACATAGACGCTCGAGTTTTGCGGAGTCAGCTGGATTTGGCTGGTTCCTGGCTTTTGCTGGCTTTTTAGACCGGTTGAAACCTGGTCGTAGACTGCCGTTTTGCGCTTGCAGTCTTCAGTGATTTCAGTTTCTCGCCGTTCGAAATCTTTATTTGCTTGTTCTGTTTTTGCCGCCAATTCTCTTTGCGAATTGCCCAGGGCTTCTTGATAGTTAGGGTTGTCCACATGCCTTGAGCCCACGCGCCAGCCATTTTGAAATATCGGTATTTCTATAAATTGGGGAATGCCCTGCATCTGCTCAAGAGCCCGTTCCTTTGCGTGGCGAATGTCAGAATTCATTTGGGTGCGGCGCACTTCAATAGCGCGTTTGCCTTCTTCGAGGATCTGCAGTTTTTTGTCCATCACCGAGGCGTCGAGAGTGTTAATTTTGGAATTAGAATTAGAGCTAGAATTAGAATTAGAATTAGAACTAGCATCAGCGTCAGAAGCAGGAACAGAAGTAGCACTGGCTGTGGCAGGCGTTCGCAGCAAATTCTGTAAGGCCGTATAAGAATACGATTTCATTGTCGGATCTCTAGCGGTGTTGTAGCACTTTGAAAATTCGGCGATCGCTTCTTGCTGGCGATTCAATTTAACCAGAGCTTGGGCGAAATAGTACCTGGCGGTGGCGTTGGTTGGGGCGCTGCGCAAAACCTCAGCTCCTATGGCCGCTGACTGGCCAAAGTTTTTGCTATCAAAGCTCTTGATCTGATCTGCAACTGTGCGGCCGGGGGCGCCATAAGCCGGGCTGATGAGCACTAAAAGAGGCAGCAGCGGTATGCTCAAAATTTGTTTTGCTGTAAACACTCTGCTATGCCTCGATGATGCGGGTCATGGGTAAGGCCGTTTGCAGGTCGCTTACTTCTTGCGGTGAGAAAACTGCCGCTGGTAAACAAAGCAGGCGAAGTTTTTTCAGATTTTTCAGATACCGCAGGGCTTTTGACGTCAATCCCGCGCAGCGATATAAATTTAGCTCCTGAAGCGACTGCATTTGTGTCAGCTGAGCTAAATATTCATCTTTTAGATTGGCATTGGTGAGACTCAGTCTTTCCAGTTTTGCTAATTTTGCCAGTAAAGCAAAATCTTTTGTCGTGAGCTTACTGCTACCGAGGCTGATGAAAAGTAAATGTCTATCGGTAGGGATTTTTTCTAGCACGGCAGTGATATTTTTCATACCATCGATTTCAAAAGCCTTAAGGCGAGCGAAGATTTTGCTGTTCCTAAAACCATCACCGGAAATTGATGTATGGCCAATATTCAAAACGGAGACACGGGTCATATTATCCAGCCACCTCAAGTCACTATCATCAACCAAGCTCTGACTTAGATCCAGTTGTTTGATGTCGATGAGGCGCAATACGTTAGGGGCTATGCGCGGATTTTTTTCCGCCATTTCTCTAAGTGAAAGATCAATGAAATCGTCAGGCCGAAAGAATTTGATCAAGTCGGGATAAAGTTTTGTGCAGTTGCCGGCGTCGAATTTATTGATCATTCCCGCCGGGATTTTGACCCGTCCTTTCGCCACGGTTTTGATGTATTCCGACGAGCCATTGCGGCGATAAGATACTATTCCCAGATCAATGTCATCGGGAAAATCAAAAATCAAGACCCTTCTGTCCGCTGAAAGATGGCTATATGGAGCCTTTCTTTGCCGCAGAAACTGCTCAATAGTTTTGCGTTGTTGCGGTTTCATCTCGTATGAGTATTCAGAATCGGTTTTGAGAACGTGGTCTTGTTCTGGAGTGATGCTTTGCTCGCCAGTGAAAATCGGTTTTTGTTTGACCATTGATGCGGCAAGGTTGGCCTGGTGCTGCACATAGAAAGTGTAAGCGCCGGCAGAAATAAGTATTAAAACCGCCAGCAGACCAAGAGGCAGCAAAATATATTTTTTAACGCCGAAGTCTGCTATTTGTTCGTCATCAATTTCAAGCGGCTCTAAATAGTCGGCAGGGTTGCGTTTTCTTGCCGCAGTGATTTTTTTCGGCCGGATTTTGCCTTCGCTTGTGCCGGTCTCCAATTGCTGCAAGTGTTTCTCCACATCGTAAAGCGAAGAGAAGCGCTGTTCTGGTTGTTTTGCTAGAAGCCGTGCCACTACATATTCCAGTTCGTCTGAAAATCTGTCGTTGGGCGCCAGCTGATGAAGAGTCGGTGCCGCTGTCGATTGATGCATGGCCACGGTTTCCATAGCCGTTTTACCCGCTAGAGGCGGCTTGCCGGTGAGCGCTTGAAACATGGTGACACCGAGAGAGTACATGTCGGTACGGTAGTCTAATTGTCGACCAGACGCTTGCTCCGGGCTCATGTAGAGCGGGCTGCCAAAGACCTCGCCCGGTCTGGTTAAGCCCTGCCCAATATTGTTGTCGTAAGATTGCAGTTTGGCTATTCCGAAATCAACTAATTTGACGACAGGAGACGTTCCGTTGCCGTTGCCGTCAGTGAGCATGATATTGGCCGGCTTGACGTCACGGTGCACGATGCCGTGATCGTGAGCGTAACCCAGAGCAGAACATACTTGCCTGAAGATTGGTAGGGCCTCTTGCTCCGATAGTTTGCCTGCTTCGTCCATATAATCGGAAAGCGATTGTCCCGACAACAGGTCCATGGTGTAATAGGGCAGCCCGTCTTCGGTCTGGCTCATGTCGTAGATTTTAACGATATTGTTGTGGCTAAGTCGCGCAATGGCCTGGGCTTCGGTGCGAAATCGTTGCCAGACCTCGCCCGATACCTGTTCGGGGCGCAAGGCTTTGAGTGCCAAGATTTTAGCCATCATCACATGTTCGACTTTGAAAACATGACCCATTCCCCCTTGGCCCAGAAAAGCCAGAATGCGATAAGTGCCACCGATAATGGTGCCAATGGCAAAAGAGCTACCGCTAGGGTTCGGCGTGGTCAATTTGTTAGTTGAAACCTGAGTGGGAAAAATCTTCTATTCCATTATCAAAGACGCCCTATTACCTACTTAAGATATCATTTTCTCCACAGGCTGATTTCAGCGTTTTCTCTGATTAACTTGCGGATTCGCCACAGCATTTGAATGTTAAGCTATTACGATGACAACGGTCACTCAAAAGTATGCTCATGTGCCCGGTGACCTGCTTGGTGGTCTGACTGCCGCCATTGTAGCCCTACCTATCTCCCTTGCCTTTGGCGTTGCCTCAGGACTTGGAGCCGCCGCTGGTTTGTATTCCGCTGTCGCATGTGGAATTTTTGCAGCGCTATTTGGCGGCACCAAAAGCCAAGTCTCTGGACCTACCGGCCCTATGACAGTAGTAGTGGCCGCCATGGTCAGTACCCATTTAGGTCATCCAGAACTTGTATTTGCGGCAATCTTACTGGCTGGAATTTGCCAGGTTGGGCTTGGCCTGCTTAAAGCTGGCCAACTTATCGAGTACATTCCCTACCCGGTCGTTTCCGGCTTCATGACCGGCATTGGTATGATCATTATCATTCTGCAGCTGCGACCGTTGTTTGGTCTGGCCGGTCAAGGCGAGGTACTCGGCACGTTGCAATCTCTGCCAGAAATTTTTAACCAGGGCAATTTTGTCGCGTTCGGCGTCGGTCTGGCTTGCCTTGCCTCCATTTACATTGCTCCAGCAATAAACAAGCGCATACCGGCAGCACTTCTGGCTCTGGTTGTTGGTACTGGTCTAGCCGTCACTCTCGATTTAAAGATTCCCACTATATCTGAGATTCCGGCCGGGTTGCCAATACCTCGAATGGCCTGGTTTTCGCTCGATCAGTGGCATGTTGTGATTACAAATGCTTTCGCTCTGGCCACGCTTGGCTCTATAGATTCGCTTTTGACTTCCGTTGTCGTTGATCGCCTGAGCAAAACCAAACACGACAGCAACAGAGAGCTTATCGGTCAAGGAATTGGTAACTTTGTCTCCGGACTGTTCGGGGGGTTGCCCGGCGCCGGTGCCACCATGCGCAGTGTCGTCAATATAAAGAGCGGGGGCTCTACTCGTCTGTCCGGTTTTACTCACGGTCTCATTTTGTTGGCTGTCTTGCTTGGTCTCGGGCCGTTCGCGCAGAAGATCCCGCTTGCTTGTCTCGCTGCCATTTTGATTAGCGTCGGTATCTCTATAGTCGATTACCGGGCACTGAAGGCTGTTCGCAAAGCACCGAGCGATGACGTGATCGTAATGCTGATAGTGTTACTGCACACAATTTTTGTTGATCTCATTATTGCCGTCATAGCAGGATTGGCAGTTGCAGCCTTACTTTTTGCAAAAAGAATGTCCGACGTGCCGTTGGTTTATGTAGACTCTCTGTCCAACAAGCCGGAAGCCTATCCGGTTGCGCAATCATTACCGGACGATGTCCGAGAGCGAACCTTTGTCTATTCTTTTCACGGTCCATTGTTTTTCGGCGAGGTGAAAAACTTAGAGAAATTATTCGAGCAATCAAGCCAGGCGCAGTTCATTATTTTGCATTTTGCCAACGTGCCTTTTGCTGATCAGTCCGGTGCCTACGCACTTCAAGAAGCCCTTAACGATTGGGCGGCGGCTGACATAAGCGTGTTTGCCGTGAAAATTTGCGAACCAACCAAATCAACCCTGACAAACCTTGGTGTACCAGTTGGCAAGATGTTTGACACGGTTAGCGACGCCGTAGCCGAAATTGCTTTTGGTCGCCTTGATCCTGCTTCAGTTGTTGAGGAACTCCCCGTAGACCATGGCGTGTGATTGCCAATCTGGACCAATCAGCACCTCGAGCAGGTGAAGCAGGGTAAAATTAGTCACTTGTTTGTTGAGGCCTGTAAGTGAATTCTGAGCCCCAAGGCGGCTTACTTCAAAATGGATCTTTTATCGGCGGCACTTACCGTGTCTTAGACTTCGTCGGCCAGGGCGGCATGGGTTACGTGTATAAGGTCGAACACTTGATGATGGCTCGTGTCATGGCTCTTAAGCTTCTACGTCCCGAGCAGGTGTCTGAATCAGTCTGGCAGCGCTTTCGCAATGAGGCGCTGGCCATCGCTCGGCTGGAGCATTCTAATATAGTCAAAATCTACGATATGAGTCAGACTGCCGAGGGGCTACCTTACTACACAATGGATTTGCTGGTTGGCCAGTCACTCGACGATTATCTGATTGATAACGACCAATTGCCTGTGGAGCTGGCCCTACCAATCTTCAGGCAGGTTTGCGCCGGCTTAGCTTATGCCCATGATCGCGGCATTGTCCATCGCGATATTAAACCGGGCAACATCATGCTTATCGAAGATCAAAAGAGCAGAGTGCCCCTGGTAAAGATCGTCGACTTCGGTATCGCCAAGTTAAATACGTTCGATGGTGCGATAGGCCAGGGCCTGACTCGACCAGGCGAAATTATGGGAAGCCCGCTTTACATGAGTCCTGAACAATGCTCAGGCATGGCCCTCGATTATCGCAGCGATATGTACTCCGTTGGCGTGACCATGTTTCACGCTCTCACCGGACGGCCGCCTTTGCTGGGAAAAACCGCCATCGAAACAACGGCCATGCATCAGTCGGTGACACCACCAGCGATGTCAGAAAAAGACCCAGAAACCGAATTTCCCCCCGCTCTGGAGAAAATGGTGGCGCGCTTGCTGGCAAAATCGCCAGATCATCGTTTTGACTCCCTGGCTGATGTAGCAAGTGACCTTCTTGCTTTAGAGCGCGCCGACGGCACCGGTCTTGATCGCACAGTGGCGCGGGAGCAGGGGCGCACTTCCGCCAAATCTCATTCGATTTACGAGAAATCAATCACAGGTGTGCAGAATGAAACCAGCGGCCGCACCACGAGCAGTACTGAGCCCCTCTCTTTTATTCGCAATAAAAACATTGTTTTAGTCTCGGTCACTTCAGCTTTACTGGCTACCATCTCGATTTTCGCCCTCTATTTCATTTTGCAGCAGCGCCAGGGAAAAGAAGCGACTGTAGTCTCTGGGACAAGTGCAGTTGTACCCGAGAATACTGCCCTGACTTTTTTGACAGAGATTAGTGGAGATGATAAGAACCTGTCGGTTGAAGAAAAGGAAATAAAGGACTTTCTCAAATCAAATCCACCACCATATTCACACGTTGAAGGGAGCGGGGCGAAAAAGCTCTGGATATTTCAATTTCCTGAACGCTTCTCCCTGGGTGTTTATTTCTTTAATTTTCCCGTATTGCAAGCGCGATATCCTGAAGAGGCAGCCCGGGGTCGGGTGGTAGTGCGTCATGGGGGACAGTTAAAGTTTACTGCTGGCAACTGTGTGGAAAAATTTCCGCAGCTGCTGGCCTTGTTTAAACCGGACGATATTGACTGGCTGGTGATGGATAGCGGTTTTTCCATTTCACCTGCTCTGGCGGAAAACGTTATTCGATTGAAATCGCTGCGCTGCCTCAATCTCAAGACAACACATTTGATCGATGCCGATTTAGTCTGGCTCGATAAACTCGTTAACCTCAATATTCTCAATATTATTGGTGCCGACATTACCAGCGAAGCGCTGGCCAAAAGCGCTGTTTTATCGAGATTAAACACCCTTTCTTTCCTCGGTAAGACTGAAATAACGCCAGTCTTAAACGCTCTAATAAAGGCCGGAAAAATACATGATATCGAGGTCTGGTACCCTGAGATGACCCCGGCCCACGTGCATTTAATTGCCGCCATGAAACAGTTGAAAAAACTGAGATTGACCAGTGATTCTATTGTCGATCAAGATCTGACGCCACTCTCGCAGCTGACAGAACTTGAGGAACTCAATCTTGAGTCATGTACAAAATTGACGGGCAAAACCCTTGAGCTGCTCCCCAATCTCAAACATTTAAAACTCTTGAAAATGCCTTTCGAGGTGGATGATGCTAAAAGAGAGGCAGCTTTGCGTAAGGCCCTTCCAGGCCTGCAGATATATTAACAACTTTGCAGCAAATCAGCAGTAGCATCGGCTCAGTCCAGTCCAGTCTCAATGTCAGTTTGGAAGCCGACGGCACACTCACCCTGAACAATAGCGAAGGCAAGGCCACTCTGAAACTGCGGCAAGACGGTAGAATTCAATCAACCGTTTTTGAAACAGAAGGCGTCACCATTGGCCGCAATGCAGACGGTACAGTATGTTTCGCCTGCGGTCTCATTGCGAAAATTCACTGACGGACGCACATCTGAGTTTAGATTTACCGACAGCACCAAGATTGATTTAAATCCGCTTACCAACACCACTACAGAACGCACTGCCGATGGTCGCACCCGCACTTTCACTGCCGATCTAAAAGCCAACACCACTACTGAAAATTCCTTTGACGGTCGCACAATCACCAAATACAAAAGAGACGGCGAAATAACTGCGGTCGAAGTAATTCCTAATCGAGACAACGCTGCTTTTGCCACCATCAAAACCTATCGGCCCGATGGCACTATAACTACGCGCAACACGCTTACAGGCGAAACTACCACTACCAGCAAAGACGGTGAGGTAGTCGTTAATAGGAAAAGCATGCTGCAATAATTTTCTTGCTGTTTAGTATGGCAGCATGAAATCAGTCAGCCCACTATCGAATTTTACTGAAAATAACTGGCTGTTGAATTGCTTCTTAGTAAAGCCCGGGCGTGCAACAAAAAACGGCAGAGTAATGCGGTCTACGCTAGAACATTTTTTTGTCACCAGGCTGGCTTTGTTTTCTTTTGTCAGTTTTACCGGCACGCCGCGCAAATCAGGCAGGCCATAAAGACGTGAAACGATAGCACCGGCCTGCGAAAACACCGGCAATTCGATTGTGGTCAAAAGAGCGACTTGACTTTTTGTTGATGCCTTCTTCGCCTGACCAAAATTAGATTGCCAGTAATCAGTCGTATTGTCATTGACTATAAATTTGTAAGTGCGATAGTTGGCGTTTGGTAAATGTTCTACAGTGGAAGATATCGGTTTGCTTAATTCGGCGTACCAGCCGGCCGAGGCATACATATTTCTAAACTCTTTAATCCAGTCTGTGTATGGCAAAGTGCAATAAAAATGCTTCTTGGGAGACCACATTGTCACTGATTTGTCAGCGGTTTTGTATTGCATTCCATAATCGAGGTTGTTCGGCGCTTCGACTACGATGCCTTCATCGCTGATATAAATTTTCCGCAGGCCGAGCCTCTCGTGCTGCTCAAGCAGATAACCAGTTTTCGCCGCAGCTTCGAGCGGAAAGCTATTCAGACATAAGATGACCGGCAAGAGAATTAAATACCGCAATGAAAAAGACCTTCAGGTGAGTCAAGCAGCGAAGCTAGAATTTTAATTCGCGGCTTAAAGTGTTGGCGATTATATCGCGGCGACAGAAAAGCAACTGTAAAACTGGTCTTTTTGCTATTAGAAAATGAATCGAATTGGCTAGCGCTGGACTTGTTGTGCATAAATTTATTGGACCTAGACTTATCGAAGCAATAAGATACTACCATTTGCTATTTCGATGCTTTTCTTTTAATCAGAGGATACTCCTTGATTGCTTGTGCACCGCCTATGAATTGAAATACTTTGAAGCAAATGTATTTCTTCAAAGTTTGTGGTGGTCAGTCAGCCAATATCTTAAAAGCCCCTGATAGGATAATTTTGAAACAGCTCTGTTTTGTGATTGACATTGCAACAACGGCGAAACTATTTGACGTCTAGACTGGAGAAATCGAGTGCGATACCGAAGAGACTGAATTCGAGGAGATGGAAAGAAAGAACATCCGTTGCTGTCTCTGCAATGCTTTCGATCTATCTTTTATCAAGAAAGTCGGATAGGACTTTCTACAAGAACACAAAAATATGCACATGATCATTATGATTGCTTGTACAGCAATCTGTTGGACTATCACAGGAAAAGCTTTCGTCGTACTCGATCGTCGGCAGAAAGTACCGTCACTCAGCGAAATTTTCTTGGTGGCTATTCCTGCCTGCGCCGTTGCAGCTTCTGCTTACGTCAGCGGGTGGCTTTTTCTCATCTCGGCTGTTTTCAATATATCGATACCGATAACGGTTTTTCTAACAGTTGTACTGTTTTTGGTAATCGGTCTCTTTCTTATCGCTGCATTTCTGCCTGTCTTTTGGCGGACAAAGTAACTTCTATGCCAGCGTGCTTATCGAAGTCTCAAGCTCTCAGGAAAAGAGTCAAGAAAATTAACCCTTCCAAAGGGTTTGGTAAGGAGAAGCACCGGATATGGTGCTTCTCCTCGATTTTTTTGCGGGCGGGAGTGTCCCCCCTTCGAGCAACAGACAATAATGAAACCGTTTAATTCTAATTTTTACTTTTTAGTAATGGACCGGTCTACTGAATAGCTGGAAAAGCAATCTAAATTGTTGAAAATAGCCGCTTCTTACCCGCCGATTCATTTACACCATTAACATTGCTCAAAATTTTCCTACGGTTTCCGTTGAGCCCCCTTTTTGCTATTGTGCTCCGTGTCAATTCCCTTTTTTTGCAGATCAGCTTCTAAGCTCAAATCTGTCCGAGTTGAAACCAGGAATGCCCGCGACCAGGACAACCAACACACTTGCTGTCTTTGCATCAATGCTTGCTCTTGTGGGGGCGCAGAAAGCCTCTGCGCAGAGATCTAGCGTTCAGCAGAAGGGTGACCGTTTTTTGGCGATCGCCATCAATGAAAGCCCCGGTCTCGATTTCTCGAAAGCGTTTCGCATGTCTAAAAGCGCTGGAATTCAGACCGTCGAGCTCGCGCTTCCTTGGGATGAGGTCGAAAGAGCACCAGGTAAATACCGCAACATATTCCCCGGAATTGCAAATTCCTTTTACCCTGCCAACGGAGTTAGGGTCGCACTCGAACTCAATCCTATCGACACAAACAATCTTCGTATGCCGGCAGATCTGCGAGGGAAATCATTCGACGACCCAGATGTTATGAAAAGATATAAAGCAACTCTCAAGTGGGTGTTTGAGCAAATGCCAAACACTAGCTTTTCCAGTCTAGCGATTGGAAATGAAATCGATGCCACCCTTTTAAATCAAAAGGATAAATGGGAGCGATATTCTAGATTCTTCGCCGAAGCAGCTTCATATGCGCGAGAGCTAAGACCGGGTCTCTTTGTCGGGGCCAAAGCAACAGCGAGCGGCTTGCTCGGTGACGCTCGTCAATACGCTCGAAATCTAAATGCACGCACGGACATCGTGATGGTCACCTACTATCCACTGAAGCCGGATTTTACCGTTAGCGAGCCAGCTTCTCTGGAAGAAATGATAGCTGGTCTTACGAACATCTATCCATTGAAGCAAATTTACTTCATGGAATTGGGATATCCGTCAGCATCGGAGAACAATAGCAGCGAAACCAAGCAGGCAGCCTTTGTAAAGCACGCCTTTCAAGTCTGGGACAGGCACTCTTCGCATGTAAGGTTCATTAATTTCGTTTGGCTTTGCGATAGATCGTCGAGCGAGATTAAGCATTATGAAAAATATTACAGGCTGTCAGACAAAAAATTCTTGAGTTATCTTGCTAGCCTCGGCTTATGTAGAGCCGATGGAAGCGTTAAGCCAGCATTCCAAACTCTTGTTACCGAGGCTAAAAGTCGCGGTTGGTGACAACGCAGGTCCTAGCTCTCGGTCCTCCGAACAATTTTGGGACACGCTCCTAGGAAGCGGTCAGTGGATTTGCTACCGGACTACGCTTCTTCGGCTCTAGGGCATTCTGCTTGCTCTCGTAACGCCAGCGCCGCCTGCAGTAACTTGAATTATGGCTTTGTCGGTGCCAACGCAGATATATCGATTAGGAGATTGTCGCTCGTTCCATCGTAGTCGGCAGTTTCACGTACTGGAGTCAGGCCGCTAGACCCCACACTTTTTTATGCTCTCCTGTTAACAACTCGGCAACGAGAAGTCACTAGTCTGCTGTGTAGACAGACTCCGGAGCGTTGCTACCTATGACAAACCACGAACGCCCAGATGAAAAATTTGAAGGGCATAAGCACAAACTAGATCAGTCTTCGGAGCATTTAAGTCGCTTTGCCAACAGCCTATCTTCGGAAAAAAGCAAGAAAGAAGTCACACCTCCCGGGCTGCTCAAGTTAGATTTGGTTGATTCTTCTAAGCGCGATAAGAATTCGGGTGCTACTCGAACAGTCTTCGCAGACGGAAAAGAAGTAACCGAGTATCCGGGCGGTGGCAAGACTTCAAAAACAATAGATAAAGATGGCATCTCCACTCTAGTCGTTGAAAGCACCGGACGACCAGTGCGAGTCGTTCAAATAGAAAAAGACGGATCAGTGAAATCTTATTCTGACGGCAGCGGCAATATTTACACTAGCTCAATGGTGGCCGACGACAAAGATGTCACCAAACAAAAAAGAGCCTGGACAATTTCTACCAAAGAAGGCGAGCAGCATAGCTTTGATGGCACCATTCGCGCTGACAATAGCGGCAACGTCATTATTCGCGACGAGGCCAAGACGGGCGGCGATTACGCAGAGCGCCGACTTAATAACGGTACAATTATTCGCAGCGACAAAGATAATTTGGTGCGCACTCTAGAAACAGCAACTGGTTTAACCATTCAGAGTCAATCTGAGTTCAAAACGCAAACCTTTTATTGCGAAAGCGGACCAGCCCGTGAGCAAACCAAGATCGTAGTTGAAGATAATCAGCCCACTTTGGTGAGCAAGACTTTGACTTATCCAGAAAATGGAGGAAGCATGGTGCTCCAGTACAATAGCGACGGCACTATATCTGGAGCTACTCGGATTGTCGATGGCGTGGCCGAGAATATGACCGGCCTGGTAAGAGAAAGCAATGGCCAGGTCGAAATTACTAACCGCGAAGGTCAGTTCATAATCGCTACCAGCGGCAAGATGATAAAAGTCGACCCGCTAGAAAAGCAGTATGAGCCGGAATTTTTCGGAGAGTCACCTGATCCTGAGGCATCTGCGCTTATACAGGAAGTACCAACTAAAGCAGATCTCGACGCCAACATTAAAGAGGCAGAGAGCTATCAGACCAAGAATTTGTCAGTTATTCCCTACGGCGCTCAGGAAATGCAAAAGTATGCCTGGTTCTACAATAAGGTAAAACCTGGCGCTGATTGGGATTACAAGGTCAACGGCATGCAGTACGAAGACTTCGGCAATTTTAACTACGGGGTTACTGCTGCCGCATCCGGCATACCGCTTGAAGTGGCGCTCAAGGAAGCCGGCCGGGTTCAAACGGTGAGAAAGAAAGAGTGGGGCGAGCCCGGTGACTACATTTCTAAAGCTGGAACAGGCTCTTACGGTGATGACCCGCGCGACCAACTAAAAATTCGCGAAGGTTATGAACGTTACCTGAAACTTAAGGCTGAACGGGAACAGCAAGCCCAGAAAGCAGCCTGATTTTGTCCCCTGCCGTGAGCCTGAGTTAAATTTGCGCGGCACCGCAATTGGTGACAAAGATCTTGAAAAATTGACGACGATGAATGAGCTTGTCCAGCTCAATCTGTATAGGTGCAGCAAGCTTACTTCTGCTTGCTTTGCCAGTTTACGAAAATTTCGCAATTTGCGCGACTTAACTCTGCCGCATCAGCTGGATAATAAGCAAGTCAGGACACGGTTGCAGAAAGACCGACCGGCTTTGCAAAGCATACAGTCAAAAGATTCTAATGTTTACTTTCCGACCCGGTGAGCCGGCTGATTCAGCGCTCTTTCTTTGAGGTAGTGGCGAATGATGTCAGCCTCCAGGTCATAATTGCTATTAAGAGAAGCAGTAATTTGTTGCTGCGCTTCGTCGGCGTAAAAATTCATTTCGCCCAGATGTTTGGGCAGGCCTTCTCTGGCTAAAATCTGCAAGCGGTCTCGTGCGGCATCTATTTCTTGCGCCGTCAGTCCGTCGCGCATCAGTTTTGTTCGACTTTCACTACTGGAGAAGACTTGCAACATTGCCTCTACATCTGCTTGCAGCCGTGGTGATATTTCGCCCAACTTTTTGCCTTCCAGGGCTTTGGCTACTTCCAGGCTGAGACCGAATTGTGAGCCAAAACCCCAGCTTGGTTTGTCTAATAATGTAAAGTCATTTTTGTTGTCGATGGCGATCAGGCTGAATTTCCCTTGAGGCAGCACCTTGCTGCCAGCTTTAGCGTCAGCAATTGTTTGTTGCGAAAACTCGACAGTGTCTACATTTCCTTTAAACATATTGTCGACTGCAGCTCGCGCCGTGAGCTCACGCACTGAAGAATTATTGTTTATCAGTTTGGTAATGCTGCCTGTGGGCAATTCGCTATTTTCGGCACCATAGGCTTCAGTCGCCCACTCTCGCAACTGAGTACCCAACTGTTTGCCACCATTTTTTTGAATCATTACTGTAGACTCGCCCGATCCAGGCAAATTCACTTTTTCACGCAAGACCAGCGGCAGCGACGGCATGTCTACACCTGTAGCCTCTCTTACCGTGCGATTAACGTTGTCTGAGATTTGGGCCCGCTGCATGCGCAAGACCGCGCTCGCATCACCGTTGTAGGGCCTGATGACCACGTCAGTGATAGTGTTTGTGTCTGAGTTTTTAATTTCAGCGAAGAATAAATCTTTGGATTGCTCAAAGTCTTTGGGCAGATTCAGCCTTTCGGTGCGTTGTTGCATGTTTTCAATCTGGCTTAATTCAGCCGACTTAAATTGTTCTACCATGGATAGTTTTGCGGTGGGCTCTAAAGCCGTAGATTTCGATTTTTGCAATTGACTTTCATATTGCAGACCCAGTTTATGAGCGCTACCGAGGGCTGCGCCGACAAAGGCCATCTGGTAGATGCTTGCGCCGGCATCGCTTGCGCTGGGTATATATTCGCCTTTGCGTACTGCTGCTGTCTCTGCGTGCATCAGGCCGGCGGGAATAGCCGACATCACACTGGCGGAAATTGGACTAGAGAGCATGCTCTTGACCCATTGCGGCTTAATCGCCGAGCTTGCACCGATGCGATTAAGTGCGAGACTGGAGGCGGTCAGAGTGGCCATAGTCAGACCGCCTGCCACACCGCTAGATATTCTATCTTCAATAAAGCTGCCACCAGATTTAGTGCTGGGGCGCAAAGTAGAATCATAGAGAAAGCCGGTGGTGAAGGCGAGAGCGCTTTCTTTGGCCAGGGCTGGAGCAAATTCTCCGGCACTACTGAGCATTAATGCCGAACGAGGCATCAATGATTTTTCGGCAAAAACTTTCATGCCACCTGCTCTCACGGCGTTGTGCAAAAGCAGATACGGCACCAGCATACCAACGGCACTACCGAGCATTTGGGCATGTTCATCCAGACTGCTTGTGGCTTTCTCCGGTGCGCGAATGCCGACTGCAGCAAAGCCGGACTGAGCCTTTTCCATGAGCTTGCCACCGCTTACTTGATCTGAAATCTGGCTCAATCCGAGAAGCGGCTCGGCCACTGCTGAATAGGCGGCGCTGCGGGCGAAGTCTAAAGTTGAATGCCAGACCTCACCAGAAGTATTTGAGGGCACGGTAGAAGTGCTTTCCAGCCCGCTATGCGTGGATTTAGATAATAGTGGCACTTGAATTCTCGTGACGGTGAGCCGGAAGTTTTACTATGGCTACAATTTGACTGAAAGTTGTTATGGAGTTGTGAACGCGCACGTCTTTCACGTGGTTAATGGACCGGTCTATTAATTAGAAAAGAAAAAAGTGCGCCTGGAGACGCACAGATTTTGAGGCAAGAGATAGAGTGACACCTGAAACTACTCGTGGCGGCGGATTTTCCATCTCCAGGGCGGCAATATTTGACTGCCTCGTGCCGCCAATGGTTTTTCATTGCTCTGGCGCAGCACGTAGGGCGGAGCAAACGGTCGATTGGCATTGATACTTGCCGTCCACCGCAATCGATAGACTTTTTGCGGATCGGTGCGGTGGGTACTGACCGTATTTGGTATTACTTCCAAAAACAAGTGGCTGAACAGGTCGCGATAATAATCAATGTCAAATTCAACTCTGACGCAATCTCTGCCGTTGATTAGTTTGCGGTTTCGTTCATGAAAGGTAATTTGCAGATTTGCCTCTGCAAATGACAGTTCACGAAAACTGCTGGTCGCTCCCTGGTGTTCGATGGAAGGGAATGCCGCTCTGCTGAACATTTTGCCCCTTGCCGCCGCAGCAATAACTTCTATGAATTCGGCAGCGACATAACCGTAGACGCGGTCTTGAGACATGGTGTAGTCCCAGGTCAGTTCTTGCACAAATGGTAATAGAGGGGGTAACCGTGCGGCTGGGAAAGAGTCAAGAGCGGTGAGAATATTCAGCAAACAGGCGGCACTGTCTGGTGATTGCAACAAAAGCTGGTAATAGCGCACCATGGCTTCGGTATCGCTGGCAGTGCCTGCCGAAATGATGCGCACGAATTCGGGATTGTGAGTTTTCAGGGCCTGCCACCGGGCTTGTCTGAAGTCATAGACAACCACTCTTGCCACCAACATTAAGCTCACTTGCGTAACGCCGGCCTTTTGCACCTTGACGCCTACAAGCCCTGCGCTTTTATTATTCCTGGCCGAAACAGTAATTGTGTAACTGTCGCGATAATTGTTGCGGATTGGTAAGGCCGTGAACTGGATAGTCGGTCCTTTTAAGTATCCGTTAAAAAGTTCTTTGCCCTCGCCGTCTCTCAGACGCACCAGCATGGGCTCTCCTGCAGCCAGCCGGCGCGTGCCGTCGTAGATGAAAAGTTTGATGCTGCTCGTTTGAGTCACCGGCAATGGGGAAGTTTTAGTAGATGCTGATGGTGTTGTTGCGGATATTGCCGAGCGCTCCAAACCCGCCGTGACGCTTAAGGTAATGGCAAACAGCAAGACATATCTGAATATATTAGTCATGGAGAGTCTCCTTTAGTTTGCGCCGAAACCCTTGCAGATAAGGGCGCAGCCAGGCCCACAGGCCTAACGATGATTGGCCGGGGAAAGGCGCCATCTGATCTGAAAATCTCGCCCGGCCATACTGGCCCTGGTTATTTTTACAGGCGCCGAAATCGTCTGTGCACCGCCGACGGTGACTGCGGCCGTGTATTACAGTTTTGTTCGCATTCATAATATATACTCCTGCGCCTTTTGGCGGTTTTGAAAGTTAGTTTGTTAGAAGTGGATCTGTCTGGTTGAGCAAGTCAGAAGCCTGAAGATACAGGTTTCTGGCAGCTTGATCCGTAGGATCGATAATCAACCTGGCGCTGAAAACTTCCAGCACCTGTTTTAGTTTCTTGCGTAAGCGTGAGTGTTTGCGTAGATCGGAAACAAAGGTGGCGTACTCGGTGGGATTGGCCTCGGTGAGCATGTACGACCAGTTAATGACGTCGGATACAATGGCTTTTTCTTCGTCAACGGCCATTTCCAGCTCACTTTTATGTTTGGCCGGACTCATGTATGTACCGAAAAGCATGTCCATAAGCGGATGAACAATGGTGAAATTGCACCGCTGGTCGAAGTGATGCAGCAGGTGTATTTGATCAAGCCAGCGAAAATAGTCGCTGTTTCTCTCTTGATTGAGCCCCTCATGGAAGCGCTCGTGCACACGGGAGACCACAAGCTTGGCGTACGCTGCCAGAGCCGTGACGAAGCACAGGGAAGGCAAGTTGAGGCCGTGATAAAGCAGATAAGCCGCCGCTACTGCCAGACCGGGAAGCACCCAACCCCAGGCGATACCTTGCTCTGAGACTGAGTAGACGACATTGCGTTTATAGAACTTGCCCGTGGGATAGCGCACGTTGTGGTGGTTCCAGTGATATCGCTGGCTGCGGCGAAAAATTTCGCTCAAGCGGGTGAAGACACCCAGATGCTGGAAGAAGCGGTGATAGATATAACCGACTACTTCCACGCAAAGCACCGCCTTTAGTGTCATCTCAAAAATGACGGGCAAGAGCGATTGGTTCAGGTTTGCACTGAGGGAAAATACCGTCAGTGAGCTAACGATGAGAAAAAACCGCACGGTAAGCCATATGGTTTGCGGAGCAAATGGCCTGGCCGGGCGGCTCAGTAAATAGACTTGGTTGGCTGTCATATTAGTCTCCTTTGATCTGTCCGTTTCTAATTCTGCGGCGCTCGAACAGGTTCAATTTCGTCTACCAGGCCAAATCTTTTTGCTTCATCGGCCGACAGCCACCAGTCTTTGCCACCATCTATGCGAAGGTGCATGAGCTTTATGGTGAGGCGGCTGCGCTTAGCTAGAAGCTTGAGAAACTGATCTTGCAGACTCTGGCTGCGGGCCATACTTGCTTTCAGATCAGAGAGTTTTCCCTGGCTGCCTGACGAAATTTCATGAATCAAAATGGTGGAATTGGCACCGATAATGCGATAGTCGGCGGCTTGAAGCACCCAGGCAGCAGCTGACGCAGCCATGCCGTAGACGGCAATTGTGAGCTTGTGTCCTTTGTTGCGTAGATGATTTAATTCGTCTACCAGGGCAAAAGACGCGAGCACATCGCCACCAGGTGAGTTAAGCGTGATCCTTATGGGTAAGTCAGGATTTTCTGACGACCAATCTTCAAGAGTGGTCGTTAGCTCTAAGACCGACGCCTGAGTGATCTGTTCGGAAAAGATAAAGTTGCCTTGCGTCTCATCAACTTTTTGGGCGAAAGTAATTTGTACGCAAGAGAAAATCACAAGCGCCAGTGCGACGCTAATTAAAGTTTTTATTTTCATATTTTTGTTTGTTTGGCTTCCCCGTCGTCAGAGCTACAGCGGTTTATGCGGTAGCGGGTTTTGCTTTCATAATTTCGGTGATCAATTGCTCGAGCAGATTTGCTCCGTCTGCCTTAGCCCTCTCCTCTCTTTTTCGTTTGAAAATCAGGCCTTTGTTTGTCACTGAATCAACAACAATGAGATCGCCTGTTTGCAATTGCGAAGAAGAAAGCATGTTGGCCAGAGGCAATACCACAAGCTTTTCTACCGCGCGTTTCAAAGGTCGGGCGTTGTATTGGGTATTGATGCCCTGGTTGAGAATCAGTGCGAGGGCATCTGAGCTAAACTGCAAGTGGAATTTTTCTTGAGCCGATTGAAGCAGTCGAGCCTGTACATTGGCTAGTTCGAGCAGCAGAATTTTGCGCATAGACTGCCGAGATAGCGTTTGGAAGACCGCAATTTTGTCAATTCGATTCATGAATTCGGGGCTAAAATGTTTGCGCGCCGCTGTCAGTGCTATCTGGTCAATTTTTTCGGCAGTACACGCTTCTTTTTGAGCCGAAATAAAGCCCATCTTTTTGCTGGTCAGAGTCTGCATTTCTCTGGCGCCCAGATTGGACGTCATGATAATAATTGTGCGCGAGAAGTCTACTTTGCGGTTGTCACCGAGCGTCAAGCTGCCCTTGTCGAGAATGGCCAGGAGCAAGTTCCAGAGCGAGTCGCTGGCCTTTTCAATTTCGTCGAAGAGCAAGAAAGTGAGCTTATTTTGATCGTTATGGCAGCGATCAAGATTTTCTTGAGTGAGCATCGGGCTGGTTTCGCGATGTCCCAGATATCCTGGAGGCGAACCTTTTAGTTTGGCGATCTCGTGAGGGTGTTGAAACTCGGCACAATCAATTTTAATCACAGCATTAGTGCCGAAAACGACTTCTGCCGCGGCTTCTACTGTTTTGGTTTTACCGGTGCCTGTAGGTCCTAAAAACAATAAGGTGCCAATCGGTCTGCCTGAAGCGGCGATTCCAGCGCGATAAACTTGAAAGATTTCAGATAGGGCTTTTAGCGCCTGATCTTGACCAATCACTTTTCCTGATAAAAACCGCTCGAAATCAGCTGCTTCGGCTGACTGCAAGTTCGGGTCCAAAATGTCGAACTTATCTAATTCAAGTATTTCCTCAATTTCTATTTCCATATTTATTTTATCGATGCCTCCAGCATCTATCAAAAACAGTTAGTCGAGAATTTCGTTTACCACCGCGTCGATCAGCGGTCGCACTGGTCCTACGGTAGTCTGAGTAATTCCCATTTGCACACGAACTAAAAGCCATTGCAAAAACAAGAGCCGCGACAGCCGCAAAACTGACGGCAGCATGCTTTCGATTTGCTCTACATTCATGCCGGCACCGGCGGCATAACCTTCGATCAACGCCTGACGATACTGGCCCAGAGTGCCGTTTTTGCTGTGACCAGAGGTCAGTGTCGCCAGGTCGTAAAGGCGAGGTCCGATGAAACAAAAGTATGACCAGTCAATGAAAACTGGTGTGTTTCCATCTTTAAGCACAATGTTTTCACCGTAAAGATCGCCGTGTTGCAAACAACAGTCTAAAAGCGAAAGCTGCTCGGCAATTTCGTCGGCGCTGTCAATCAGCCCGGCAATGGTGGCGCGATCATAATCTGGAAACAGAGCGCCCAGTTTATAAGCGATATCGCCAAAGCACTCTATGATTTTTTCGCGGTTGTCCAGCCGGGTAAAAAACTGCGGATACTGAGCGTTTTCGAGAGCCCGATCATGAGTTTGTGCCAGTGCTAAACCGGTCAATGTCGCCAGTTGGTAGTCACTATGATCGCACAAGCTCAAGGTTCCCACATCTTCTTGCAGTATCTCAGCTTGATCTCCGCTCATTTTTGAAGCGAGCAAGAGTGGAACATTTGGCAGGCCGCAGTCTTTGACAAAGCGCATAATATGAGCTTCGCAATGCCACGGTGCTGTTACTTTTTTATAAATGAAGGTCGGGGTAATGCTGCCGTTCTCTAGATGAACTCTGGCCACCACACTAAAGTCGCGCTGGCGCAGATTATCGACCTGTGTGACTTTGATCACTTGCTTTAAACAGTTTGCAGCGACATGTGCAATTTCACAATTAGCGGGGAATGGCATAACTGTTAGCCCTTCGTTTTCGGTTTTTGTTTTCATAAATTTTGTTGTGCTCGTAAGGGCAAGAATTTGCGCTTTTATAGGTGCGTCCTGTCAGCGTTTCACATACGCACGTAATGCAGGCATGATATCTAGGCACCGCATTAATGCGCGTGCTTTTAAGTCTTTGTTGAAGCTGGTTTGCTTTTAGTGGTTTTTGCTCATGAAAATTGATTGTGGATGAATATACTTCAAGCTAGCAAAAGCACTGCCGCCAACGCCACACGATTTGCTTGGCAACCAGCTGCAGCAGCGGTTTACGTGCGCGTGACGTGGCGCTGGACCTACGCTCTAAGCAAGAGCTGGACCTATCGGTACATAGCGCAAAGCCGCCCCGTCATGAGCCTAACAGCTATAATTGCTTACTAAATTCGCTCACGGCCAGGCTGAGATTTTCTATGCTTGAGCCGCCTGAAAAGGATATTAAGAACTCGCCCGGCTTAGGATTTGCCAGATAATATGGTGTGGTTGAAACCATTGCCAGACCCGCGTTCTTAGCCGTTGTGAGAATTTCTTCGTCGCTCAAGGCCAGACTAAATTGGGTAATAATGTGCACTCCGGAGCCATGTTTGGTTATTTGCACCCGTTTGCCCAGGCTGTCTGTAAGAGCAAAAATCAGCTGCTGCCTTCTTGTGGCCAGGATTTTTCTAGTGCGGGCAATATGGCTTTCCAGGTGGCCTTCATTGATAAAACGGCAGAGAGTAATCTGGTCCAATGCAGAAAAACTGCGCTCGGAAAGTAATTTTGCCCGCTTAATTAATGGTATTAAATGTGGTGGCGCAGCCATGAAGCCCATTGAAGTGAGCGGGTACAAAGTTTTCCAAAAACTGGAAATGTAGATCACCGACTGGTCGCGGTCCAGGCCTTGCAGGGCCGCCAACGGCACATTGCCATAGTTGTATTCGCAGTCGTAGTCGTCTTCTATTATGTAGGCTTTGTTTCTGGCCGCCCATTCGAGAAGTTCGTAGCGCCTTTGCTGTGACATTACCGCCCCGGTTGGATCCTGGTGTGAAGGTGTCACGTACGCAAGTTTGCAGTTGGACAACTGATTCAGCTGTGCAATCACCATGCCCTGGTGGTCTACGGCGATAGGCTCGATTTGCGCGCCTATGGATTGCATAGTTTTACTGGCAAAGACAAAACCCGGATTTTCCAGAGCTACGGTGTCGGACTGGTCTATCAGTAAGCGAGAGACAAGATTTACTGCCTGCTGCGAATTAGAGAATAGGAAGATCATATCGGCTGAACAATTAAGGTTGCGCGTGCGCTTCAAATAGGCCGCCAGGGCTTCTCTTAAGGGCTGGTAGCCCATAACATCAAAGCCATTTTGCTCAACTTGACCGCCGGCACATTGTTGCAACAACAACCGGCGCCATTGCTTAACCGGCAGCAGTTCAGCCGGAGGTGCACCGAAGTGCAGACCGGCCTGGTCGGCCGAAGTAGACGTCAGGGCCGGTAGCTGCAGTAGCTGCACTGCATAGCTTGATAAGCTCTCGGCTACAGGCGTTCTTGCCCTGGAAAGTGCAATTTGAGGCGCTGCTGCGCTGCTGCGACGAAAACTGTCACTGACGAAAGTACCTCTACCAACCGCGGTTTTGAGATAGCCTTGCGTAATAAGTAAGTCATAGCTGTTGACTGCGGTAATGCGCGCTACTCCAAGAATGCTCGCCAGTTGTCTGGTGGAAGGCAGACAATCGCCCGGAGCCAGTCTTCCTGATTCAATGCAGTCTTTAATAGCATTGGTGACTCGCCGATAAAGCGGTAGGCTCTCATCGGCATCAATGTTCAATTGCAGAAATTGAGATTTCTGCCCCGATGCGTTTCTGCATGCAACTTCGCTCAAATTAGTCACCAGATCTGCTCTACGTTAAGGCAGTCTAGAGCCGATTTGTTTACCAGACGTTAACTAGTGTTCTGACCGCTCCGTCTATGTCGACGATTTAAGATTAGCAAAATCAGCAATTTTCCTTTTGGGAGCAAAGGTTTTTTCTTTGGTGCGAAAGCAAGGGCGATTGTCTCAGTTCATTCGCCAGGCTAGCATCAACTGACAGGGCATTCACCTTTTTTTATGCGTGGACCGACATTTGTGTGCCCGTTTCCTATGTAGCCCATGTAAATGTCGTTTGTTTCGGGGACGCGTTCAATTCTTCTGCCTTCTTTTTCAAGCTCTTTGTTGATAGCAGCGATGGCGCCATCTCGTTCTTTGTTCGGCAGTCTATCAATACTATCGGCCATTTTTTCAAATGACTTATCTGCTCTGTCAAGGAAAGTCAAAGTGTCGCTATCCTTTCCAAATTGTTCCTGACTTTGCTGGAAGTCTTTAGCACCATCTAGAAAGTTTTTGCTTTCTTCTGTTTGCTGAGGGCTGAGATTTTCCGGAGGTTCTTGTCTGGGACCGTGTAGTGCGCGCTCAGCTGCTTGTTGGTTTGGGGATAGCCCTGATGAACTAGCACTATCGTTGTAATGATTCTGATTCGTTCCGCAGTTGTCGTATCCGGTTATTGGATGGCTGTTAAAGTCTACGTCCTTTGCCGGAACAGACTCAGAGTTTTCGGCTTGTTGCGCTTTAGTGGAGGATAAATAGTTTTGCATATCGCCGTTGGAGACGAGACTGCTTGTATCATCGGCAACTTTTAAATTAGATTGGTCCAGCGCATTATCGGTAGTTGTTTGATCGCTAGGCATGTCAGCCTCCATTAGCATTTTACTAATTAGTAAAATTGAGCAATCTCAACATATGCGAGTGGTCGTGAAAGTTTCGTGACAGTTGAGCAAATGGTTTCGCTTGCCCATAAAAGGCCAAACTTTTCTGGTACTTTGGCAGCATTGCCAGAGTAATCTGTATTTTTTTCAGGCATTGCTGGCGGTGCATACAATTTTTTTTTAGAACGATTTACGTGATCGTTTAATTGCTGCGCTTCGATTGCTTCTGCTTTCGTTGTGCAGCTTTTCGCTTTGCGCCACCGCAGGCGGTGGCGCTGCGCTAATTGTTTTTTCTCTGTAGTAATTGGCGTCAACTCCTCTGCTAAAGGAGCTTTCGTGCGCATCTGCTAGCTCTGCTATCTCGCTTGGTCGGCCGCGTTGTAGCCCCGCCTGCGTTTCACCTGCAGTGATAGCGCTGCTAGCTGCTTTTCGTTTTGCTTGCTCCTTTGCAGTCTGGTAATTACGCATAGTTGATAAGTTATAGAGGCATTATCTAGGGTGTTTTTCATAACTCCAACTCACGCACGCGAAATTCAACCAACCTTTTAGGAAACGGCCCTATCTAATTTCAGAACCTTATTCTTCGACAGCACGCTGTTGACTATCTGGTCGCATCGATTTTTGATGTCACAAGCGTCGATTAGCATTTACCCGAAGCGGCCAAAATTTCTGTTCTCTGGCAGGCTCTGGCTTTACTTGCTTCTAACTTTTTTTCTCTCTCCTTCAATTTCTCTCAATCTCAAGGAAACAACATGAACTCAATCGACATCGTCTTCTTGCTCCTCTTCGCCATCGCTGGCTTCGCGGTCTTCTCCGTGGTGCGCTTTGCCATCCTGCTCATTGGTGGTGTTGTTGGTGGTGGCGGCGGGCAGGACGCCTGCGTGCGCGACTTGTCCATACTCTCAGTCGTGACTGCAGTGGTCAGTGGCGCTCTCGCGTACTGGCTTGACGGCTCCGCTGCCGTCGGTTCGCTGTTGGGCTCGGGCCTTGCCGCTCTCTGGTTGGTGCCGAAGATGTGTTCTGGTCGCGGTGGTCGCCGCTGAGGGCAGCATGAAAGCATCTGAACTGATCTTTCTTGCAGCCGTGGCATTGGTTTGCATCGGCGCCGCGATCTTCACGAATTGCATGTGGATCATGATCGACGTTCTTGCCGGCACCGGCAATGCGTTCAGCATGAACTCAGGAGAGTTTCTTGATCTTGTTCGCTATGTTGTGATTGGTTTCCTCTGGCTATACGGGGCGCGTTTCGTCCTCCTGCAAGTTGACCTGTGGAGTCTGGGCGAGGTGGGTAAAACAATGGAGCGTGATGTGCTCACGATGATGTTTGCCACCATCACTGTGACATTTGCATACGCATTCTTCCATGGCATTCTGGCTCTGGTCGGTGTGAGCATCGGTGCCGCCGTTGCTGCCCTCTGGCTCGTGCCCAAGATGCGCGCTGGTTGGGCTCAGCTCGCTGGCTTAACGAAAGAAAATCATGATCAATGACGACTTTTTCAGTCACTATCCGTTCTTCACACCGACGCCGAATAGCGCCCAAGAGGCATTAGATTCGATGGAGGATGTGCCCGCACGTGTGCGCCGGACACTGCATGCCATGAACCTCCCAAAGATCGAGTTTACTGTCGACAGGTCAACGGCGTCTGCCTGGTACGACCCGGAAACCAAAACGATGAGCTTTGGCATCGCGTCTCCCACCGACCCGGTTCAGCGCTAGCTTGCCTGGCTCTGGACCCAGCTTTCTTTGTCAACTTCTTCCCCCCTTCTCTTTAACCATTGTCAGGAAACAAAATGAAATTGTATGAGTTCATCGTCAATTCCATTGCCATCGTTGTTGGTGGTGCGCTGATCGCCGTTCCCAATGGCGTCGTCGGCTTGCTTCTCTTTGCTGGCGCCAGTTTGTTCACTGATTCGCTGATGGCGGCAGTTCTCGTCACCGGCATCGGCGGCATCGTCTGGTCGCAGGTGCTCTTCGGTGTGATCTTGCCGCTGCCCTTCCGGCCCTTCGCCTTCCCGCGCCTGCCGCTGAAGAAGATGCTCGGCTGGTACATCGCCTTCGGCGTCGGCTACGGCATCGGTCCGGTGGCTGCGAGTTTGTTCGACCAGATGGGCCTTACTGCCTGGCCGCTGCTGATCGGTCTGATTTGCAGTGGCGGCTTGCCGCTGGCTTTGGTGGCCTGTCTTCAGCCTCTGGGCATCGTCGGCTTTCCCAATCGCAAGCTCGACTAGTTCGTTCTGCTTCTTCGTCCCTGCGCATCAGCTCCCATCCCTCACCCACTCCACTTCGAAAGCCCATCATGAAATTCCTCATCCGCCTCGCCTTCATGGCCGTCCTCTTCACCTACGTTTTCCCGGCCATCGTCCCTGGTGTCTCCATCAGTGGCGGCCTCTGGCCCCATGGTTTCGGCGCCGGATTCCTCTTCGCATGCGTCAGCTTTCTCTTCGGCCTGCTGGCTGCGGTCGCTACCGTCGCCACCCTGGGCCTCGGTTTGATCGTGCTCGTCGTCTTGCAGGTGTTCATCCCGGCTGTCATCCTGCAGGTGATGTCTTCCTGGTTCCCCGATCTCCTCACGGTGGCGAACTGGGAATCGGCCATCGTCGCCGGCCTCTGCATCTGGCTGGTCAACTTCGTGCTCGGCCGTTCGTGGAGCAAGTGAGCCGATTCTTTGGCGCTGCAAGACAAGGTTGTCGTTCCACCGCAGATGGAGGCATGGATGTTGGTTGACATGCGCGACAACTTCCGCCTCAAGCCCCAAGGCAACTAAGAGCCCGATGGCCACGAGTCGGCGCTAAGTTCGATTCGTGGCCAGTCTTTTTCTGGTGGTTGTGTAAATGCCACCACTACCCTCCATGAAGATCCTAACCAAGGATGAACAAAATGAACTTCCCCGCCTTCAAATTCCCCTTCTTCAAACGAAACAATGACATCACCCAGTCTTCTGAAACTCGTTCCTCAAACGAAGGAACCCCGACGGGCCCGTCGTCTGCAAAAATCTTCGGTTGGCTTAAGCTGGCTGCTCTTGTTGTGGTTCTGGCGATCGTGGCCGTTAACTCGTGCAAGGTGGTGCCTCGTGGCTACGTCGCAACCAAGTCGGTCTTCGGTGTGCTCGACCCCCAGCCCTTGCTGGCCGGCTTCAACATCATCAACCCGCTCTCCAGCATCACCCTGCACAACGTGCTGGTGACGCCCAAGCAGGCAGTGGCCAAGTCGGGTTCCCATGACCTGCAAAAGGTCACCACCAAGGTGACGGTCTCGTACAACCTGGTCGATTCGCAAGCGCCGCTCTTCTTCAAAGAGTACGGCTCCATCGAGAACTTCATCGAGGCCATTCTCGATCCTGCCATTCAAGAGTCAGTCAAGGCTGCCACGGCACACTTTACCGCCACCGACCTGTGGACAAAGCGTGAGACCGTGCGCGACGAGATCGAGCAGTTTGTTCGCAGCAACGTGGCCAGTGCCATGGCTTCCAAGAAAGCACCAGGTACGGTGACAATCAACCGCGTCACCCTCGACAATCTCGATTTCACGCCGATGTTTGCTGCCGCGCTTGAAGCCAACGTCAAGGCCATCAACGATGCTGGCCGCGCCGTTAACGAAGGCAAAAAGCTGATCGCCGACGCCGAAGGTGATGCCCAGTCGATCAAAGCCAAGGCCGACGCGGAAGCGTACGCCACGCTACAGATTGCCACAAAGGAGGCAGAAGCGATCCGCCGTGAGTCTGCTGCCCTGCGCGATAGCCCCGACCTCGTCGAGCTGACCGCTATCACCCGCTGGAAGGGCAAAGTCCCTCGTTACAACGGCACCATGCCCATGAACGCTGCTCCCGATGTTGCGCCTGCCGCAGCGCCGACCAAGTAATTTAACTGACAACTAAGGAAAATCAACATGAACTTCAACATGAACCTCAGGACGATCACGATTGGCGCTTCGGTTGCCGCGCTACTGGTTGGTGGCATTTTCGTCTCGCGCACATTGACCTGGGCGAATCCGGGCTATGTCGGCGTGGTCACTCAGTTCGGCTCGGTGGAGGACACCCCCATCTTCGCTGGCGCTGGTCCCACCATCATCAGCCCGCTCAAGACCGTGGTGATGTTGCCGACGCTGCAACTCAGCCACCACATCAAGGCTGCTGCAGCCACCATCAAGGGTCAGACGGCCCCGACCGAAATCACCATCGCCTACTCGGTAAAGGGTGAAATGTGGCCGCAGGTCTACAAGACCATCGGCGGCATTGGCGCCATCAACGCCAACTACTTCGACAACAACGCCCAGCAGGCCCTCAAGCAGGTCACTGGCGGCTACCTGGCCGAAGACCTGATCCAGAAGCGCAAAGAGATCAAAGCTCTGGTGGCCAAAGAGCTGATCAAAGTGATCGATGCCGCTTTGACCGAAAAGGGTCTTCAAGGCGCCATCATCATTGACATGATCGCGATCACTGACTTCGATTTCTCGAAAGAGTTCAACGACTCCATCGACTCGAAGGTGCAAGCCGAACAGCGTGCGATGCAGGCGGAGAGCGAGGCTCTGCAGAAGACAACCATCGCCCGTGCTAACGGCGAAGTGCAGAAGAAGATCGGCGACGCTAAGGCCTACGAGACCGAAGTGCTCTCCAAGGCACGTGCTCAGGCCATCACCTTCAAGGGCGAAGCCCTCAAGGGTTCGGCCGGTCTCCTTGAACTGCGCAAGGCCGAGCGCTGGGACGGCGAGGTCTCGGAGTACCACCAGGGCGGCGTCCTGCCGTTCATCAAGATTGACCCGCGCAACGGCGCCCGCAAGAATTGAGTCGGAAGGGCCACGACAAGTGGCCCTTCCACCGTTATCTACTTCGCCTTCTTCAGCGGTAAGGTGCACATCAGTTTCAGTTAGCTGCTCCCAATCTAAGAGAGGTCTCTCATGAAAAATCGATTTCAAAGTTATACCGGCGGCATCACCTTTATCGATCTCGCCATCGTCTTTGCTGTGGTGTCTGTAGTCGGGTTGCCTTCTGCCGTCGCCGGTTTGACCGCTTTGTTACTGGTGGTCCTCGTTCTCATGGTGGCGCTGGCGGTGCTCTTGGTTGGGCGTGTGGTGGCACTGTTGCTGCGCCGCAAGCCTGAGGCAGTGGTGCCATGAGCGGCCAAATTTAGTTGTTTCCTGCCAACGCTAAGGTCAAACGTATCAGTGCCGCCACCCTCCCTCTGCTCGAGCGCAAAGTTCAAGCTTGGCTCACGGCTCACGCTGTAGTCATCGAGAAGGTTCTCAGTCGCGACATTGTGCCGCAGGGTCTGACGCTCACGGCGGTGATCTGTTTTACGTCTTCAATTTAAACAGAGAAAGGATCAATATGCAGAAACTCTTCTCAGTGGTGCGCTTTGCGCTGCTCATGACCGTGGCCGTTTTCGTGGCGCAGTCGGATTGGCGGCGTGCTTTTTCTGGTTTCTCGCTGGTCGGCATCGCACTGATCTGCTTGATTCTCTTCGGCGCAGTCAGCCATTTCATAGCCTACCGGCGGCTCTGCTCTCGCCTCGGTGCGCTCCATGAAATCTTTGCCAACGCCGACCGTTTCGAGAACTTGCGCTTCCTGCGCTGGTCGGAGTTTCCTACTTGGGCGCTGCACTTCTGGTGGAAGCCGCACTGTTTCATGGTTCTGCTGCGAGGCCTTTCGTGCAGCCTGCGCAGCTGGTGGGTGTGGCAGTGCATCTACGAAGTCTTCTGGCCATACTGGTGGTTGGCGGGACGATTTACATGCTTCTCCCTGAAGCATTCAACTGGCCGTTCGCTCCTTTCGGTTTGGTTGCCGTGGCTATTCTCGCCAGCAATCGCGCTTTTGCCATCTACGATCCGTACAAGTTCTGCACCTGAGAAGCTGTTCGCCGCCTGACGATTGCCCGGAGAACTCTCACGAGTTCCCGGGTTTTCTCCCACCTTTCTGTTTAGTGTTTTCGTTGTTCTCTTTCTTTGCTCTCATTTTTTTGCTGAAGCAATTAGTAGACTGGTCTATTGCTATTTAGGTTTTTTGCCTATCACTTTAGCAAAGCTCAGGTTTAGCTTTTAATTAATGGGGTATGTTAACTATAGCATATAGTGTTTTTTCAGCTAAGCTCAGGAGGTAGAAATGGAAACGCTTCCAACAACTATTCTA